>Ga0209367_1001666_pt1 | contig 27913 bp, 23 predicted proteins | sample WorMetLIZISLAND2_FD_187412 | JGI IMG/M metagenome (GOLD analysis project Ga0209367, IMG submission 187412) | Marine gutless worms symbiont microbial communities from Max Planck institute for Marine Microbiology, Germany - Olavius geniculatus... ...
TTGTGTGTTGTTTTTTGCATGCAAGACAATAATTGTTCAAGTGTTGTTTGGTTACAGTATTATTCTTTTGTCACGATAATGTTGTTGATGCTTTATGCCATGTGATTTGATTTATTCAGTGCTTATTGTGGTTTATAGAAGTGACTTACTGCTGCACACAATTAAGGGCGCGTTGCACCAACGTCGTTCAACTTTGAACCCGGGTCAAATCTGAAATTGAACTTAGTTCAGCCGTAAATTGCGTTGCACTAAAGCGGTTCAAGTGTAGATCTCCGTTCAGTTCTGAACTGCCATCTGACCACCGATCAAATTTTGATCTCGGTTCAACTCGCGGTTACGCATGCGCACTAGGCAATAAATATTTTCCGTGCAAAAAATTGTCCGATTCGAATCTTATCTTGTCCAAAAAATTTCCTCGTATCAAATTATAAGACTTTTAATGCAGTTATACTGATGATCTGGATATGTTAGATTTCTACTATATTCGTCTTATGTTCTGTTTGTGCTCGATAAATTAACAAATAGATGAATAAATCACATTTTTCGGTGGCGATGTTTCGCTGCTGCAGTAAACATACGAACGAACCCTTACCACAGCAACAAAAACTCTTTCGTATCGATTTATAAGACGTCCAATTTAATTATACTTGTGATCTGGATATGCTAGATTTGTGCTATATCGGTTTTCTGAGGCGTTTCTACTGGATAAATTAATTAATAGATAAATAAACAGCTTTCTAGAGTGCCGATGCGCCGTTGCTACGCCGTAGCTATGGTAAGCATATATCTTGACAACAAACGTAGAATAATTAATGAGTAACTATTGGAACACAAAATGCGTAATTTCGAAACTTTATCATCAACTGCTGATGCGAAAATTATTGTGTGACAACTTCAGGGAAGCTTAAAATTCGAACAAATTACTGCCAATCGGTACTGGATTGTTAAGCATTGCGTGTGACTGTGACGTCATTGTAGTTGGCCCGTAGGCCGAGCATAGTTGACCAATCAGCGTCGTCCACGGTATAACCACGACCGTTTAACTGAACGGGATCAGCTGATCCGAGTTCAACTTGGTGCAACGTAATTCTGCATGAACTTGGTTCAACTTTTGATCTAGGTTCAGCTGAACCGAGATCATGAACGACATTGGTGCAACGTGCCCTAAATGCAGTTAGCAACAAAAAACTGTATAAACTACAGAGAGACAGAAGACTATGACATACGTTGTGATATGGCCAATGCACTTCATTGATGCATCAGTAATGTAGATGAAATTAGTCAAGTCCACGGATCGCAACTGCATACCTGAAACATACCGACATACCGAAACATTACAAACAACAAGAAGAACCATTATGTACTTCTCATAATTAACCATCAAACTTTGAATGCAAAAATTGCTCATGCCAGACTGCAATTCACACTTGATGCTACAATGTTGTGCTATAATAAACGTAGAGCCCGCTTAACAATAGTTTAAATAGTTCACTGACATGTCCGACCCTTTTAGTCACCACACAATACATTTCCAATAATTCTCTGAAATCTGCCCATCACATTTCTGCACAACTGAACAATCCAAATGATGGATTAAAGTCATTTAACGCTGAGTGCTCCAAAGTCGTTGGGGTCACAATTAAAGAAGCAAAGTAAAGGGAGGGTTCTCATCCTCAAATCTAGGCTTTCTATGAGGTGAATCTATCTAACATGACGTACGATGGGGCCAAGTAAGTGTCTGTGAAAATGACATCCAATAATGTTAATAGAAGCATACATGACTGAAACGTGTAGCGAATAGAGAGACAGATACGACAGTATTCTAACATATGTCACAAAACTGACTGCAGTAATGCCGACTTCAAAAATAAATGCCAATGTTATAATTACAAAACAAAACTGTATTTCAAGACACCCACGGATTACCAGTGCCAGATTACATATCAACATATCATTCAAGTTGTCACCGATCACTTACTTGCAATAAACTGTAGACCAACGTCCGTCGTAGTGATACGATCTGGTAACTGAAGATCAACTAAAGGCAGATCTGACCACACAAGCCACACAATGCTACGACATCAAACTTAGTCTAAACAACAAATTTCATCCATAAGAATCTGCCGACAGATGCTAGCAATCTGTAATAGAAAATAAAGTTGTTGGCAAGAAACTGCAGTTTTCCACGTTCTGCCACATTATCTTCGGAGATGATTATACTAGCAAAACGATAACTTCCTATTCTGCATGTTAGTGACTATGGGATGTAGTCTGTGTACTTCTTTTGTGTAGCCTGGACACTAAATAGTACTATATCAGACATAACACATTATAAGCAAACAAACAGATAATGGTTTCTGTTGGGTGTGTGGTAAAACTAAAATGTAGGCTTTTTCAGCTGTAATGGGCAGTGGGCTTCAAAAATTGCTTTATAACACACAGTGTGATTTGCTTTACCTCAACAGATCTCTTTTAAAGTGCAATCTCCACTAACCAGAAAGATACTGTAATGCTTGGTCTCCATTGACGTTGACAGTGTTGGCAACATTTAGGGCAACCAACGATGGACAACCGCGACAACAGAGCAGTGAGTCGGTGACAATGGCAGTGTTGGCAAGATTCAGCAGCTTGAGTGAGCACAGAGCCTCGATGCCTGACAGTCCCATCACCTAGCATGCCGATATAATCACCGTCACAATCACACCGATAATAGCCCAATTGTAGCCCCAACCCTACGCTGCTACATCTCAGTTTGCTTGTCTCACCACAAATTCACTCAAAATGTCTTGAACATATTTTGGCAAATTTTTGAAAAGGTAAGTCAACTAATTTGACTTTTGTGGATAATCAAAACCCAGAACTGGATCAAAAAAGTAGAAAGTCTAGGCAGAGTTTTTGTGTTTCCTCAAGAGCTTCTGGACATTAAAATTAACAGCCAAACAAATGCAAAAATAATAAAAAAATGACAAATTACTAAGTTACGATAACAGAACTGTTAACAGCGAGAAATGTGACCTGTGATTGTTCGAGGTTGAGTTTAGTCAAGCATGGCAATGCTGAAACCATAAACACATCAATGAATATGTAACACAGCAGTGAAAATGTAACACATGTAACAAAGGGACAACAAAACAACCAAAACTATGCATAAATATCTAAAAACATTTAACCAGGCATTAAGATTAACACTTTACTTCTTCTTAGCATATGCTCTGCACACCGAGTCAGGCAATAAATAGCCTCCTCATCAGCCAAACGTAAGGATAGATAAATTTGCGAAAACGGGTTGAAGGTAGGTCATATAAAAATTGAAGAGACAAGGAAACAGAACCGATCTTTGAGGGAGACCATTCTTTCGGTGTCTCCAAGAACTGCATTTATTGCCCATATGAACACGAAACTGTCCGTTGCTGAGAAGCAAAATGATTGACTCAACAAGCCAGTGTGGTAGGACCTTCGAGAGTTTTAGGAAGAGACCTGTGTGAGAGACTAAATCATACGCTGCAGACAAGTCCACTTTACTGTTTAGGAACCCATATCATTCTTTGGTTTAGTTTCTTCTAAGAGAAGAGTCTCACTTTTCTAAGACATTGATTTAGTGAGCAACATGAAATGATTTCCACATCAGATCTTTAGCCAACAGAGCAGAACCTGATGAACAGTGGCCAGAATGGTACTAAAATTTACAGATACACTGAACGCACATATGCACACACATAGATTACACAATGTTTCTACGACCATTTTCCAGGCAAGTCCACACTAGCAAATTTGCCTGGAATTATCAGTGTCCATTGACATCTACCCTCTTAGCATCTGTAATCAATGTGGACGTTTATTACACCCAAAGCAGCCGCCTAGTAATAACACACACACAGAAAAAAGATACAAAACAAATATTTAAAAAACTAAAAAACCACCAAGATATATCTAAGATGAAACAATATCAGAATGAATGCAGTAACATCGCCAGAATTCTATTGCAAAGAGGCAGAACAAATGCAGAATAAACACTGCAGATAATGATGATGACAGAAACGGGATACCTCGAAGAGACTGGAAAATCTGTTGGGTGACGTTGGTTCGGCTGAGGTCAAGGTTTTCTAGTAGCGGAGGTACGAAGCTGGCATAGAGCTTCACGCCAGCATCTGTTACTGCAGTGTTCTCCAAAATCAAAGTCACTAGGCTTGGAATTCCTATCAACATCACCATGCAGCGATATCCAGCACAAAGAAATTTTTCAATTCCTGCTGCAAACTACGTCATAAGTAAACTGAAGACTTTTTTTGACTACTTGAAGTATAAAAATGCCTGTCACTCTGTCTATCAAATACTCAATAATCTTTGATCCAGCTATAACTCATGAGTGGTGGGAATGCTTTTGTTGCAGTGGAGTTATGCCGAAGCAGTCAGTCGACTAAAGGAGACTGGCAGTTTTGTTAGAAAGCTTTGCAAACGTGGATTTAAATTCCAAACAAACGGGCAACTTCCAAGGAGGCTCACCTCAAAATTCCGCAGCCCACAAAAACTGCGTCACTTCCTAGTGATAATCAGTTTGCATTGAAAAGCATCAGGAGCAAAAAGATTAATAGATTTGTTGAAACTAAATACAGTGTAAACACAAAATATCTGATAAAATTCAATGTTTAAGCAAATTAATTAAGCCAACGATTGGTTCTCGGATGACTTATCGGATCAGTACGTAACATGTTCTCATGCTGACTAGACAGCATGAAGCAGAGATATCATCAGTACACAGAGTCTCACCGGCCAGCACAGGAAAGCAACTGTCATTCAGCCGCTGACAACTGCCAAGATTCAACTTCCGCAGGCTTTTCAGAGCTAACAAACACAGACAGTAGAACAGTATAGACACAGAGAAGTGAGGCAGATAGCCAGCAATACTAGTATACTAGCATCTCATATCAGTATATCCGTTATAATTCCACTGCTGACAACTGAAAAGTCTAAACTTTGCAGGTTCTTTAATGCTAACAAAAACAGAGAGTACAGAACACAGACAACTGAGATGTGTTCGGCACAATGAACGAGTGAAATTGCCGGCGCTTTTTTAATAAAACTTATGTGATCTCCCGATGGGCAACCAACAACAACACAGCTAACAATTACACAACTAAAGCCAAGCTAGAACGAAACAATAGTAACAACTATGGAAATGTATAGCTTTGATATGATATATGAGAGTCATTGTCATTAGAATAATACAAGGTAAATGTAATACAAAACTTTATCAAATGTAATGATAAATACCAGTTAGATGTTGAAGACCATGAAATGTAATCAAAGGGCAGGAGTTTAGGCTGATGGACTTTAGGCATGTATGATGCCTACAACACAGTCACAAAGTCAGAATTCTAATTTTGCCTAAAAATAATTCCTGTGCTTGCTTTCCGTTGCAGTCTGACAAAAAATAGAAACAAGCAGAAATTTATTGTTAAATTTTTTTTTTTTTATCTCATCACATGTCACGTAACGTGACAACAGCTCCAAAAAAACTAACTCACACATTGAATAGTATCCATAAGAACTAAAGTAAAGATACTGCAACAAATACACTGAATGCAAAGAGTTTTTCTTCAACAAAACTTTGAAAGCAAACTAAAAACAGCAGAAATATTTTAAGAGTAAAATAAAAATTTTAAGACCACAGGTTTACTTTAGGGAAGTATGGGAGAAGTATGGCAACTGGAAGTGTAGGAATTTTTATGCCTTACTACACCATTCAGAAACTCCTTAAGATCACTCCATCTCATGTTCATATATTCAGTATTACTCCAGAACTAGGTACATAAAAACGTAAAGTCCTTCCCAAGCCTTAGGGCCCATGGGGTGGCGCTGATCTCCATTTCCTAAGGCCCTCAGCCAGACACCAGTTTTTACACTGCAAGACCACGGATACAAGGCTAGTGCATCGCGCGGTGCGCCTGTTTATGTCCCAGCTTTCGCTGGTACTCATTGCGCCTACCCATGGATGGATGGCCAGGCTGAGTTGACCTGGGTGCCTGGTTACATACCGGAATGGTCATCCATCCAAGTACTAACCAGGCCTGGTGTTTATCAACTTCGTTGATTCAATCAACAACGCTACCAACTGAGCCAGACCACCACCCCAGAACTAGGTAATAATCAGAAAAATAAACAGTACTTTCAACAGACACAAATTCCACTAGTCACATATGTGACAACAAATATATCTACATATCTTTTCTCAAATGCATTCCAGTTTTCTACATCATATTATCATGCCTTAAAAATAACTAAACTGTACGAGATTGTCACGCCAAATCCGCTGTCTAGCAAACATCATTATAACACAAGAAAAATAAACAAGACAAAACACTATGAGACCAAGTACACCATTGGTAACCTCTTCTTTGGGTATTACAACATTTATAAAGTATCAGTAATTTTTGTATAAACAGTGGCAAAAGCACAAACCGGAGGGCAGCAAGCAGTTCATTGGTGCAGTAGATATAGCAGTCAAAGTTGATCTCCTGTAGATGACTGCAACACATTGTACAAACCACTGCTAGATTCGGCCAATCACTGACATTGTGCACTTTAAACATGCACTTACCAAATATATAAACCGCATTAAGAACTAGAAAGTGCGCGTGAGAGTGCATATCTCCGCCAAGTGAAATGATTTAAACATTACTACTACTACTACTGCTGCTACACCTACAACAAGAAAAAGGGAGGGAGAAGGAAGAACCACTTCGCTGCAGGGGAGGGAGGAAAATGTAATAGCCGGCGTTGCTGCTTGTGCTGTTGGTGCAATGATTCATTGCTATTATTAATCATTGTGTATACACACAGAACGACGGACAGAATAGCCAATCTCTTAATCTCCTCCAATATTCACTACTCTCACCTTGGCAAAGATAAAAATAAACCACAACTAAACTACAAAACAGCCTGTCTACTGACAGCCACAGAGTATAAATAAAAAAGCAGTGGCGTCATGGTGAGAGAGGGCAATCATGGACTGTCGAAAAATTGTCAGAAAATCTTCCACTTGTTCAAAACTTTTTGTCCAAAAATGCGAAACTGAAGGCTCAAAAACCTCCAGTGGCGAACTTTACATTTTCATTGTTCCTACTACTCTGCCAAATTCATTTCCCCTCACTTTTCCCTGACTAATTTGTTCACGCAAAATACCAATGTTGATTTTCAATCGCTTGCAATCACACAAAAAACAAGGGCAGCAAAACACATTTAAAAGTGGAGGTACAAATAATCTACGTGCAAAGCGAGCAGAAAAAATTTTTGAACTGTTCTGCGTACAACAGTTCCAAATTTTTTCTGCACCTTTGTTAACTTTTGCATCCTGGTACTTTTAAATTCCCTCACTTTCCCTGACTTCTGAAAATTCCCCAAATTTTCGACTTCCTCTGACTGTAAGAACCATGATTTTGAACACGCCCCCATATTGGTCATTTCCAACCTGCATTAAGCCCAAATTCCATTACTTGACTTTGCGACAAAGTCCGGGACACGTGCGCGACAAAGTCGCAGACTTGTCGCAGACTGCGACTCTGTCGCGGACACAAATCATGAAAGTCCGCAACACAAATCACGCCGCCGACTTTCATGATTTGCGTCCACGACAAGTCCGCAACTTTGTCGGGAACTTGTCCCGGACTTTGTCGCAGACTTTCCCTGTGCATTGTAATGGGCTAAATTCCATTAGAACGACACAAATGGGTTTGTCGAGGACTTGTCACAGACTTAGTCGCAAACATCTTGACATTTCGAGATGGTTTGTGTCTTCGACTTTCATGATTTGTGTCCACGTCTTTCCCAGCAGGGAAGTTTCAGTGAAAGTCGACATAATGGAATTTGGGCTTTATTAAGCCTCGATGTTGGTAATTCAGAATGTATGTTAGAAAATTGCAACTTCCGGCTCCACCTACTTTTTTAACCCATGTTGCTGCTGATAAAGAGCATCACCAAAGCCTTTTGTGTGATAAAATGTCTGCTGGGGTAACAAAAATCTACCCATACATGTAGACAGACATCGTGACAAGAAAACATTATGACAAAAATGGGAACAAATTGTGGAAGGATAGATCAATCACACAATGACAGAAAAAAATGCCACAATTTTATGTAGAAAAACAGAACAAGAAAACAAACAATGCTGAACAATAACACTAATCCGTTAAAAGCCTGATAAAATAATTCAAGGTTTCAGCTTCTGGCTTACCACAACACAAACGCATGTAAGGTTTTCGGGCGCAGAAGTTGCTCACTCAGCAGATGGTCAATGATGCTGGAGGCAATGTGGGCTGGCAAATGCTGCAGACCAGTGACAGGATTATGAGTGGAGCACATATGTCTACTAACATATCTGATGAGCATCTCACAGAGACTTGGAACACCGTCTGAAACTGTGGCCATAGCATCTGTCATATCGGCTGCCACTGCCACCAGCAATGTGTCGTGACGTTTTAATGCTGCCTCCACTAAAATCAACAACAATCACACGATCGTATAACTTCAAACAGAAGCCCGTGGCTTCTATTAGCACATGTTGCGTTGACCCCCCAGCCTGTACCTAGGACCCAGCATTTAAATGGGACCCAGTTTATATAAACACAAGTTACCTTAAGCCTTGACCCTCCGGGGCCTACCAGTACTTTACCATATTTTCAAAAGAATCATAGAACAGTATTTTCCTATGTAACTAAATAAGAAGATGACTTAGTGAAGACAATCTTACAGTTACCCACAATTAAACTGTTCAAATGTCAGTTTGTCCCAGACGAGCTGAAAGGTTGTTCCATAGCCTAAGACCTGCAGCAGCAAAACATCTGCTGACCATGCATATACACATATACACTGTGTCTCAAAAAAACATCCCAGACATTTTCGATTGTAACTTCAAGAAAAATTATCAGATATTGATAATTTTTGGTGTGATTATTCCTGACAACACTTGCCATAAAAAACTATTCAGTTTCCACCTCGCCCAATTTTTGCTTCTTCACTACCAAGGGAATGCAGACCAAGTGAAATATGCGTTGAAATGCGCAAAAACGTGAAAAAAACATTTTCGACATTATCGATCATAACTTGAAGAAACAATAACAGATTTTAATAATTTTTGGCTAAAATAATTCTGACACCACTGGCTATTGAATGATCGTTTAAGTTCCCACCTCACCCAACGTCTGTACCTGCACTACTTGGGGAAAGTAAAGAAAGCAAATCATATGTTGAAATAAATAAAAAAAACTTCAATAAATTCTATCTATCAAGATCTCTAAGCCCCAACAGCCAGTTGATTACAAGATTGGATCGTCATAAAGCAGTAATGACGTTCAGGAAGGTTTATAAATTCAAGAAGTGACTGGTGAAGTCTGGGTTGGTCTGAAGCAAAACATTATCGATACTTAAGTACTGTCAATGAATGCAAAAAGCATCTCCATGCCTGTGTTTGCACAATGCGCCCACAATTCAGGCAATTTTGATGTAAACAGTTGAAAAATGAAACAGTTGGATAAAATGTCAACCAAAGTGTCAAAAACGTTAACAAAATATGTGTTTGTGTGTTATTTACATTAAGCAATAATACTGCATTGGGTAAAAAAGCAATATTTTGTTGGTTCTTCCCCAGATAGTGCACAAACAGACTTTGGGTGAGATGAAAAATTGAACATTTATTTAATGGCAAGTTGTCTGAGAAATATTCGTGTTAAAAATTATTATAATCTGATAATCCTACTTCAAGTTACAATCGAAAATGTTTGGGATGTTTTTTTGAGACACAGTGTATGTATATACTGGTATACTAGTCATACCAGTCTCTATCTTGCACGCATCTTATATCCGGGACCAAGCTTCAATTAGTACAAGTTATCTTGACCATCAGTCTGTATCCAGGACCCGGCCTTTATTCGGGACTCGGATTCTACTCAAAGTTTTACAGTATCTTATCTATTAGTATATCAGTGCTAACGATGGCATCACACTACGTCATTATGGCAAATTTCCCTAACTCCTGCAGCTCTATTATATTATACTAATAACATGATATTTACTGACTGGCAAGCTGGCGTGGGTCTTGGTTCTGACGTGGTAAGACGACATGGTCAAGAATTTCACCGCCAAGTCTCTGACCATCGGAACCCCACACATGCTGACCACGCCCTGCACCTGCTAACACACAATCCCATCATTAGGGCCCACCCAACAGTTTTCTGCAGGCCGTAGAATTTCGAGCAAAGCCGCAGAATTTGCCCTTGTCCAGGAAATTTTGACATTTCCACAAAATTTTGCAGAAACTGAGAAATGACTGGTGATTAGCATGATTGTTGGCTCGATGACACTAACTATATCATGGGAAAAATCAAGCTGAACTGCCTAAGACTATGAGCCCTACTAATAGCTATTGCAATATAGCACAATGGTAAATAAACTTGATGCAAACTGACAGACTGCCCTTTGAAATTAAAAAAAATGATAATTTTCTTTGTATGTTGCTAGCATAACTCAGAACAATGCCAGCCTTCAATAACCACAGTTTCTAAACAGGACAGAGCTCAGTTTACTCACAAATAAAACATCGCAGTGAGCCACGGAATTTGGACGATTTTGCCTCAGTGAGCTGTGGAAGTTGGCAAACTGAAAATATGGCAAACGTTTCTGCAAAAACTGTGGGCCTTAGCCATAATTTGCTACATTGAATAGTAACGTAAAAAAACGTAAAGTCCTTCCCGAGCCTTACGGCCCATAGGGCGGTGCTGATCTCCGTTTCCTTAGCCCTCAGCCAGACACCAGTTTTTACACTGCGAGACCACGGATACGGGGCCAGTGAATCACGCGGTGTGCCTGTTTACGTCCCAGCAGTGAAGCCGGTACCAAATTATACTGCTTGGTGACAGAGGCACATGTGTGTGAACAACTTGCCTATGGTCGTTACCCGGCAGTGTCCCGGTGCGGAGTCGAACCTGCGCCTCTGAGTTACCTCAGGATTACAAGTCCGACACGTTACCGTTAGACTATCGAGCCACACTTAATAGTAAACAGCGACCATAAAACATATTTTAGGGTTAGGGTAAGGTGACCCAGCCAAACCTTACACATAATAGCATCACTGAAATTGAATGATAAAGAAAATTATCTTCTAAAAGAATAATTGCAGTTCATCATCAGCTTAACAGCTGATACCATAACAGAATAATCTGTTCAACCAACATAGGCACTGAACTAGGTTTAGCTGATAACCATTCAAGTTTAGCTATGAGCCACTGGAACAAGTTATGACACTATAACAACCGTAATAGAGAAATGAAGACCTGCCCATACCTATCACATGAAGCTGACCAGCTGGTCCGGGAAAACCACCAATACCTCCTCCACCACCGCCAGCTGGAAAGCCAGCTCCACGACCAAGTGGCTGAGGCGGAGGGGGAGGAACCTGGTTGTCATTGACAACATCATCATCGTCAGCAGCAGCAGCAGCGTTGTCATGGTGACCATAATAGTCATCGTCAGTGTCATCTGCGTCCATGTCACTAGCAATGATGTTGTCATTAGCAACCACGTTGTTGTCATTAGCAACCATGTCAACATCATTAGCTGCGAAGTCACACATCATCGCCATTATCAATTGTAGTTATTTTCCTAAATAAGCATAACAGATTTATTTTTTAAAATTCAACAATCAGCATAACACAAATCACAATGTCGAAGTAGAAAACAAAACAATAAAAATTGTCACTTGAAGAATTGTTAGAGTTTTTTAGTCGGAGATTCAACCCATGAGTTGATTAAAACACTGAGTTTACCAGGTATGTTGCCACAAACTAAGGATGATGCTAGTGTTGCAGTTACGGAGACAGGTGCATCAGATGATAAATGTACATCATTATCGTCAGTTACCGCAGCAATCACCGACGATCTGCCTTACTCCCCAGCACCAATTCATTTTTATCATTAGCATATCAAAACGAAATTTGTTGACTAATTTACCGCACAAAGACTTGCTGTAAAATAATAAAATTTATACAGTAACACATATGGTTAACTAAGTTTAAGTATCACTGAGTAACATATAACTAGAAAAATACGAAAGCCCAGTACTGACATATTGTGAAATCGTCCGGCTAGAGCTGTAAAACCCTAACCCAAAATTGAAAACTGGCACACCAATTTCTCCTGCCCTGGGAACGTTAACATCAAACGAATTTTGGCTTTTGTATACCCTTTAGTTATGAGTGCGTACATGGAATGACTGCAGAAAAGTACTACATCATGGTCCATAAAAAACGTGCCACTTTTATTTTTTGAATAGTTCCGATAAACACTGGCAAATTTTAATAATTTTTGGCGTGCGACATCAGGAAAAAACTCGATGCAAACAACTCTAGTTTTGGCCACCTCACTTTAATACTGTCGCTACACTACCTTGTGAAATGCAGGTTATTGAACTTGCTGCTGGCAAGTGGTGTAACATTTGCAGGTTGCATTTGTGCTGGAGGAGGAAATTTTGAGCACATGCTGTAATAAAGGTGACGTGATGTGACACGTGTGACCCGTTAAAATGCAATAGTTGCCAATCCTTTTGTTGCTATTCAGTTAATCATTTCTGAACCGAAACATGGGCTATCCAGTATGAACTCACTGCAGTAAATGGCCAAACTACTACTTCTGCATCTCACAAGGTAGTGTAGCGACAGTATTAAAATGAGGCAGCCAAAACTAAAGTCGTTTGTGTCAAGTTTCTTTTTGATGTTGCATGCCAAAAATTATTAAAATCAGCCAATGTTTCACAAAGCTATTCAAAAAATAAAAGTGACACGTTTTTATGGACCACGATGTATTTACTCATGTAACCATCATGTAAAGACTATATCCAGCAATAAACTAATTACTTTCAATTAAAGAGCAAACTGTAAAACATTATAGAAGACTGCATACATTGTCATTAAAAAAACAATCAGCAGCTAAGCAAGCAGCTTAAGACCAGCTCTTACCTGAAGCTGGAGCAGTAGCTGGTAACAGTTTGACAACAAGTGATCCGTTAGGAACAAGACCAAGTTCTCTCAGCGTCATCTCAGCATGCTCCGAGCCAAACTCAACCCGTGGAAATGGCTGCCAACAATTTAACACAAAAAAGTCAACTAACAGAAAATATCAAAAATGCACAAAAACAAAATTAACTCCATTTAAAATAGCATTAAAATCTCTCATTCAATATCAGGCATTTCTAGCAATATAGCAATCAGTCTCATCTTTGCCAGTTTTATTACTGGGGGTGGGGATGCAGTGTATAAGACAAATATGCATTGAACTGCAATAATCAATGGTTGAAATGAGACCACCAAACAATCATAAATCACCAATAGTCAGCTAATGCACTACTCTATCCAAAACAAATGCACAAGAATAAACACAAAAACAATAACTAAAAATGCACAACTGTACAAAATCACACCTGCAATAAGTTACTTCACCAAATGGATATGTAGGTCACAAAACATTAGATTGTGGGACACACTAGCAGCAGGTAATAAAGTAAGTAAAATAAACTAAATGCTAAGCATCTCAAATTTCTGCGAATAAATTGTCCGTGATCAAATGGGTACCAGCTGTTATAAAGTACATGCAGAAAAGAGATAGAGCAAAGCAAAGGCAACCTGAATCAGCGTGAAGTTTTCGACAAAGGACTGTCGCTGATGCCGTACAAATGCCAGCAGCGCAGCAAAACTTGAGTCAGCTGAAAACTTCTCTTTAATGCAACGACCATTCAACAGGCGTATCTGTTGCCAAGCAGAAAGCATAAAACACCCAATCTTCGTGGCATCAAAAACTATAAAAATACTTTGCCACGAGCTATCTGAACAACTGCACCGCAAGCACATTCTAAAAAAGCATTTACCTTTTTATATGATGCGAAGTCTGTCTGAAAAAAAATCTGAACTGTTACAAAAATATATGCATTATGTATTGTATTTCGTATTATCAGTATTTCTGAAGAATAACTGACATGGCACTGCCTGCAACGACAGCAAAGGTTACGAAATGATCATTTTTTGTACGGTTACTGATGCACGGCTAATGATAATAAGCAGTGGCGGATACAAGGGGGAAAGTGGGTGGATGGGGGGTAGTCGCCCCCCTATTACTGGAAGCACCTTAAAACAAAGAAAAATTTTGCACAAAAATGCACTATTATGGCATAAAAATTTCAAGAATTTTCCACGGAGGGGGCACAGCCCCCTCCCCAGGCCTCATCCTACCCTTCTGCAACTTATTCAAAATTTCTGGATCCGCCACTGATAATGAGCAAAACAACAACAACCAAAATACCAAAGTTCAGCAGCTTTTTACTCATACATCAAAATTACTTCCCTCATCACTATCATTTCTGACATACACAGGTTGACCTGTGTTGGTCTCAACTTACAACTGATCTATGTGACTTTGTTTGCTTTAAAAAAGTCTCTCATCTGCTTCGATGAAAACACATGATGCAGATAAAAAAACTACGAGTAGCACCTCACGGAGATAAAAAAAACATAGTTCCCACTAATGACATAATCAAATTGCAGATTTTTCAGGTCTTTTCAGTACAGTACCTATTTTATGACCTATTCTATTAGTTAAAGTTCCATGGACACCAAAATTAACTTACCACTTCCCAAAAGAGCACAATTTTCTGAGAATTTTGACAGTAATGTCAGCACCCAGCGTTTTGTTAACACAAAGAAACTTACATTTGAAAGCGACTATCTACAAAATCGATGCAGAAAACAAGACGCCATGTTGACAGGCTGATAACATCACCACGTGTACCCGTAGTCAATGTAAAATATGCACAGAAACATAACCATTATAAGATCACATTGCCTACCTATGTACTGCTGCAGTTGTCATGCAACACAGTACCTTTTGCCATTAAAAATATTTAAATTAATTGGTAAACACAAATTGGGTACACGTGGTGATGTCACTTCCGGCCACTGACCTAGATAAATTATTTTGCAAAATGTAACGCAACGCTGCATTCTGTTACAATTTGTGCATTACTTTCATATATTTATAAAGCTTAAATCAACATATTATAAATATTAAAAAATTATATTATATTATATTATAAAATTATTATAAAATTATATTATATTATAAAATATTAAAATTATAAAATATTATAAAATTATAAAATAATATATTTTATATTATAAAATTATAAAATTATTATAAAATTATAAAATTTATATATTATAAAATATTTAAAATATTATACATATTTCACCTTGTATATGCAAAGTGAAATGTCTAATTCAGATCTACAAAAATTTCACAAGTGAGTTTGACTGTGGTCATGGACCTTTAAATATGACTTAAATAGAAAAAAACATAGCACATCAAGTGTAACATATCACCGAGGCAAATATTTACCACTAAACTCACAGAGAATTCTAAACTCAATGCTACATTGTCACTCAAATGTCAAAGTTCTCATCAGTGATTCAACAGCTTGGTTTTTTCAGGAAGAACTAACCAAATTCATGACTTTTTATGACTTTTCCAGCACCTATGCCCAACTTCAGGACTTTTCAGTTACTTACCAGGACCCCAGGGAGAACCCATGCAAAATGTATGATATCACAAATTGCAGAGAAAAAAAAAATTCAAACAACCTGCAGTGTGGTTTCAGTGACAGAAGGCACAGAATCGTCAGCATCACTGATAGCAGCAGCAGCAGCATCAGTGGAAATGACATCCATGGCTACATGTTCCGGAGACACAGAATCACCAAGCCTTTGTCTCTGCACATCACGATCTTCCTGGATACGCTTCAAAGTCTCAGCATGAGCCTGCACATCAGCATGCAGTCATTCGCACTTCACCTCATGCAGCATTCACACATCATCGTTAAGGTAAAGGTAAAGGTGCCATACCCCACAAGAGGTGGGCGGGGTTCTCATCTCCCTTTCTACGGCTGTCGAGCCCGTAGGTGGATAGATGACTGAGTCCTTAATGCACAGCCAGTGCGAAGCCAGACCTTCCAAGCTGCAGAGCTTTGCCGCCCGATGACCAGTACCAAATTAAACTGCTTGGAGAACAAAGGCACATGTATGTAACTTGCCCAGGGTTGTTGTGCCCAGGTGGCAGTGCCCCGGCTCGGAGTCAAACCAGCGACCTCACGATCACTACTCGTACATGCTACCTTTACCACCAAGCCACACATGTCACTGATAGCAAATGCAAAACTATGGTTCCAATCAAACACAATGATGCTAACACATCTTGTAGACTACAAAATTCCACCAAAGCACTAAGATGCAACTCTGTAGTGACAAACTAAACTAAGTGGCCCAGTGACTACGAGCAGAAAAGTTACCGGATGAGTAATTGTAACTAATGTTTTTGTTGTCAAATAGATTTCAAGAACTACAACAAGTATGCAACAAAAACTGCATGTAACTAGAAAATGTTGAAACTTGATTTAGATTGTTCAGCAAACATCAATAAAGGGCAATAAACCTGTCGATGTACGCATGATAAATAAATTAATAGCATACACTCAGTTTTTGGTATTAAGACAGTTCGAGCTTGGAAGTAAATTTCTTGGCACATAATTGAATTCACTTATGCTTCTAAAGCTTCACTGACAAACTTGAAAATACTGTAAGCTGGTTTGTGCAAACGAAATGATAACTTCAACATCAACAAAAAACAGAACGTGACAAGTGTGCCTTTTTCTTGGCGATGCGCTCAGCGTGTGCCGAGCATCGCGCCTCCTCTCGCTGTTTCTCCTCAAACCGACGACGGATCTCACGCTGTTCTTCTGACATACTCAGTCGACTCACCACATTATTGCTAGTGGCACAATTATTATCTTTATCATTCGCTGTTGACGGATGCTCGACAAACTCTGCAGATGATATGCTGGAAGTAGGCTGAGTCCCAGAATCCATTTGTGACACCTACACAATATGCTTCCCTTTACATTGCATATTTCATTACACTTTCATCTCTGATGAATAGGGTTAGAACGATACCAAAAAAGTCACCCAATACCCAATATTATTGGGTCCTGCCAATACCAATATCCAATGCCAATACCGATAATGGCTTCTTGCCACGTTTCCTGCTAGAGCTAGACATGAGAAGTGAAGTGTGTTGTGCTAACCGTGCTAGCCAAACGGTGTTGACTAAGCATTAGATCTGTTTGGTCTGCTTTGCCAGCACCTGCACTCAGCCCACCATTAAGGGTACAATGTCCTTTCATTCTCTGTCCATTGCCTCTCAGCCTGTGGCCATGCTGTACCAGGAATAAGAGACAGCCATGTTTGATCCTCAATACAGGGCAGTGGCAGTGTGGTGTCAAATTACATCATGCAGCACAGGGATGCCTACAGTCTGCCTCACATGCTAGTGAGCCAGTGGCAACCACCAGGGAGCACAGTAGTTGGCTACAAGAGAGCGGACGTGTGTGACTGTTCACTGATCAACTAATTATATAGCTCACGTAGGGTTCCCATGCCTCCAGGAAAGTCCTAGAAAATAAAAATCCTGGTTAGTTGATGAATTCACAAGAGCTTGAAGATAAACAAAGTGCAGAACTGGCATACACTTACTTGCTAAAATACAAAAAAAAATTTTTTTAATAGTATCCTGCCAATTTTTACTTATGAAAAACTTTGTGCATTGCACTACTTAGAACTCATTGCGCGGTATTGGTATTGGATACCACAGACCAGAAAAGTATTGCCCAGTACCCAATACAACCCAATACTAGCAATACACAATACCCCAATGTCCTAACCCTACTGATAAAAAAGGCAGTAATGTCTTTAGCTTTGTCTGACCATCTGCAGCATCGTTCAAACCATTATAAACAGACTGTAGTAAAACTTTGCACTGTTTCCTGAAATTGTGACAAACCAAACCATTGAAGTACCACAAAAATGATAAAAGCGAGTAAGCAAAAAAACCAAGCTGTATGATAATAATACTAAAAGTGAGAACTGATACATTTAAAACCAATTTTTAAAAATGTGGCAAAATGTCTTACCGCATTAGTTGTTAACCTCAACGTAGGTGAAGACACAACCAGCTTGCCTTGTATTATCCTGACAATCAAACCACAAGCTCTTTAATAACATCCATTCACTAGCAGCTCAAATGTTTATCTATTGCACTACTAAACACACTGTGTTGACATGATGTAGATGAACCACTTTTCAGGCACGTAAAATTCCTAGACATTTCCCTGACTGTGAGACACTTGTCCTCACACTGCAGTCAAGCATAGCAATGATACAGAAATAAAACAGCTGCAACAGCAGATAATAATGCAATGTAATGAAGCAAGAACTGCATCAAAAATATCATGCCACGACTATGGTACAACACCAGTGTTACCACAACATAAAGTTAACTATAAAGCTATTCTCTAATAATCCACTGATAGCTGCAAATTGTGTGCAACATTTCCAGGTTAATTCGAACAAGCAATCTGAGAATCAAACAACTAAAATACTAACCAGTCAACTGCTTCGTCGACAGAAAGCTTTCCGTGTTCAACAGCTGCTTGACAGTCTTCAAGCTCAAAGCCCATTCCAACCATGCACATAATCTGATCATCAATGCTCTGTAGGCACCACACAAACTATTTTCAGTGTTCACGTGCATCATAATCATTCAAGAATGTCAAAAATGCTGATGTTATGTTAGTGTATAGACGGTAGACAAATACAGATATATCAACTTCCTGAAAAACGTTGATATCGATACTACAGCCAATATTTTTTTCCAAATATAACACAGGTAAACAAAAAATCAAATTAGCCACATCTAGTATTCTGAATAATAAGAAGTTAACTTCTGATGCAGTGCAAAAATGCATAATATAGGCTCAAAATATAAGTTTGTTCAGTCAGATTGAGCTGAGTGCATAGTCAAAACAGAAAGTGAATAATCATTGATCAAGAACTAAAAAATAAACAAAAATCCTCAGCTAAAAAGCAAGAATGCGTAAAGGCAGTTCACGCAAAAATCCTACCTGAACACTTCCTGACATTTTGATTGCAGATAAATGAATGACTACTAGTTTTATCTTCAGCTGTTTTTTGTTTACATACACTGCTGTGACGTCACTGTAGGTCACAACGAATATTTATTAGTCTCAAGCGGTAGCACTACGCCTTTGCCGAAAACTACCGTAAACAACCGAAAATTACTTGATTGTTTTTAATAGTTTTTGGTTGAAGTTAAGGTTTGGGTTTAAAGTTGGGGTTAGGGTTAGGATACCGAAAACTACAAAAAATTACCGAAAATTATTTTAAAAAAACGTTTTCGTTAGTTTTCGGTTGTTTTCGGTATTTAGTGCTACCCGTCTCAAATGTAAACAAACAGCTAAATGCCGAAAGTTTGATTCTGTGCTGTGATTCTGTGAGATAGTTTAACGTACGGTCGATGACATGCTGTATCTATCTGTGCTATTTGTACATATTTTTAGTAACTTGAGCTTTACTCACACTGAAACGCAATTTTGTAAGTTTGCTGTTATTACACTTACTGGGGGGGGGTCCGGTTGGTAGGATCTTAGAATTTGGGCTAACTTATAGCCACCATTGGAAATATCCAGCCTTCGATGGCGTCTAATGATTGATTTTGATGATGGCGTTTGATGAATTTGGTGACGGTGGGCGTGGCCTAGCAGTGTAGAATATTAAAAATTTTTTTTGATCAAACCTGTCTGTTTTTAGTGCAACACCATTGCAAAAGTTCCCCAGCTGGAAGTTTGAAATGGCCATCTATGGTTAGGGTTAGACTTAATTAGAGGTGTGGTTAAGGTTATGATTTGGGTGGGGAACTTTTGCGGCAGACCTACTAACTGCACTAACCAATTATTAGACTGCCATGTACTCTGCATTGCTGGATTGCCAAGTGTCTTGATGATCAGGAGTCATTAACTTGATGACCTGTGTTTGTAAAGGGAAAGAGAAAAACAAGAAAGCAACAAGCGCTGTGTATATTTTGTATTAGTTGTTTTTGATATTTTTTGTCTGTAGCACATCTGTGCTGAAGAATGGGTGCTAATTCATCACATGATCCACTCGACATTGAGGATGATGAACTCGGCGTGGAGGACCGATGTGCTGTGGGTGTTACTAAGCGAATACCGGTGGAAATGAAACCTCGTGGTAAGATTGGTGTTCGTGCCGGGAGGTCAGTGAGCAAGCACAAGCCTAGCAGCAGTCTAAGGTCCGCGTTGTCAGTGGAAGCCGCGGAGAATCTAGAGGCGGAACGTGTGACAAAAGAGTTTGAGATGTACCGCATGAAGTGTGACAGTGACATCGCCAACATGAGGAAAAGGGAGCAGAAGTTGGAAACTGAAAACCGCAAACTACGTGCCGAGTTGCAGGTTTGATACCTGGTGTTGTCTAAATTGTTGATTAAAAAGTTTGTTATATTAAATGGTCCTATATTCTTGTTGTGAAAAGGCTTTATTGTACATGAAAATTGGTAGATATTTTGCAGTGTTAGTGCTAGCATAATAATGGAAATATTGTAGTTGTTTGTCTTGAAAACCTTTATCCAGAGATCTCATTTCTGATACTAGGCAACTGAACCTTGCTGGAACAAATCAGGTGAAGCTAAAGTGTTAAATATTTGCTAATGACAAATTAAATCTGTACATATAATTTTCCAAAATGTTTTCCATTCATTTGTCAAATGTAAAAAAAACTCTGTGGCTTAACCTTTGTACCATTGATCAGCATCATGTCACATATGATTTACTAGTTTATATATTTCTGTTACTGAAAGTTAGACATTGCAAAGAGTTGTTTGTGCTACGCCATTTACAATTACAAATTTGTTACCGGTATGCACTAGCACATAACAAGAATATTAAAGATATGCATAGGAGTATCTTTGTTAATTGTGATGGTCGGCATGTTGAGTGTTGTAGGCATTGCAGAAGATGTGCAAGAGACAGAGAGATGAGCGAGACTCGGCATTGGATGCTGAACATAGAGCTCTAATGAGAGCAGCTGCCATAGAGGCTGATCGAGACAAAATACAACGACAATTTAAGGTCTTTCCAGCATTCTATGATAACTGCTTGCCAGTCTTGTACTATAATTTTCAAACTGTTACTCGATAGGAATCTGTGAAACTTTTGGAATACATGTAACTGTGTAACATGTAACCTCCTGTTTTCTGTAACCATTTAAAGTCACATTTGTTTAAAATATCTTTTCCTCCAAACTAAATTATTTTTTCTTACACTTTCATTTTAGTCTCCCATAGTGGTTTGGCAATTTTTCAGAACATTAGGCCACTTTAAATAACTTTTATGTATGTATGTATATATGTATGTATAAAGAGCTTAATGCTGAATCAGTAATAACTGTAATCAGTTTATTAGAACTTTCTTCACAGAATTGTCAGCAAATCTGATAATGATAGAGTGGTTTGGTAGTATCTGTGGTCGTTTTGGTACATCATATGTGAGCTTCATAAATAAACAGATCTACAGATGCAGCGGTTGTTGCAATTGCGTTCAGTATATGGTTTGTGCAGTGAAAACTGAAATTAGTTGTAATTTTAATTGGCTTTATTTTATGACTGTATTTTTTCCATTGTTTCATTTCAACCATTGATGGTTGCATTTTAATGTCATAAGTAAAATACTATTTTGTGTTTTTTGTTAAGTCTCTCTTATTTTTTAAACTGATTTTGCTGGTTTTGTTCCTGTTGTGTACTGCTCTTGCACCACTGTATGCAGCAGACAGATTTGTGACTGAAATTTTTTTTAGATATTTCGAGAAACCAAGGAAAGTGAATTGCGGAATCTTCTCAAGGCAAAGCAAAGTCTTGAAAGCAAACTTTCAAAGCTCGGGTCTTCCCTGTTTGAAGACTCCGAAAATTCTTCACATGTCGAACTTGGTAATTCATCTCAGTCATATTGGTATATCATTACCGGTAGTGAAGTGATTTTAATCTAAATTTTTACCTTTAGTAATAAGTCTACTGATTATATTTGAATCTGTAATCCATTACCTTTTAGTCTACCTGTTGGTGGTAAAAACTTGCTGGTGTAAAAGGCATTTTAATTGAAATGTCAGTCATAATTCTAAATAAGCAAACGTCAGTTTGTGATGTACATGTAACAAATAACCTTTTATCACAAAGTTTAGTGAGTGCTGAGTGAAGCAGTGTCTGTATTTTTATTTTGTTTTCTTGCTACCAACAATGTTCTTAGTTCATTGAAGTTTTTGAAATGTAGTGTAATATAGTACTGGTTGAACATTTTTCATCTCTTATATCCAGACCTGTTTATTTGACATCTAGGAAATGATGTTTCATGATCTATATGTTAAATGTACTTAATGTGATGATGATGATGGTGAAATATCTATTAATTTATCATCAGTATCATTGGCATCGTTATATAGCTGAACAGGTAGCACATGTGATCCGGAAGGTTTGACTATGTGTGGTCTGAAAGGTTTTAATGGTATGAGTGACTGGTGGTCTACGCTGGACAGTGAACAGTCTCAGAGTGAAGATGTTCAGATGGACACGAGCCATCGTTCTAATTGTCCACTTCCAGAATTTTCATCTTCACTCTATGAACATGAAGGAACCTATGTCAGTCTTCGCAAAGGTCAGCTGCTGTAAGAAAAAGAGGGTCAAAGTAATTAAGTACTAGGATGCATTTTGTTCAGAGGACAGTGTGTAATGAGGTTGGCAGTGGTGCCATTGCTGAGATCATGTGGGGTCTTTGTAGAAAGCATTTTACTAGTTGTAACCATTCAAAGGTCACACTTTGCAGTTAAATTTCAACTGAGGTTATGGCGTTTTTCTTTATTTTGTAAGCGACAGTTTTTTGCCAGTTATGTGCTGCAACTGTATGTTGTTGTCTGTGTGCATCTGCTGATGGAGCATGTGAATACTGGTCTTAGGGGAAGCCCACTTTGGTCAAGTGGGTCTCTTGAAAATTCTGACAAATGCCATCCTGCGATGCAGCCGCTGCTCCAAAGTCTAGCAGTGAGCCTCCTAGCAGCGCTCCATGGATAATGCAGATCACTGAAGGGGCAGAAGCGACTTATCTGTGCTATAACTGGTTGAGTTAACTCAGGTAGACAGAGCTCGTTAGCCTGGCAGGCAGCCTGTCTAGGAGAAGGAAAACTCTGATTTCAAACTGAGGCAGACGGAGCCCGCTAAACCTGTTCAGGCAGATGCATCTAGGAGAAGGGCAACTTCAAATAAAAACCATCAGCATCCACAGACAGCTGCAGCTTCGGCCACAAGGGCATTAGTGTTGGTCAACATGAGCTCACCTCCGGCTAGTCTATTGCGCCTGTAGTGGCTAGTTTGCATGTTGCAACTCATCGTGCCTGCTTACATCAACCTCTGCAAGAAAAGCGAGTGAGAGTTGCCATGCAATTATCTTTCACTATAATCCAGTCATCGTGATGGTTCTATCATCGGTGCTTTTAGAGAGATCCGTTGGATCGATGGCTCAGTCCATGGCTGTCGATATCTGCATACAGTGTAGTCATTTCTTTTTTATAACACGTCAAAGAGTACTTCGCATTTTTTATCAGATCAGAGTGCAAAGTTTAGTCAAATGTGTTCTGAAAATGTTCTGCTAAGCTCTTTCTGTCTTTGTTCTAGTGATTACATTTCCCATGAGGCATGCATGTGTAGGGGTGATCTGGTTTTGGTTTCTGCTCAGTAAAATGCAAATATTTATTCTATTATGAATATTTAAATCCGTGGCACATTTAGCAGAAACCTGAACAGATCTTTGCATGCATGCATCACAGGAATTGCGATAAATCGAATAGCTCAGTGAAGTGATTGTGTTGTGAGTTCAGATGATTGGCGCCAGGCTGCAGCCAGTCTCACAGACATTCTACATTCATCTTTTTCACCATTGCCTCTGTCTGTCATACGAGTGTTTGTTACAATGTTGTCAAATGAGCTGCCAGAAAATGACGCTTTCTGTGAGGTACTGATGCCAGTTATGTTGTCACAAAGTTACTTAAATATGGGCAGTTTTGATCTGTCCATCACTGGTTCTATGATGCTATTAAGTGAACATCTTATGCTGTCTAAGTTATTGCTGTTTCTATCACAATTATCATCATCAGTTTTGATGTTCTTAATGTCCATCTTTTGCCAGCACATAAGCTTAGAGTTCACATTAATTTTCAGTTATTTTGATCACTTTATTGTATGTTTTCTAAAGAGCTTGGAAGTGAAGTGATTTCAAAAATTGATCAGTATTTGGTTAATTATAACAAATTCAGTGATTGGTTTTGCTTATCAGTTCATAGCATGAATATTAATTACTTGAACACATACCGAATTGCTCTAATGTGAATGTTGTTTATTGTAGAGCTGTCGTACAAAGCTGCAGCCTGTCTGTTGTTCTGTCGGACTATTTCTTGATGTTGTTTGTCTACCTCATCTATGCAGCACTACAACTTTTGATCAGGTCGCTATGGCACAGTGCTGTGGTTACGAAGGTTCGATAATCCAAAGGTGTAGACTGCAACATTCATTTTCACTAACTCTAACGTCTAACCCCAACTTCTAGACACAGCTGAGAGTTGAGCGCGAATATGGAGGTTGATTTCACATCTGTATAGGAAAGTCCAGAAGCTGTCGAACCTTTTGAGTATTGAGCTGTCCCAGTGCTGTATTTAGCACAGTGCTTCATGCCATATCAGCACATGTCTAGCATTATGTTATATTCGCATCTTATGCAGTGATAGGCAGATGCTGTTTTTAGCTTTTTATTTCCAGATGACTGGATAGTTAAGACCTGTAATCTGAACTGCTGGGATGGCGACATAACAATGTATTAATTTATTGCTTTTGTTTAGTATATGAATGGGTCACTTTAATCATGTTTGTTTAGTATCATCACTCACAAGTGACATATCATGTTTACAGGTACAGAATTGCTAACACTAAAAGTCATCTTGTTTAAAGTGCTTTTTGCAATGACGAAAAGTATGCTGAGTGTGCTGTATTGCTGTTAGTCGAAAAGTCTGCAAAATATTAACACTTGTATATTGTATGATGCTGTGATGCTGATGCTGTTGCTTAGGAGCTATACTCCAGAGCTCGACGTTGGCAGTTGGAAAGATGCAATATTCTCGTCATATTTGTTGACAAAGAACCTGACCGGTTTGTTGTGAACTTATGATATTATAAGATGTTTATTGCATCTATCAGTTTGGATTAAAGTAAACTTTACTCCCATTTTTTTGTCATAGTTTGATTTTAAGTACCGGTACATACCAAATCGCTGTAATACAAATTTTATTTTATTACCGGTACATTTTCTGATATTGTACTTTTCTTGTTGTGTAGAAACGTTGAAGCGGACGTGGATTACTGCCTCAGTCAATGTGCGACCAAAAGACTTGTTGTATTGTTAACAAAGGACAAGCTTGGTACATGGTTAGCTGAAACCACTTGTTTTCATCACTTATACAATGCTTTTTTCCATTCATCAGCACCAAATGCATTCCAACTAAGTTACAGCATTTTACTTTATAAATGTGTGTAATTGGGCGTATATCAGTTGAGAACAAGATGGCGTGGTGGCATAACGGTTAGGGTTTTTGACTCCCATTCAAGTAACAACTCTGGGCAAGTTTTTCAGTTCACACACATATGTGCCTCTGTCATCAAGAGTACAGTTTGGTACCATCCGAGGGTCAGTGATGTTTTGTGGTTGAGAAGGTAATGGTTGATCTGGCATCAGACTGGCCATGCATCACAATCCACCTGTGGGCTCAGTGTCTTGAAATGACTGATAAGTACCTACAAATCAACACTGTGTCATCAATTGATGTCGCCAGCTCCAATGTCCCGATCTGCAAGTAATTGAACCTGCTCGGTGTCACGCTGGATGCACGTCTTATTTTCAACGAGCATGTCAACAACACTTGTCGAACGGCATTCTACCATTTACGGGCCCTATTATGGCACATCAGGTTGTCACTAACTAATGAAATGGCTCAAACTGTCACCTGTGTGGTGGTCCACTCTACTGCAATTCACTCTACACTGGGATGTCAGATATCAATTTTGCCAAGCTTTAGCAGATACAGAACTCGCTTCGTATTTGGAATAGTTTAACAATTACCATTCGAACAGCACCCACTTCCAGCACCTTCCGACGACATCTCCAGACTCATCTGTTCTCGGACAACACCACCGTTGACTAACTGCTACCACCCGCGCCTGCGATTCGAACTTTGTTTTGGAATATGGCATGCTACAAATGCAGACTACTTACTAGCTTACTTACACCTTTTGGGCACCATTTTCACTGATGTATATAAGTTGGCAGCTTACCTATGTGTCAGTATGTAAGTGGCAGGAGTAGTAGACTGTTGCAGAAGATAGACAGTGTCTACTGATCTATGGTTGGTTGTAGTGATCTATTGAAGAAGATAGACAGCTTGTCTACTAGTCTAAAGCTGGTTGCTGACTATAAGGCTGTTGATGATGCCACCAACTTTACTGTAAATGTCATCAGTGAATTTCTTCTTCAGGTATGAACGATTATTTTTATTTCATGCTCTAGTTATCTATGTTAATGGTTTACTTTTTTTGCGTCTGTCACATGGCCTTACTAGCATGTCTTGGATGTGGCTGAGAAGTAACAGAATTATATATATGGAGTTTATAAGTGGCAAATCATCAGGAGCAAAACCACGGAAATAATGGATGGACTGTGTTGAAGAAGACCTTAGAAAAAACGGTGTAACTAAGTTTGTGAGAACAACAGGAAAACAAAGAATGTTACTGAGTGATATTGTGAAGGACTCAGATCTGTGGGGGGGAGTTGGTAGCACTGGCATCTATGACTGAAAGCATTTGGACAATGATGACCTGATGGCCAAGCTAACTGTTTTACATTATCTTCATCATCATCGTCGTCAGTGTAGAAGTAGTAATAGGTGTTCTTATAGTCACTGTTGTCATTGAATCTGTTAGAGCATGGATTAGAAGAGTGTTTGCGATGCCACCACACTGACGGTTTTCCATGAGCAACTGAAAACTAACTTGTTTAATCAGAGCACTTAACGATGTCTTAGTTTTAGTCTTTAGACCATAGATGTATGTATATGTTTTGTTTGCTGGCAATGTTTTATGCCCTGACGTCATTGTACTTGCACTGTGTCACCTCTTTCTAACAGTTAGATTTACACTGGCTTGTTATCTTAACATCCAGAGGATTTATGATGTGTTTGTTTAAATCTGTGCGCTTTGTAACTGCTATCAGGAGTTTATGCCTGCTGCTGATGAAGCTTCATTTGATATATGTACAAGAACGCTGCTTGGTTCCATGTTTCCGGATGTTTATCAGGACAACGAACAAGCCGAGATTCTGCATTTGGCCCAACAGTCTTGTTGTGAGCCGGCGCTAGACAAGGTCGGTAATGACACTAGATCTGCTGTATTTGACTATTTGTTAGCTGTATTGTTGTATGAAATATTGTTCTGGCTTTTCATCTTAGGTGCATAATGTTTGCACTACACTTGTTTACTGCAGTGTTTGTAAACAGCGATCGGGTTGTTTTGCAACTGCTACTGAAAACCAATAGAACGGAATCGAAAATTCCAGATGGTTTGGTTTTTTAAAACCGAAACTGAACCAACTTCATTTTTCTGTACACCACTTAAGTTGGCGCAGTGTATTCATGTAATACGCAGCTGTGTGTTTACTTGTCAAGGGTTTCGGGCATTGACAGTTAATTTGGGTTTAAGCGTATTGACAGTCTTACAGGAGTATTGGTGGAAACAGGCATGCCGAGTTTTAATACCTTAATGCATAATAGTCACATAATTTTTTCAAAATGTTGGAACACCTGCAGTTTACATAATA
>Ga0209367_1001669_pt1 | contig 27906 bp, 18 predicted proteins | sample WorMetLIZISLAND2_FD_187412 | JGI IMG/M metagenome (GOLD analysis project Ga0209367, IMG submission 187412) | Marine gutless worms symbiont microbial communities from Max Planck institute for Marine Microbiology, Germany - Olavius geniculatus... ...
ACTGTGTAATGGTAAAGTTTGAATTTTTTAAATTGTGATTTATGCTGTTTTATATCTACAACCACGATGTCACCTTTACACTGTATATAAACTGAACAGTTTTTTTTACATAAATTACTTTATCATTCGTGATAAAATTCATATTATGCAGACCACAAAAGTGAACTCGCTTTTAGACCTTTCTGCAGCGATCGAACACAGACTGAAGTCGCTTAATTACGGGTACTTATTTAGATTGATCGATTGAAACGTACGGTATCAGTTCTGGGATCGGAAGAAGCTACCATGGCGTGTAGCGGTGGTCGTTCCTGGGAGAGACTGAAGGCGTACGACGTCAGAGCGATCGTGAGCGCGTAGCGTGCGCACGCAGATCTCACGTACCGTAGGCCTATTGCTTCACATCAGAGCGACGTCACTGCGTTGTTATAGGCCCCGCCAGGCAGTCGCTGCGTTCGTCGTATGACAGATCTAGAGCCGTGTCGCTCATAGCGGCGCATCCACCTGCAGGAGGCTGCTGACACCGGCGTTCTTTCAGCGTGTCTGACGTTAACACAGCGACGTCGCCGGCTGGACTTATTAACACTTGCTTGCTGGCTGCGTGCGTCATATTTAGATCCGCTATGTTTGTTGGCGACTGATTGACAGTACGGTCTCGCTGCGATTACATATGGAACTGCAGAAAACATCGATAATGTCTTGCGCTCATCTACACGACGGTTAATTCAGTGATTACTACAACGAAGACACTTTCAGAGATTTTTGTCCAATTTTTTACGTGACCCAGATAAAATTTCTGCTTGTCGTTAAAGGAATTTACTCGATATAGGTCTACTTCGTGTTCGGTGATGTGTTGTCTGCGTTTTCGTCGTTGCCGTTAGTTTACTTTTCATTGCGTTGAACGCACAGTAGGCCCTAAGCCATTTTTCCGTCATGACTGCAAAGTCCACAGTTGGATCCCAGTGCAAGACGAGTATCTGGAAGACCAAATGGTTTTCGTGAGTATGCAGTTTATTTTTCCTGATCTTGAAAATATTTTTTTAAAAATACCGAACTAAAGACACGTGTGCCGAAATTTAACTAAGCTCATCACAATGTAATTTGCTCGGCAAGCAGCACCAAGAACGATGTTGATTGGTTAAAATCGATTTCAGTTTAATTGATTTCTCTATCAAAAATAAAATGGAGTGCATGAGAAAATTAGTGTTCAATTAGTTGTGTTAATTTACTGCGCAATACTGCTTGCCTGTCATTGATCACAGTGTAGCACGGTAGTGCGTAACACTGTTGTAAGGGCGACTATCAAAGTCAATAGAAAACCCCAGACTTTGGGCACCTGTAGCCCCCAAACCCCTGAATCAATCGACTTTAAATTTGACTTGAATGATTACGTCGGCGGTCTGACCCTACGTGCCAATAATGGTACAAATTAGCCCAGCGGAGTGGGCGGGGCAAAGGGGTGAAGTATAATGTTCAATTGGGTTATTTTTTCTTTTTTTTTTGCTTTTTTGGCATGCTCTGGAGAACACATTATTGGGAGTATTGCCGCATTCTTTGCACTGGATGACGTGTTTCGGTGGGGATTGATTTCTAGTTCGTCGTTCTATCACTTTGTGTCCTAGCAAAATGATTTCTGCTGTTTTGGATGTGTGACTTGTTTGTCTGTTTGTCTGTTTGTCTGTCTGTTAGCAAGATAACTCAAAAAGTTATGGACGGATCTTTCTGAAATTTAGAGGGTATATCGGGCATGGCACGGCACAAGCTACCAGTGATTCAATTTTGGGGGTGATCCGGCAGGAATCCTGGATTCTGGATCACTTTGAAATTTTCGTTACCATTGCGTTAAAGAGGGCATAAGGAAACCGCTGGCAAAGTGAATATGGTGACGCCACCTGGCGGAGGTACCTGCGGGCTACGACTGCTTTCTAGTTTTATATTTAATACCGGTATAAGCTTAATCGTCACTTAAAGTCTAATCGTGTGGCGTGCCTATTCATGTAATTTTAATAAACAAATGCAGACCATGCACAGGCAAAAGAAAATAAGCCTATATCGAGACACGAAAACTTACATAGTTTTGTGTGTGTTTTTGTTTGAAAAGAAATAGATTTTTGATGGTTCTTCGTTATAGTGAATAGCGGTAAATAAAATCGCACGAATTGCTAGATCGTCGTGTAAGCGGGGCGACTGAAAATGCGAGACCTGACATCGCGAGACTGGACGACGTTTCAATATGCGAGTATCTGCTCATTACAAGTTTTTTTTTGCTGCATGCAATGTTATATGAACTGTATCTAGCAGACCGTAATGGTGTTCTTCGTCACTTGTGCATCCCGCAGCGTTTCACAGAATCGCGCATGTCCGCACGGCACCAGTGCGAAGCCAGCACGTGTAGCGCCATGAGGCACAATTGGCAGCAGTCGTCAGAGGCTGATGTTGCTGCCGCCGTTGCTGATTTCGACGCCGCTGATGTCGTCACTGCTGGCACCGGCGCCTGACTGGCCTCGTCCTCGCTGCTGCTGCTGCTGCTGCTGCTGCTGCTGCTGTCGACAAGTGGCTGTAGGGACTCCGTCGAGAGAATGGCAGAATGCAGCAGCAGAGGCAGACTCACCAGACAGAGAACGACGTTCTGGACGTCGGCATCACTTCTATACGCTTCTTTTAGACCGATCTTATTCGTGTGCTTGATAACTGCCTGCGCGTATAGGCACCAACACCCGGCAACCCCGTGAAGCGTCGCTGTAGATGTGCTGAAATCCCGCCACTGACGCTTCCTCAAAGTTCACTATTGCACACGACATTGCTGCACTTTCTTTCACGTAGAGATCTAGTGCCGCGTTGTCAGGTCTCGCGATTTCAGCACCCCCCGTCTGAGCTACAGCCGTCCGCAAATACTCAACCTTGGTTCTTTTTATTTTTTTGTTCGTATTTATTTTTCTATAGGCCTAACGACTTCTGTGGCACGCCACTCAACATTTTGTTGATTTTCAACATTTCATTTTCAACAGAGCATTAAGGTCAACTAGTGTATATATGGATCGGCTTTACTTTGTGGATTCAGCTATGCTTGGATTGCACTGCGTAAAAAGTATAGGCAATGTGCCCGCCGTGTTCACAAGCCTTCGGGTCAGTAGCCTACATTTAATCTGCACATGGCCTGCTGCAACCGTTCCACTTGAGTCTGTCTTTATCATTGTCGAGTCCCCGGCACAGCGCCGCGAAAACTGGACCGCACGCACCGGGTGGCTCAAAAAAAACTGCACCACCGTGAACTTTGCTATAGGAGTGATATCGGCAGAACGTTGGTCCAAAACCGTCATGTCTAGCAGTACGTTATCTGCGACACTTTTCAGTATTTCCGCCGAAATTTGCACAGATATGTGGGTACGGTTTCAGATGAAAGCTACTGTTCGCTGATTCTGACAGTTTCACACAAAACGCTGACGTAGAGAGCGTCGGCAGTAGCCGACGCGAGTACCAGTGGACAAAAATCACGTCGACATTATCGACCTAAAGGAGCTTACACAGCGACGTAACTGAACTGAACTGAGCCGAATTAACACAGTTTAGTTTTTGACGAAATGACCAGTAGCATCGAGAGCAAGCCCACTGGTCATTGTTTGACGCCTATGTGAGCGTAGTCACGACACATAGGCCACTGACACCGTGAGACGCTGCTTAGTGTAATGCATTACTGCTTGCGCATTGGTCAGTTCTTCCAGATTCTGCTATGGGTACTCTGTTGGGTGCCATAAACTATATCTGGACGACTGGTAACTTCCCACCTGAGTGGCACCTTGCCACAGTCATAACCATTGCCAAAGCTGGTAAAGATTCAACTGATCCAACAAGTTATCGTCCTATCGCTCTAACTAGTTGCTTGTGCAAGGTTATGGAACGTATGATAAACACCAGACTCGTCTGGTACTTGGAAAAGCTCAAACTGATCACACCAGTCCAAAGTGGTTTTAGGAAACAACGTAGCACAACTGATCAGCTTGTTCGCTTGGAGACTTTTGTACGTGAGGCATTTGTCAATAAACAGCACGATGTTGCAGTATTTTTTGATCTTGAGAAAGCCTACGACACTACTTGGAAATATGGTATCATGAAAGACCTATTCAATGCAGGTCTTCGTGGTGGATTACCCATATTCATTGGAAACTTTCTCAAAGACCGGCAGTTCCAAGTACGACTTGGAACACATCTGTCTACTCTGTTTGATCAGGAAATGGGTGTACCTCAAGGCAGCATCCTCTCAGTTACACTGTTTGCATTAAAGATCAACTCAATTGTAAAGGCTTTATGCCGAATGTTGAGTGTTCTTTATATGTTAACGATTTCTCAATATGCTACAGATCAAAGCACAAACATATAAACGACATCTACAGCGTTGTCTCAATAAACTCCAGTACTCGTCTGATACCAACGGATTTTGTTTCTCAACTTCCAAAACAGTTTGTATTCACTTCTGTCGTCTACTAAAACCACATGTTGATCCACAGCTGTCTCTCAATGGTATGATTATTCCAGTCGTTGAGAAAACAAAATTTTTTGGTCTGATCTTTGATCGCAAGCTGTCGTTCATACCTCATCTTCATTACCTCAAAGAAAAAATGTTTGAAAGCTATAAATCTGCTACGTGTTGTTGCTCACACTCAACAAACACTTCTGCAGCTTTATAGGTCCCTAATAAGGTCAAAGTTGGACTGTAGCTGCATTGTGTATGGTTCAGCTAGACCTTCCTACCTTAAGATCCAGGACCCTATTCACAGTCATGCTTTACGCTTGTGTTTGGGTGCATTCAGGATTTCTCTAGCAATCAGTTTATGTGTTCAGGCTACTGAACCTACACTAGCTCTAAGACGTAAAAAGCTCGCTTTACAATACTGCCTTAAGCTCAGTGCAAATACAAATAACCCGGCATACAATGCAGTTTTTAATTCAAAGTTCAAAACTCAGATCTTTAGAGTTAAAGACGACTTGCAAAATCTCGGCTTTAAGGAGAAGAATGTCTTACCTACAACTGTTTCGACAATTCCACTTTGGCTTCTCAAACGCCCTAACTGTAGCTTCAGTTTATGCTGTTACGATAAAACAACTACTAACCAAGAAGTGTTCAAACGCAAATACTTTGAGCTTCGCTCAGAGTTTTCACACCATCTGAGATCTACACAGATGGGTCCAAAAATAGAATTAGAACAGCTGCCGCTGTTGTTGCACCTAACTTTGTCAAAACAGTTTGCTTACCTGACAATGCTAGTATTTTTACTGCTAAAATTCATGCACTGGACATGGCGCTAGACATTATTCGCCGTGCAAGAAGCAAAGATTGTGTGGTTTTCTCGGACTCTTTGTCCAGCTTACAAGCAAATGAGAGCTGCAAAGTCGAAAATCCACTGATTTTAAAGATCCTGAAGGATCACAACCAACTAATTAACAGTGGTAAATCTATAACTTTTTGCTGGATTCCCAGCCACGTGGGTATCCGAGGAAACGAAGATGCTGACATCGCTGCTAAGGCAGGACTGGATGTCGCCATCACTAACATGAGATTTCCAGTTAGCGATTTGTTAACTTGTGTCAACCAGTTGTGTCTTAAGAAATGGCAACAACTGTGGAACCAGTGTACATCAAATAAACTTTACAGTTTGCAACCGGTCGTTGGTCGCAATGTCAGTTCGTCACTGGGCCGCTACGACTCAGCCTTATCAACCATCTTCGAATTGGTCATACATGACTTACAAACTCTTATCTCTAAAGGAAGAGAGTCAACCGGTATGTGAAGCTTGCCATTCTCCACTCACAGTCAAGCACATCTTGGTAGAGTGGTACAGTGCAGCTCGTCAGAGATACTTTGGAGTGAACACACTCAAGGACGTTTTTGAAAATGTTGCATTGCGCAACATCATCGCTTATGTTAAAGACATTAACTTTTACAGTCGTATATAATGTTATTTTTACATTAGCTTAATAGCCTTGATCTTAACAAGTATGTTAGCTTTGTTTTTAATTCATATACTAAATGTTTTTAATTAATTTTAACCATGTATGGCCCTGAATGGCCTATTTTGTGCTGATGTGCCGTTAAGAAACTACTCACTCACTTCCCCATTGGTCAGTTCGTTAAAAACTAAACCGCGTCTTAACTTTTAAGCCATATTTGACGCGTTTTTCAGCTGATGCTGACATCTTTATGCCGAAGTTTATTATGGTGCAGTTTTTGGCCCACCTGGTATATCTATTGCTGTAGCAACCGAGTCTATTCTGTTGTATTATCTGTTCAGAAGCCAGGACTGCAAGTTAAGCCTATATATAGGCCTACTTGCTGTAGTCTGGAGGTATTCCAGCTGCATCGTGCAAGGATAACAGATATAAGAACGTTTTGTTTATAGTAAAAAAATACGACAATAAAATCTATGGTTCCGTTATTCTGTAGTCTTCAAGCATTCAAACAGGGAAAACTTCGACAAACTTCGCTATGAATTTATGTAATTTTTGTCAAATCATTAGGCGATACGTTTATATATAAAATGTCTGATAATAGCCATAAGCGTCATGAAGCAAATTGATGAGCAATGCCATCGTAAGCGCTCCAAAAACTTTCACCAAAAATTTATGTTAATTTTTAACAGTTTTTTTAGGCAATCTAGTCCGTTACCTAAAGCCTATAGCAGAAGGCAAAATTACGTTTAGTTATTCAAAGCACACTTAACGCTTAAGAAAACTCTGTACTCTATATTAGTAAGTATCGTGAGTACCAACGTCTCGATATCAGAATCGAAGAGGTCTCGATATATCGCAGTGCCACGATACCGCCAAGTATCGTGACGATACCAGTTTCGATACGATGCAGTTTGCAATTGAATCGCTCTGTTGTTGACAGCTACTGCACACTGCGTGACAGCAACGAAAAACACGTTATTCTGAAGCTTGTCAAACATAATTGGACGTATATTTTAAGGGACGGCGGGGCCACCCAAACGTTACGGGGTGCGGGAAAACTTTGCCCCCTTCTCGACGGGTCTGTGGATCAACGTTTCGTTTAAACTTCCGGTATCGCGATAGTATCGCGATACTCGATACCTGAGACGGTATCGTTATCGTGGCTCCAATTTCAGGTATCGCACAACATTACTCTATATTTGTTTTTCGATTACGATGTATAGGCCTACACATAGTATTTTAAGTATTTCTGTAGCTTAATGCCGGGTTAGTTAGGCCTATTCACAAAAATAATTCCACCCGTGCTGTATTAAAACAAAGTAGATGGTGGTTACGACTCTGTCGGCTATTATGCCTCCGCCAATATGTCACGAGTAACACTCGTGCTTACAAGGCCAAAAAGTGCATTTTGGGGCATAATTGACCCCCAGCATAATTTTTCTTTACCCTTGACCTTTCGACCCAAAATACCGCCAACACTCGAAACATCGTGCTAACGACTTTGTTCGGGACTCACGAACGGACGGACGGACAAACACTCTGGAAACACAGTGTCTCCGGCCACTACGTTGGCGAAGGCATAAAAATCCGAGGAAATCTGGTCGAGGCCAGCACGCGAAAGACAATTAAGCACATGGGACATAGGCCCCTATTCTACAGCTTTGTGACATATTTTCAGATATAATTCTTGTTGGCGCGCCAAACTCCCAGTCGATCAATCAATCAGTCTATTCATTCATCAATCAAAACACATTTGATACAATAACGCCATGTGTGACGGCGAGCCAAGCGGCAGCGCATAATGGCAAAGACCACATAGGCTGAGTGTTCACATTCAATGTGGGCCCTGTCAGAGATTGAGTTCGGTTTTCAAAAGCCAATCTCATTTGCAAATTTGTATTCCCATGTTCTATCTCGACTGACGTTACACCGCACGTAGCTTGCACTGCTACCGTTTTAACAATATTTTCGGCTGCAGTAACTGTTGTGTGTCATAAAGCAAACAACGGTATAGTATAGGCCATCTGAGTATAGTGTAAGTACGACACCACACTGTCTGGAGTGGTATAAGTTCGCTCAACCACTACAGCAGAGCGGTATCTAGTACAGAACACTACCTACCTTAAAAGTGGAGCCTGTAATTGCACAGTTTGTATTGTATTCAGTTGACTGAACGCTACAAAAATGTCATACAGTGCCAGGCGGAGAAAATAACGCGAGTCGCCAACCGGACCACCCTGGCGTAGGCTTAGGCTATATAGGCCTACACTGAACAGTTCGACTCGCTGTCGTACCCGCGGTGCAGTGGACAGACATCCGCTGCCCCAAAGAGCTACACCTGGCCCTTGGTGCGATAACTGAGATTTGTGGTCCTCAGAAGTCGTCCCTGCTACAAAGTATCAGTACTATACTGTAGGTTTACTGCGCGGTCGAATACCATCCATTTGTGCGTTCAGCAGCGCTGGCTAGCATGGGTTGACTGAAAATGCTGGACATGAAATTGACGAACAAGAAATTGGAGAATAAGATATTGTTTAAAAATACATTACATCACAACGCAGTCATTTGCTAGTGCAATTCTTTTCGAAATAACGACTTAATACAAATCACAGCAACAAGGTAAGTTGTATAATATGCATTATGTATAACACGTTGAAATGCATAAAATATCACAAAAACATCAACGTAAAATTAGCTACAGGGGAGTTATGCTAAATCGAAGTTTACTCAATCTAGGTCTATATATTTTGCTACTTGAAACACGTGTTGCATTTTCATGTCCGTCATTTTTAGCGCCCCCGCTAGCATTGAAGTGGCTTTGATGACGTCAACGCTATCTATCTGTATCATTCTGTTTATGCTTACCTGCTCGTCGTGTTTACGAGTTGCCCTATAATAGGCTGAGTAGGCGAGCAGTTATCTACGACTTTTCTATACGGTCTCTCTGCCTATATGTGCCCTAGGCTACAGGTGTCTGCGGCGCTGCACAACGGTAAGTCCTCTGATGCATACAGTTTCGTAATTAGCTCAAGTTGAACGCCGATAATTAAGCGCTGGAGCGTCGCGCGGACGGTCACAGGTGCGATATGATCAGCATAAAAGAGGTCGAGTGAATGCATAGCAATCTGTTGGATTTTCTCACGAACCTCCGACGGCAAATTAGCATAAAACTTGTCAGAAAATCGTAGTGAAAACTCACATAAATATTCATGGAATGCGATGAACACGTTTATTTGTCAAAAAGACAGAAAAAGACAGACACAAGAAAGTATATGCCGTTTCTGGGCACGTAAATTGGCCCACACTGGTGTGTTAAAAATCTGCAGACAGATGGATAAACTTAAGCGCTACGTAACGCCGCCTACGTCTACATTTTAAAGTTCAGGCCCTCTATGGTGAGAAACGTTAATTTTTTGTGCGAAATTTTTCTCTCGACAAATTGTAGTTATGGGACGCACGGTGGGCCATAAGCCCGGGTAGCGTTTGAGGTTTCAACGATTCTGAACATGTTTTTTATACACGGCAACCGCCAATGGCGTGTTAAGGCGCGTGCAGAGCGACGCAACTTAACCGAATTGAACTGCCATGGCTTATAGGGTGTTTACACGATCCAGCAAACGTCCAACATTAGCATTATACAGCGCGTATAGGCCTATTTTGAATACATTTGCTGGATGTTTGCTGGATCGTGTAACGTGCATGTAGTAACTACGTGACTACATGCACGTACGCGTCAACCAATGACCAATAAACTCGCCCTGCTAGTTCACTGATCAAGAACTAAACCGTGTCAGTTTGGTTCAGTTTTGTCGCTCTGTACGCGCCTTTATACCCCGTTTTCACAATCAAGCAAACATCGAACAATCATCGAGCAAACATCCAGCAAATGAATTCAAAATACACGTGCACGACGTGTGCTCTAATTGCTCGATGTTTGCTTGATGATTGCTTGATCGTGTAAATGGGCATTAGGCTATTGATAATGACAAGTTATTTTTTGTTAGGCCTATGTGACAACAATTCGGCGTACGTGACGCATGAAAGAATTCGAAAACACTTTGTATAGGCAATATTGTTCACAATATTTGCCAGTGCGCGTGGTCTGGCAAAGTGCAATTAGTGTCCGACGAAAAATAGCTTGTCCGGTTGTTCCTTCCTGTTGAATACCTGGACAGTGGCTTTGAGTGTGAGGGATAGATGTTGCATCGTTTGTTGGCTTACACTGGCTTACATGAACAGCTGCTACGTTACTGCGATATACTCACCAAGTTTACAGTAGGCCTACAATATTGAGACTGGAATTTATTTGACGTTAGTGTATCTGAGTATGGTTTTTGAGTAAAACAATCAAACCGACAGTATAACATTTACAATAGGCGGCGACCTATGTGTTTTATGCCCATTTCTATAATTGTACACTTTTTTTTTCTTTTTTTAAACTATTAAATGTACAGTAGTTTTAGTCTCTCTTAGTTTGCTTCGTATATGTTATTGTCTGTTCTATGGGTACTTGTGACCTGAGTCAAATAAATATGTTACGTTACGTTATGTTTATTACGAACGGAGTTTACATAAAAGCTTTCTTCATAAAACTTGAAGTGATGAACAGATAAGACATCTTAATTTTTCTTGGTTCATTGGTCGAAATTCTCAGTCGTCGGGTCTCATTATGCCTAAACCTTCTGCAAATGTAGCCTTAAGCCTATACTCGATAATTGACAGGCCCAGGCTTGAGGCTGTAGTTAAGAAATTGATCCTGATCAGATACTTAGCTATAGACACAGGTAAATAGGGCCTAAGAGTTATATTTCTCAGCGGTAGACCGAGCCGTATGCCAAGCCGTGACAGCTTTGATCTGCTGACTCGATAGAATTTATTCCATCTTCTTCCGCCCTTCGTCTGCGAATGCAAAAACGAGTGAATTTATGAACTCAGCATACGATGCGTCTGCCAAAGTTACTTATCATAGAGTCATAGAGTTACGTCGGTCTGTTGCGTGGACCGTAACATACGGTATTGACTTATGGCACTAAAAAACCGGCGCTTGGCGCGGTGTGGCACGTACGTCAAACAACCATTATTTTAGGCGACCTCCTGCTTTTTCTATGCATGTCCCAGCATCACTCGCTCACTCACGGTTCTGCTGCGTGGTCCGGTTTCTCCGTCTGATGATAACCGAATATTTCGCGGACCGGCGGACGGGCGCCAGACCGATAGACGCTGTAAGTTGCTGCAGCTGATTGCCTTTGCTCTGCCGTGATTCCAGTGCGCCATGCGCTCGCTATAGCTGCGTGCCTTTTATAGCTTCGGCGTCTGCTTGTCTTTCTTCTCTCTGTCAGTTAGTCAGTGGCTGCCAGTTTCATCAATGGCAAGATGAACACCACCATTTGCATCTGATGTTGTCTTCAATAACCAATGCTGCAGTCATCATCATTGTTTCGGCGATGCAGGAGCATACAACAGCGGTTCGATTATCACCATGTAATAGGCATATAATTTGTGTATAATTTATAGTGCCCAATTGGATACAAAGACTGTGGATTAAATACAGCGGGTTTGATCTTTCTGGACAAAGTCTTCCAGCCGCTGCTATACCACCACGTCGAACTCGTTCCAGACTTTGCAGCCTTCAGCTCAGCCACATATTCTTGGGTCTTTTTCTAGTTCGTTGTTGTCAACGAATGTAGGCTTTCATAGCCTTGGTATTCGCTGCTAGTTATTACCGTAACATTATCAAAGTAGCGTATAGTCGTTTCGGTTGTATTTTCTGACTTACATCCCATTAACCTCTTTTGTATAAATAGCGACAAGTCACGCGATCACATCCTATAGACGTATCTACGGCGATGCGTCAAAAATTTGGCGGTTTAAACATTCCATCACCTTATCTTAGTTTATTTTTCATTCCATCCTTTTGTTTCTTGTTGTTTTTTATACCTGCAGATCAGAATACTCCTGTCATGTACTATACCCCGTTTACACGAACAAGCAATCATCAAGCAAATGTCGAGCAGACATCGAGCAAACATCGAGCAATTAGAGCACCCGTCGTGCACGTGTATTTTGAATGCATTTGCTGGATGTTTGCTCGATGATTGCTCGATGTTTGTTTGATCATGTAAACGGGGTATTAGTTACAGTATATTGCTGGCTGGCTTCGATGATTTCGATGACTGACCGATACCTCAAATTTAGCGGGACTCACAGCCCCAAGTCTCTGACCTGCGCCGCTGTGACTTTTACGAGTAGGTTTCCAAACGTGTCTCAGTCAATAAACAGTCCGTACGAGCGCGGAACAGCGCAATGTTATGATATTCATGGAAACGGCCGAGAGAAGCAAAGCCAATGACGTTGCGGCTGCGTGTTTTGCTATTGTTGACGGACTGACGTACAAGGTCGCTGCCCTTGGTATATGGTATAGCAGGTGTTATCACTACACGGGCTTCGCAGACAGCAGTAAGTCACTGCACCAAAAGCCGGAGCCGATCATTCCATGGATCGCCGTTCCACTGTGTCCGCGTCAGTCTGCGTTAACAAGAAAATCCTGCAGATCTGAGTCCGCGGACTGACGCGTCCGCCGTTCGCACATCTCTGATTTAGAGCACCCAAACCGGTTTGTTAGACTGTCTTTGCACTTCCCATCTTCTTCTTCTTTTATGTTCTGACGACGGCGACCAAGTCGACGTGCGCTGACGGCCTTATGCACTAGAAACGCCGCTTATTTATGTCATACTTTAGTGCAATAAATAAGCACATTCGGTTAGGGTTTATTATATCTTCTGCAGCACACCTGGCTATGTAGTGGTCTCAGTGGTTTTATGGTGAGCGTGCTGGCATGTTCGAGTTCGAACACGCTGATAATCTTTATCGATTTTTGAGTGTCTGCATGTTTACTTCTACGCTCTACTTGGATCAACGGCCGTTTCAGTCGTGTTCCGGGAACAAATTGTTTTAGTGAAATTGTTTATTGCGAAAGGCACTATGGCTGGCTGGTAAACATTGTAAAAATCTGCCTATAAAAAGACCGTGAATTGTAGTATCAAGGTGTGGACAGGACAAAAAGGATTTCTGCAATTATTTAAAAAAATTGCAGAGAACAAAAGTCGCATAATGTGGACATGCTGCGTATGGAAGTGATCAATACTTGCCACTAACCTCACACAAATTGTTCCAGCAATCAGTGAACGTTTGTAGGTCAGAAACACGAAAAGTCATCCCAAAATAAAGGATGTACACCATTCGCCTTTTTTCGTCATAGAGACATAGCGGCGAACGAAAATCGTTCCGAAGAAAGCGACATCGGTTACCGAAACGTCGGCAACTTAACAAACTAGATGGGCAAACTTTGCTGAAGGTTAGGCCATACTGTGCGCGGGCCATGTCTGTGTAACATTTGATTGGTGAATTCCGAGGGATTATTTTCGGGAAATTTTGTTCACGGTGATTTTGCCAACTGTGACTTTCCCTGAAAATTTCAAAGAGATCCGGCCGTAGCTTTTTTGTAATCCTACTAAAACATGATAAAAAGTCCGAAAATTCGGCCCTGTGACTTTAACTTTTTGACAAACAATCTTAAAATTTAACATAATTTTAGAGATTATCAAGGTACATGTTCGTACATTTTTTTAAACAACCGTTCTCAAATTATCGTCGTAACATAAAACAGTAAAAAACTTGACAACGACGCAGAAGACGATATTGTCGTCGCTACCGCGGACAGTAATAAAGTTGGTTGTAGTCTGAAGACTTGACTGTACACCATGTGTATATGTGCAGTGTTTGTACGTCGTTCTGTATGTATACAGGTTTGAGTCGAATGAACACGTCATGTCAGGGGCGAGCGTTCGCCCGCGTCCATCCGTCGACAACACGACGGTCAATTTCTACACCGATGCTCATAGGGACGCTCCTCCAGCAACCCAGCAGCCCAGCGGCACCCGGCGGGGTTCCTTCCTCTTCCGCTCGGACAGTGAGGAAACCAGCGCTCCTCACCCCATGACCACCAGTGCTTCGGCCGCTCGGATCTCATCAATGGTACCCAATCAACTGCACGAAACGTTCGTAATCAGCTGTGTGTGTGTCTTTTTAAATTTGCAGTTTAAGCATTTACGGGATAATTACTGCACGTGTCGCTTGAGCAAATCGACTTATTACATGTATTACCATTGCAAACTCCTTGCATCATTTGTTTGCACGAACAAATTAAGCGGTGCATGTACACAACATGAATCAAAATTTGCTTAGTATCTATACGAAAGTGGAAGACGTAGAAAACGCCAAGTCCTTCCCGAGTCATATGGCCCATTGGGCGGCGCTGATATCCGTTTCGTATAACCCTCAGCCAGACACCGGTTTACACTGCACGGTGATCACGGATACGGGGCTAGTGCATCGCGCGGTGTGCCTGTCCCAGCTCTCGCTTGTAGGCCTACTTATTGCGCCTACACACGGAGGGATGGCCAGGCTGAGTTGACCAGAGTGGTTACGTACCTAGATGGCCCGACGTCCATCAGAAAACACTAAAAGAAAGTGCGCGAGAAGATATGCAATGCGGTTCCGATAACGAACACGGTATGTGGCCATCTCGGAGGCCAATCGTGGTCATTCAATACGTTAATTAACAATTTGCTACTTAGTAGCTAACGTACATACAGCGTGTTTACAGAATCGACAAAAATGCATAATAATAATTGTGCTCTGCGGAGGATTGACGGGCTCTGGCTAGTTGCCAATCAACTTTGGAGCGCTGCCAGACTACGCCAGGTGCAGACCACAAAAAACAATAGCAATAAGACAAAACAATATGCCACTAACGACCAGTGCTACTTCCATTTTTGTCCTAAGGGATTTGCTTTAACAATATTCAAAATTTTTGTATATATAACTGTTGTTATTGAGCTGAAATCGTTTTGTGTCAGTTTCTTTTCAGTGCTTTAATGCCGCTGTTTGGGCGACAGGAGGAAAAAATTCCGACACCACAATTCACAAAGTTTATTCTCGATAACTGCGACCTAATCTGCATGCAGTAATTCAAGAAAAATAGACTAGTTAAACAAAACCCGATATTCGATTTTTGAAACGAGTTTGGCTTGATTTCTTGACTTATGCCATTGACTTTAGACCTAACGAAGTGCAGTCACAAGAATTATTTTACCAACTTTGATATTCTTTCGACGATATTCCGTCAATTAGTTGAATGTCTGTTCAGTCAGCCACAAACGAAGGGCAGCGACGCGTAAATAGGCCACGGTCATAGAATACCGTCGGTCCGTTTTGACTTATTACTGATCTGCTGCATTTATAGAAGTAAACTGATCTCAATTTGTGCTTTGAGCCTACTATTCTTATCATGTGCCCTGATTCGGATCCGCTCGCTTTAACAACGCAGGTGTCTTGGTGGCTCAGTGGTTAGGACATTGGATACGAGACGGAAAGGTCCACGGTTCAATTCTCAGCCGCTGCACAACCAAGTAACGACTGTGGGCATGTTGTTCACACCTACGTGCCTGTGCAGGCGTAAATGGTCTAGTGGTTGGTGTCGACTCCTAACTTTCAGGTTATAGTTCGATTCTCACTGCCGGTCATTTGCAAGCAACCTTGAGCAAGTTGCTAACCTGCTGTGTGCTCAGGCCAACTCAGCCTCCTACCCTCCGTGGGATGGGAAATGAGTAGTAACTACGCAGGCTACGGGGTGAAGGCCTAGTGTGACTGATTGGGGCGTTGTATGTCTACTAGCTGCAAACCACGGGTCCAATTGTTCGTTTAAGTGGGCAACGGATGGCCGCATAGTGCGCTGCTGTATCATTATAACTCATGACAATCAGCTGCCACTTCTGAGATTGTCATAGCGCTTCTGGTCACAAATTCGTCTCATGTAAAAGCGCTATAGCAAGTACACGACCTTGCCTTTACCTTTTATAATACTTATTATTGTTGTTGGCATTGAAGAATAGGACCCGCCAAAAACTGCAGTTTTGGACGTATGTATTTGGTGCGGTGGTGCGGTTTATAAGAACTTCGCCAACGCAGCGGGCAAGTACATGCCGCATAAGGATAAGACTAACCACTGAGTGATCTACTGTTATTGCGTCGTGTCTCTATCCCATCGAATGTATCGGTTTATAGCGGGTGTATATCGCCAATCCTACCCGTGCGGCGGGAATATTGGCGGGATTTTTTCGTCGCGAGTGAAATGCACCGATATTATCTGGAGACGCAAGCACGAAATACGTGATTGTTGTCTTGAGTCAATTGTACAGCAGTGCATGCGTGCAATAAACAAGTCATCTATCATCTGAGCGCTCTATAGCCGACTACGCATTTACATCTCGCAACCAGATAGTCACGCTTAGTCTATACAGAGTGGCCCCCACAATAAGGGATGCCTATTGAGTTTTAGCGCCTATCTGCAACTTACTGTACATTTTCTTTTGCCCCCTTTTCGATGATCTTTGTACGAATGCGAGCACGTTAAAAAAAGATCTAAACAAATAGTTGCGATGTACCAGAAATTTGTCACAAATAAGAACTTCTGCTAGATGGTATTATAACGAATTTTTGCCTGTCGATTTGTGTATTTTTAATTACGTAAAATGGCATCATAACAAAGACAACTTTGACGGTAGTATGAAATTGTAGCATGTGCTGCCACTTGGTCAACACAAAGAATAATATTGACGCAGCGTTGGTGGAGGTTTGCGCTTTTTGAGTGTCCTACTTCCCTTTTAGTTAAGTAAGCAAGTTTTATCACAGTACAGTATCGATGGGCCAAAAACACAAGCACAAAGGTTTTAGAAATGCCGGATATACGTCACTGTACACTGGGATACAATGCGAATATTTTACTGAAACTGCTAAGTAGGCTAGCCAGAAAATCTACCTCGATAGACTAATTAGAAAACTATTTACAAAAAAGTTATTCTATTAACAAGAATCCCAGCTTTCGCTATGGTGGGGCCGACCGTACCGCCTACGTCCGAAGCCCAACGTCCGACTTCCAATCATGGGAATTGCGGGCAAACTGCTGCAGATGGACACATGGTTACTATCGACAGCCCATATTATAAAGTTGACATTGCCCTATTCGCTGATACCATCGCAGACCCCCTACGACTTACCGTTTAGTCACAATACCACACTATTTGTATTGCATAGTGCGTTGTGATCCTTCAATGTCATCCAAGGTCACTGATTTACATAGCGGTCGGCTCAAAAACTGACAAAAAGCCGAATAATTCGAAAATCCGATACAAGCAATGTATGAGTCTATGTCGGTCTTAAAGAATCTGCGGAGTATTCGAAGACCCCCTCCATAAAGTTACATTAAACTGCGTGAAGTAAAGCCTACTTCGTTTTTGCAGTTAATTTTAAAACTGTTACCTGATCATTCTGATATATTATGTTAAAGTATAAGAGCAAAAAGCTGTTACACATTATGCGATTTATTCCTCGTAGTTTGTGCACGCGTAGCGTACTTGATGTTAGGTTGTTTTCGTTCTGGTGCAGACACATCGACGAACAGCTGATTGTCACCCCGTTTGCTCAAATTCTGCACCGGCTGCAAACCGTCCGCAACAGCTATAGTCAGCTTACCAACATTTCCAAGTAAGTCAGACACAGGTTTTGTCGAATTTGAAATTTTAAACAGTTGACAGCAGTACACAAACTCGGAGTCGGAGAGAAGTATGCGATGACAATGACAAATTCTGCGGACCTGTCACCAAGGCGGTGAAAGAAAGAACGAAGGCCGTTTTAATGAAAATGGACAGTTGGGATGAGGCTGATTTACCGTACGTATTTATTGTCTAATTTTCGTCGGTTTATCGCCGGACTTGCTATGCCGAGCGCACGGTGCCGTTAGACAGCGACGACGTCAGTCTAATTGACGCAAACTACGCGAGATGCCGACTGCTGCAGACGACGTGTTAGTATATTAGTCCAGCTTAGCCTACGCCGGAGACTGATCGATGTGTCGCCAAAATCCAGCCTGAAATTCCGTGCTGTATACGGACACCGCTGTTGTTGCGTTTATAACGCGGAGTTTTTTTTTAAAATTTACCACCTACGATTTGGCCTTATTTTCTCTGGCAAATATTTAAAAGCATGTAACTTGGAGACGAGTTGAATAAAGCTCTCGTTTTTTTGCGGCGCGATTGCCTGCCAGTTTGTCCGTTCATGAGACTCAATTCATTGTCTAAAGTAATTAACTAATTAAGCGGAAATTAACTTATTGTGTTCCTTTTTTGAAGCTTTAGCGTCGGCGAACTAGTGTATTATCAGCGCGCCGTAGAAAAAATTGAGCAATAAATCACCATGCAAATAGCCCACCGATGCTGTCTATCGTGTCCGCCATCGTAGGGACGTCGTGTGCTAGCGCAGCGAGAAAGCTGTAGCTGTAAGTAGCCAAATGATGCGTAATTTGCTCGCTGTGCAGTGATGCTTGCTGTAAGCTGATAAATCACGTGACTGATATGACGTCATCGTGACGTAAATTACGTCGTCAGCGAGTCGCGAACTATCAGCTGACTGGCTACACAGTATAATATATAATTACCCAACGTCTCTGGCGTCTTATTTGCCTCGCTACCACCTCCAGCAATCAATTGAAACCGGCTTATTCTGCATGGAGGCCTGGTTTCAGAGTTTCTCTTGCGCAGTAGCGGTAGTCTAATCATTAAACGCGTAACGAGACATTGCCAATGCCGCAACCGAAGACCTTTTTAGACTTGAGCCGATCTCAGAATTAGTGTAATAGGATTCGGTTACTGATTGAACGCATTAAATACACGGTTAATTACTTCTGTTCCTTACACGTAAAGTTCCACTCGCAACCACTTCCCTCATGGCCTATTTCTGTGTAGGCCGACATAATGCATGATTTTCATTTAGTCACTTTTTTCGTCTGTTCTTACATTGCCTCGACTGTCAACCAGGGATTCGATTCACAAAACATCTTTTTTTTATTTTTCACAGCTAACTATTTACGACTGACCATTTCATAATCACTAGTCACTACTCTTGAAAACAAGGCACCGAACTCGTCGAGGAGAACGCGATAAATGTAGCATTAACCCTAAAAACGCACCGTGACGAGCGTAATGAATTACTCTTTGCTTTGCCTCTGAAACGTCTTCCGCCAGCCTTATTCCGACGTTATGCGTTATCGCCTAAGTTATGTTGTGGTTTCGGTGTTCGTAAATCGCTATAGGCCCAATCGTTCTCGTCTGACGATATGATTGTTTCAGGAGGGCTTAAGTAAGCGACAAAATCACGTGCAATAAAGGTGGTAATATAGCTTTTTATGGGAAGCTCATCTCAGAGTTACGGAGCGCCACCTGCCGTATGGGATCACACAGTGTTATCTGCCACCCGACAAAGGTGAATGCGCCCCGCCTTAACCCCAGCCAGATAGGCCGGTACTCGATTTACCTATTCCGGAGGGACGGAAGGCTGAGTTGACCTAGGTGGCTGGTTACATACTGAGATGGTTTACCTGCCGGCAGACATTCACTAACCCGGCCAGGTGTAGAGCAACTTCATTCATGAGACACAACGCGTTAACACTGTGCCACGCCAGCGGATGCTAACGACGCTTAACACCTTAGTTTCTCGTCGCCGCTATGAAACATCAAGCTCGCGCAGTGCAACGTGCGTTGTTTCTACCTGTGATCATTCGCAGCACGCAGGCGTCTGTCTCTGTGACGCACGAACAACATGCACTGATCGTCTTCTTGGGAACGCTGAAAACTCGGGACTGGAAAACACGGGAACGGGCTGCGTATGGAGAGCGAAACATAATAAAAGTTTTAAAAGTGTAACCGGTTCTTAAATATCTCAACATTTTCATAAATGTAACTTATAAAAAGAAAAAATATATTTACCAACTAGAAGTAAATGGTAAGTATTATTTTTGAGGTTAGGCCAAGCATATACAATAAAATACAAAAATATTAAAGTGCTTTACGTGATATTCAATAGGTTTATTAAATTTCAGTCATTTTTCTTCAACTATAATTGAATTCGAACACGTATTTCACATGCATTAATTGTATTTCATGTTTATGCATTCACGATGTTATACATTTGGCGTTCCATGCATAGACTATGGTCCAGCGTTTTCCGTTCTCGCGTTTTCAGTCCCCCCGTTTCCTTGACAACGAACGCATCCGCCAGCCGCTGCAACAAGCCAGTCTCCATCAGCAACAAACGCGATCAAGGCTGAGACGGCTAATAATAAATACGACACACACGACTCTATATACACCGTATTTCCTTTAAAAATCAAAATTCGTTTACTGTTGGACTCTAGACAAAATTTTCCTCATAAGTGCCATTACAGTTCCCATCATACTTCAATACACGACCTTGTAAAATGTTATGTTTGAAAAATTGCACTAACCGATGAACGGCAACGCGTTTCATAAAAACAAACATTCAAATGTTCTAAGACGGCATAATCCGGAGTAGAAAAATTATTATTAAAAATATTTCCAAATATGAACTGGATTTTAGCGGAATGGCAAATTAAATAGTTTTATCAGAAAAAGTAAGTAGTTAGTTGCTAGAAAAAAAACAATCTTTTTCACTATAATCGATGTGGTTGTTTTTATGAAACACGTTGTTGTGCATCGGCTGGCGTCATTCAAAAAGCAGCATTTTTCAACGTGCTGTAGCGACACTTTTCAGGCGTGGTGGGAAAATCAATAACAGTTTTATGGCAATTTTTCCGGAGTCTAACGGTTAAAAAATTTTGAAAATATGTCACAGTTTGACAACGATATGATAAGCAATGCAAGGGCTTAGTTTTTTTTGAAACACGGTGTACATTGATGAGATGGCCACGGAACGATTGTATCGCCCGATATCGAAACGATATACGACACGGGCTCGTCAAATTCAATATCTTACGTTTGTCTCGACTGCGTTGTCGATGGAAAACAGTGTAATAAGTTAGTTTGACTCATTAAGTTACCATCTTAACCTTTAAGTCTATTCAAAGACATTCGTTGCAAGTGTATTACAACTAACCTTCTTTACATTGCTTGTAAACTAACTTCAGACCTATTCCGGTAAGTAGGCCTATCTATGCAGACCGCCGCTTTTTTGACTTTTCTTTCCATAGGAAATTATCTGACTAAAGGGTGACTGAAAATGAAATAAGTTTTTGTTTTGATTTTTGACTTGCCGCTATAATTAAACTGTTAACGTTTTTGTGATATGTTAGACCTACGGGGTCTAAGATATTCGTAGTAATGATAATCGCGCTGGTATTCGCGATATATCAGAAGTTATTATGTAAACTCGTCATTCTTATCTGTTGCCTTTAGCTCACATTCGATTCTTGTTCAAATCGAATCGCTTGGCTGTTTTTACTGCCGTAAGTACGTGCTTGCGTCCGATGTTTAAAAATATAATTAATCGACGTATTATGCACCAGCAAAACTGGGCCTGTGGTAGAGAGGGCGGCGCGTGTGAGGGGAAGAGTAATTTTATGACGAGAGAAAAATGCGTCGTCCTGAGCTACTGGCACCGCGTGGTGCCGCATAAACACGGCTTAAACAGTTGTTTTATGGATTCAATAACTGCAGCTCTAACTACGCTATTACATAGCCTACAGCTCTGCAACGTTCGATTGTTAGTCCGGGCTAGTGCAAATAGATCAAGTTGTCTTAAAAAGTTCGCGGAAAACACAAACACGCCGTTTATTGAACAGTATCTCATACTGCAATGCAGTTATATTAACGCTGTCTGTGTCTCACGCCCATGGTTAATGTAGGCTAGATATAAAACAGAAACATTTTCGAAAACATTTAGTTAGGTTTTGTATTTTATTCTACGTGTAAACATTTTTCTGTTTCCAAGCCGTGCGCAGTGCTACTAAAACTCTCGCAACCTTGTTGCAAATGTTTCCGTAAAACATTTTTGCAGGAGTTTTTAACTTGTGTGGTAAAGCGTGTAAAATATATCACAAACGCGGGCAAGCTAAAGTTATAAACACTCGATGCAATTTTTCCGTTTTGGTTTTATTGTTAATTAGTTTAATTAGTTTAATTTTGGTATTTATTGAGCAGAAAATTCTGTCAAAAATTTTCTTGAAGGGGCATGCCTCCGCAGCGGCGCAGGCCCAGTTTTTGACGCGCTACAGCTATGCTGTAGAACCTCTTTGGCATGGTTGTCGTCTGTTCGTCTGTCTGTCGTCGTCTGCCTAGGTTGCTATTGATCACTAATAGGAAGTCGCATATTGGCTTTCAAGTGATATGAAAATCATTGACCTTGGATGACCTTGAACGTCAGTACTGTACCAGGAATTGTATAAACTGCAGCGCGTCTTTCCTAGCGGCAGCTGGGCTTTCTTTTTTATCGATCCCGTATTAGCATAAACACTCGAGAGACACGTTAGGCTATGCTTCGATTCGGTCGTACGGACGGTGGTAAAGCCTACGTACAAGAAGCCAAGTGAATGGCAAAACACTGATCATGATATACGTGCGTTCTTATACCCGTGCTGAGCAAGTATGCTGTAAATAATCTGAGCATGTCACCGTTCAGCATAAAGATACGTTAGGCCTTTAGCCTATATGGAAGCACTGTTTGTGTGAGACTAATACTGTGACTACACTATGAATAAACCTGTTACCTGTCTAAGTTAAAACTGCAAAACAACCCTGTACTAGCTTAATAATGGTGTTATAAATGCTTTAATATACTACGCAGATAAATTACAAGCAAAATTAAAACAAGCTGTTGCAAGAAGCGGTCAGAAAATTAATCGTCAGCTTCCGCAAAAGCGTCTGCGCGTTTGTGTCAGCACAAAAAACTAAGAAACCCAGCTGTCGTTAGGATAGCCGACCATACTGGTTGTCAGTAACCTTCAAGGTTATCCAAGGTCGACGATTTTCATCTTATCTGAAAGGGCGTGTGCCACTACGTATTAGTGATTAATAGTAACCTTGGCCTTATCTCTCACCTTTTCCAAGATACGGCTAGTTTCCCGTTGAAAAACGCACATTTTTCCTACACCCTCAATTTGACTCCCAATTTTAAAATGTTTTGTTTGCAGTACATCGCTGAAATTTTGCATGCCTAGGTTTAAGACACATAGCTAATTATTCGTGCAAAAAGTTTTTCTATACGACCTAAACCTTAGCCACATTACATGCGTTACAGACAGACAAACAGACGACAATCATAACATAAGGTCGAGCGTTACTTAATACGGTCGGCTAAAAACGGACAGTTTAGACTTAAACTGCAAATCGGTTTAGTGAACTTAATGACTGATATTTTTGCTTTCAACAACAAATAGCTGGTGTTTTCTCTCTGTTTTAAGTGTCATAATTATGTTTAAAATACCTTTTGCAAGTTGGCTGTTGTTTGATTCAGTTTTGTCAGCGCAGTTAAAAAATCATCTTTTGTGTTCAAAGCTGTGTTACGTCTGAACAACATAAGGTGAGACGAAACAATATAAGTTTCTACAATGAAGGCACATTGTGTCGGAAAAACCTGTGGAAATTGTGTAAAAATTGCATTACATGGAATATAATGACATTCTGTACATGGTGGCCGTTTTTTATTGCCGCACTTTTTGCAAGCTACCAGAGTAGGCCTACCGGTACACACTTTATGTTTTTGTTTTATGAGCGTTGAATGTACAGTATGTTTTTACTGTTTTTGGTGTGTGTGTATTTTATTGTATATTTCCTTGCTGTTTTATCTGGCGGGGCAAAGAATAGGCTATTGATGATGTAGTGTATTTTGTGTCGTAATGTACCTTCATATTTTCGGTAAAATAAAATTAAAATGGGGCTTATTTTTCCTACAGAAATATCTTAAGTTTATTTCCCTAAAATTATTTATCTTTCGGACATAAATAATAAATATTTTAAATGCATATATTTCATTAAAAAGGTTATTAAATTCGCCTTTTAGTGTGGTATAAAAGCCACATATAGGTGCTGTCGGAGCTCCCTGTAAATACATTATGTAACAATTGCTATAAAATACGTTATGTTATGACAATGGCAGTTACGTGATAGGCAGCCTAGGCTCTTTTGGCCGGCTCCGGCAGTATAAAAGGCGAAGCGCAGTGATGACAACTGATCAAGTCATATTGGCATACCAGGAAACGAAAAAGCAGATTGCCTGGCAAATATCGGCACTAAATTGCAGCAAGTTGACATTGATATTGGACTGGAAACCTCCGAAGCTAAAAATTTAGCTTCAGATTATGTATACAAACTATGGCAGCAGTACTGAGAAAACTCCACTACCGGACGTCACCTATACTACTTTACAACCAACTGTTCGTACCAAGCAGTCTCTTTCACTTTCCATCAGATCAGCACAGGTACTTCTTCGCAGATTTCGTCTGGGTAAATGCTGTCTGAACTATTACCTACACCAAATGAATCTTCACCAAACTGGTAACTGCGACTTCTGTGGCCTTCCAGAAACTATAGAACATTATTTCATCGAATGTACAAGAAACAACATATCACAAACAGTCAAAAAAGTCTGTGCTAAACACAAACTCCAGTTTGATCTGCGCACAATACTATGCTCAGCAACTGTTATAAAAGCCATCTACTAGAGTATCCAGCGACCACTTTAGAATTTGAAGATATTGTCTACTCTTGAGGGATAAACTCTACGCATTATAATCCGTAATGACGCTGACAGTCTTGGATACTATATAGCGTCGTTAAATAATCCGACTCCAGTCCAGTTCAGTGACAACAGATCAGTTTGATCGAGCGCTCGGACAGAGCACATCGACTGACAAGGTGCTGAGCCTTCGCCTTCCCAAACGAAAGCAACGAAAACCAACGAAGCACCCTTCGTTCAAACGAAATCCACTGTTTAATAATAACTATATTTCTATCCATTCACGGTCATTTCACGAAGACCCTTTCATCGGCAACCCTTCGTTTAACACGAACTCATTGCCATCATAAGTAACCGCCTATCTTTCGGGGCCGAAGATACCCATGAAGCTGAGATATTGCAATCACCCAGTAGGCCTACGAAAGACGAAGCGAAAGCAGCGGGTGGTTACAGTGATAATAATAATGTCATCGTTATATTATCACAGTGAGATTATTAGCTCTGCGTGTTCCCGTCGCGGTGACGTCACAGTCAAGTTTACATAACTGCGTCGGTAATATTATGGGCCTTACCTAAGCTCGTCGTAAACAGCATTTTCGTGATAAGTCGACGCAATCGTTTCTTTAATAGCTGGCGTAAGCGCACGGCATTTTGTGCTGTTATATATGCCTAGCTGGGTTTATAGCAGGCATGTGACCACGCCCCTCCCTTCAGAAATCGTTGTCAAAAATGTCATCAGTTTCCTCCCGTCCTCAGCAACGTAGATAATTTTTTTGGACTTAACGATCGACTGTTTTTTTCCAAAGTCGCTGAAAAGTCGGATGTACAAAAATTCGGGACTGCGTGTTTTTTGAACAGCTTGACGAATTTTGACAAAGCACGGTAACGCACTTAGCGACGTCTGTTTTATATCAAGGTTGAATAATTAATTTTTTAATGTCGTAGGATTAAAGTCAAAGTCACAAAAAAATCGAATGCGCTCTTGCGACAAGCGAAGGCATCAAATCCATTCACGGTTTGGCGTCGAATAAAAGTAGCATTTCGTTTTGTTCAACTAGCATTTTTAGCATTTTTAGCCAACCTACTTAAGTAACGGTTGAGCTATTGGTACGACTGTTGTCGTTCGTTTGTCTGTCTCTCTGTCTGTAACGGATGTATTGTGGCTAAGCTTTAGGACGCAGGGGAAAACTTTTTACGCCAGTAATTAGTCATGTGTGTTAAACTCGGGCATGCAACATTTTAGCCATCTAATGCAAGGGAAACATTTTTAAATTTGGGGTTGAATGGAGGAGATAAGAAATTTAATGAAAAACTAGCCATATCTTGGAAATGGTAAGAGATAGGGCCAAGGCTACTAATTATCACTAATAGGCCCTGTCAGATAAAATGAAAATCATCAACTTTGGATGACCTTGAAAGTCACTGACAACCAGTACAATTGGCTAACCTAGCGACAGCTAGGCTTTTTGTTACATTGTTTTATTCGTCATCGTATATTAGCCAGCTCACTCAAATATTTGACGTTGTTTTGATCTTAACTTTGCTTTGCGTTTTTGCAGTAATAGAAGATCGCACAACACGTTTGATTCGGACGTAGGTTCCGCAGTCCAGTTTCACGTCGTATTTCCAGGTATTCCATACATCAGTGGCTTATTTTTTTGTATCAACGTTTATTAAATGTTTTTCATAACTTCGTGACGACTCCCAGTCGCGACTAGCGGCATGTTAAAGTTTTGTTTCGTTTCGCAACAGTAACGCACGAAAATCATTTAAGTCTGCTTATTAACTTTGCTGTTATTTTCTCTCGGCGGTACTAATGAACAGTAATTGCCTACGCATTTTATGCAAAAAGACTAGTCTTGCATTTGTGATAATAATGCCGCAAAATGTCGTTTGTATTCATGTATTGTCAGTGTTTGTTCTTAGGTGAAATAGCTAATGTTGATTCGAGTCGATATGTATACGCAGTGAAATATTCGAAGACGGAACCACTATCTGATTATGATACAATTTTCAGTATAGTGTCAATACTTGGACTCTAGGAGTGTCTGCTAAATGGATTCAGCACTTTGCGCATGTGTGACAGACGTACAGATCACGCTACAGTAACATTTATCGCAGTAGGCCTAAGCGATAGTAGACTTTTATTATAGCGATCCCTCGTAATAATGCAAAGTCGAGCTGGCGTTTTACCTCACGCGCAACACGAAGGTATAATTTGTTTGATTTATTTAAAATCGGTTCTTTCACTTTTGCTAATGTTCCGTACGTGGTTCGTTCTTGTTCTTCAACATGGTCAAATGCAGACAATTAACCGTACAGTGTTGTTTTGTGGTCGTCGCTGCTTTTTAGTCGACCGTACTTTAGTAAGGGTCGAACTATTGCCATGGTTGTCGTCCGTCCGTCTGTCCGTCTGTCTGTAACGGATGTACCTTAGCTAACCGGTAGGTCATGGAGGAAAACTTTTTAAAGGAATAATTAGCCACGTGTGTTAAACTCGGGCATACAAAATTTCAGCCATCTAGTTGGGTTGAATGGACGGGGGATAGGAAAAATGTGCATTTTTCAACGGACAACAGTTACTGGCCATAGCTCGAAACGGTGAGATATACGGGAGAAAGTTACCATTAATCACTAATAGGAAGTGGCCCACACTCTTTCAAATAAAATGAAAATTATCGACCTTGGGTGATCAAAATACGTTATGTTATGGCAATGGCAGTTGAGTGCTGCTGCTAACATATACCAGTACGATCGGCTATCATAGCGACAGCTGGGCTTCTTGCTGTCGAAACTGTGCAGGTCGAACGGTAAGCTTATAGATTCATGCTTCGTTGAATAGCCTACGTCATTCAGTGAGTGACAGTGGTGTATTTCGTATATGGATGAATGACTTGAATGGCAGTCGCATCTTTGTGTATGACGTTGTCGTGTGTTCGTCGCAGACATCGCCACAAAAGAGTTGGCCGTTGACATCCTGAACGACCTTGACTGGTGTCTAGATCAGCTGGAGGGTATGCAAACGCATCGCTCCGTCAGCGACATGACTACCAACAAGGTATTATGCCAGTGAACGAACAGAGCGTGCACGTTAACTACCATTTTGTGAGCAAAATAGTTTATTATGACGCCGTGTTCACACGTTGGTGACTCCTATTAGTCGAGACAGCCGGTGATTTTTGACTGCTGCAAACTAATCCACTGCTAGTAAGCCTATTAACAGATTTTTGTCTGTCCAATGCAATGCATAGCATTGGACAGAGTATAAAATCACCTTTGTGTCCGTGCGTCCAACATTTCTTAAGCTATCTTCCTTTCACCTTCCCTTTCCCTTCCCCTTCTCCATTCCCTTCTCCTTCC
>Ga0209367_1001670_pt1 | contig 27877 bp, 18 predicted proteins | sample WorMetLIZISLAND2_FD_187412 | JGI IMG/M metagenome (GOLD analysis project Ga0209367, IMG submission 187412) | Marine gutless worms symbiont microbial communities from Max Planck institute for Marine Microbiology, Germany - Olavius geniculatus... ...
CGAATGTTGTTATCTGCAATAAACTTTTAAAGACTTAATTAGCGCACAATAAACAAAAGGTGCTTTATTTAGCAAAATTATAAGTTCCTATAACACCTATGTTCAAAATTGTCAGAACTTGTGCTCGAAGTGCACGGAAATAAGCGCTCAGACGGCGGCGCCACTGGCTGATCGCGGCATCAATGATCGACTGGTCCAACTGCGCCCACTCGTTGACGAGACGCGTTTTGAGTTTTGATAATTTTTGGCAGAAAGATGGCAAACGATACAAATATTTCGAGACCATTCGAATTTTAGGCAATTCGTACATATTCGATAAATAAAAGTTTATTGCAGATAACAACATTCGGCGTTATGTAGCAATTTGGAACATTTGCGTTTAACACGGTAAGGTGATGATGCAAATTAAATGAGGTGGAAAATGAGTGCACCTCGCATATATTTGTATCGTTTGCCATCTTTCTGCCAAAAATTATCAAAATCGGTGGAAATTTGACGCAGTTCTGACAAAAACAAATCTGCTTAGTTTTTTTTGAGACACGGTGTACTACTAGTGGTATCGGCGTTTAGTGTGCGCGGAGTATACACTAGATTGGTTACAATCGAAAATATTTCTTGTTGTAAGCTTATATTTTGTTGGACGTTGATGATTTTTTGTGATGTCATTACTGTTGCTGCTGATAATGATAACGCTGTTAGCAACTAGTGTATGGTACGTGTATGTGGTATGTTGTGAAGCGAGTCTACAGGAAGTTACCGGATGGACCGAACGACTTCGCGCTGACCCGCAGCTGTATGGACAAATGTAAAGAGGACGAAGCGACTCAGTGCTGTCTCGTCAGCTTGTGTAATGCCGCACCACGTCCTTCTGTTTCATTTATATCATCATCATTGTCAATACCGGTGCTAATACTCATCGGTGTCATCGTCGTCTGTCTTTGCGGTTTCACCTCTCTATGTTCCAGCTGATACCGGCCACATCGAGCGACTGTTTCTCAGACCCGGATCGCTGCTCGTAATTGTGTTAAACGTTTGTAAACGGTATCAGATGTTTTTAAAATAATAAAAACGCGTTTTGCAGATTTTTTTTATTTTACCAGCGTCTTGTTCCTAATATTAGTAGACGCAGATCGGTCAGTTTTTCTGTGAGAAAAGATTGCAATAGCAAATTTTGTGTTTTAATCAAGTTTCCTTTATTGTCATAGTATAGCCTACCCCTATACACAAAAGTTTTTTGATGACAAAAAGTTCGCGAGTATGATAAAGCTGTATTCTTAAGCAGTGAATTTAAACAATACTTCAGATAAAAAGTGTTTCGTGTTTTTAGAGTTTACAAACGTCCTGGTTTATGAGAAACGCATTTTAACGCTTTTTTGTATTTTAACGCTTATTATATGGCATAGGCCTAACACGTATCTTTGTACGTGCACTTGCATGAGCAGCCTTTAGGCTACTTTTGTGCTTTCTTTGTGTTGCTGCTTACTGTACGCCTATGTTATGTGTAATGTGGCCAAGACCGGATTAAGCGCAACCTAGGGACCCCGATTGTCGGGGCCCCCGATTCAAGCAGTGTTTCAATTACTGCCAATGCAAATCTCATAGTTTTTGATGGGTAAACATCAAATGCCTAATTTTTTTGTCAGTGGACCAAAATTTATTAAATTTTGTAGACTCAGGTGGGAGGGATTTCAGTTGACTTTTTGAATGAAAAATTCACACACCGGTCACTCATGTCATGGGGAACGTTCATTCCAGTTTCGGTTTTGTAGGCTTACACTATTTAGTCCGCCCGGAAGCGATATCTTGCGTAGGCGGACTTAAGTTTTACTGCTGATGTTTTATTTTTTCAACGCGAGATCTCCGAGACGCGTCGGCCGATTGGCGCGAAATTTTGTACGGTGGTCAGTATGTAATAGATTTTTCTCATCAACAAGGTCGTTTTAGTATCTTCCATCTGTCGAAGTAAGTAAGCACACCAACGTTGAACGTAATGAGATAACCGTAGTAGCGGGTGGGACCATGGTAGGTCATAAGTACTAGGCCGAATTTTATAATGCCGGTCCAAAATTTCGGGGGCCCACCCCGAAAAAAATTTAGGAGCAAAAAACATGCCAAATTTGGTTCAATTTCGGACGACTTCAAAGTTCGGTGGCGAATATCTCCGGAACAGATGAAGATATTCAAAATCGGACAAATATTTTATCTATCGCGATTCTTCCCGCGTTAGACAAAGCAAGTCCGGTGAAGTTTGGTCCAGTAACCTTGGAGATCTCGATATGAAATTGAACCCACCTAAAACGCCTTTTTAGAAGACCATATTTCGGCCCCTAGGAGGTGCTGCGCCCCCAAATTTTTACACGCGCTAGAGAATGACCAAGTCTTACTAGCGCACCCCCCACCGGGGACAAGGGCCTCCTGACAATTTTTTTCAAAGGGGGGTCAAAAATTGGCTTAAAAATAAAAATGCAGCGTATTAGCTGCAAAAACTTTAGAGCCAGGGGGAGTAGATTCATGAAACTTTGCCGCCTGACATGCTGCTAGATGGCGGTGATAACGCGGCTACAAGTTTTAGGGGGCACAGGTCAAACCAGGTTGACTGCAAATATCTCTGGACTGGATAGATATCGACAAACGGTAAACGGAGTTATCAAGCACAGTTAATTCCGCGTTGAACCAAAGAAATTTGGTAAACTTTAGTCCACTAACACCAGAGATTACGCGGCTAATGTTCACCCACCTTAAGTCAAGAGTGCGCGTTTTGCGTATGCTAATACATTTAAATGCGGGCCACGTGACTTTGCTACTGGAAAAATTTTACCCCCCCCTAAATTTTCCCCCAATCGGACTTAGGGCGCCGGGCGGACTCACGTTGGGCTTTGCCCCAAATTTATAGTTTGTTTTTGAGTTAGGAGCCTTTATCAGACAGACAGACAGACAAACAAACAAACGGACGAACTGGCGGCGATGACACTTAATACGGCCTGTTAGAACGACCACCTGCTACATAACAGTACGCCGCATCGAAAATTTGTTTGTTTTTCTTGCTACAGGCGACAGAAATATCGCTATATTATACGACATGCATTTCACTATAGGCTCGACGTTATAAGTAGTATATCAAACATTAAACAGCAAATCCAAAGTTTTCAGTTGCATTTTTCATTTCATCACAACCATTTCTATTCGTTCAAACAAAACGCAATTGTCAACCTACAGCGTTGTACATATTATTCGACTGCACGAAACAAACTCATTGCAACGCAGTTCTCTTGAGGTAGAGATAGTTGTAACAACTAGGCCTATTACAAATATTGCGGTCATTCAGAATAAGGCGAAAATTCAGCGTCCGAAAATGCCTCGAAAGCACACTAAAGCTCAGATTCTGCAGGACTAAACAATGCACAACATGCGGTACACTGGACCTTCTTGTGCAAGCGACATAGGCCTACATTAGAAATATGTACATAATAATGGTTGAACCTCACAACGAAAATTTACCTGTAAATTACACTGCCAAATGTAAATAGCTGCAACAGAAATGCCTAGACCATCGGATGATCGGACACTCACCCCTCGGACAATCACCCCTCAAACAATCACCCCCCCCAAACATAACCCTACCATCCCAGTGGCTCCAAGCAAAACCAGTTCTTGCTGTGATCGCTTGACCGTAAATGTGTAAGAGAAAACTGTCGTCCAATTTGTGTCATGGGAATCATGTTCATAAAATTGACGAGCGGTTAACTCACAGTGCGAGGGTGACAATGTAACGGGCGGGGGGATTGAAAATGCGGGGTGTGACGTCGAGTAGACAAGAAAACACGCTGCAGAAAGGTATGGGGGACCGTGGGTCACCTGACGTCCGGGTGGGGTCCGGTTCGTACGAGAGGAGACATTGGTAGCCTGGTACGCCGAGTCACGGGTGCTGAAGCCAAGCCTCTGACAGAGCCCGGTGCTGGTGCTTCGTGGTCGTGCGTCGTCCGTCGTGCGTCTGTACGTCGTGCGGCGGCGCCACCGTCGAGCAGTGGCGACGTCGGACATGACTTGGGTGTGGATGATAGCGACGGTCCAGCAGCAGCAGCTAGCACTCGACGATGAACCACATCAGTGGCTGGGCGAGGCACCGCAGCGTGACGCTGCCAGACGTCAGCAAACCCTCCCCCATGACGGCCACCGTACCTACGTGGCGGCGGCACTGGTGGAGCTAACTCGCTCTCAGGTCCTCTTCTATTCTCAGAGGACATCACCTGAGGTAGACCGGCGGCACCGTTATTACCGTCAAAGACATTGTCGTTGGAGGGTCCGTTGCTGGGCGGATCATCGGACGCAGTTGATGTTGTGGATGGTGATGAAAGACGAGTGTCTGACGGCTGCCTGGCTGCTGCTGCTGCAAGGGTGATGGTGGTCGAACTGTTTGCCTCACTGGTCTTCTCCACACCTGCAGCCTCCGGTTCGTCTGACGACAACTGACGACGGTAAACCTGTATCACCAGCACAGCATTCTGCATCATCATCATCATCATCATTGACGTTAGCGTCATCACACTGATTTCTCTAGTCACATACAATTGGCCAAGAACAAGAACATGAACAAAAGTCTGCCTACTTTTCAACATCAGCTAAAATATCGTTCTGCTAGCACAACGAGCGCGTTCGACGTTTTTCACATTTAAGCTTATTACTTACCTGCCTACAAACTTACCTATAGCACCAGCGAAGAACTATAACACCAAGAGTTGTTGTATGTCGCAATAGTTCTATAGGCTAAGTAAGCTTCGTGCGAATGTGGAGCTGAGCGCTAAAAACCTGCTGTCGTTGAAAGTCTCGAGTGACGTGGTTTCTGAAACTTGTAGGACTGCGCAGTTTCTGCTTGGACGCAGGATGTTCGCCATCTCCCTGCACCATTGCCAGCCTACAACCAATAAGTCTGAATATAGACTTTGCTGCAAAGCACAGATAAACTACGACGTCCAAAGCCAAAGTCATCGTGATGGAAAAACTCTAGGTTCTGCGCTGCCAGATTTTTGATAAACGGAAGTACTTTTTTAAAATACTGCGTTTCAGGACAAGGCGTAAAATAAAACATTCGTGCTTCCGGTTGCAACGGCCAAAAATTAGAGACGAGGGGCGGCGGAATTTTTTTTATTATTTATTTTTATATCATGACGTATTATGTAATATTACCCAACAACTCATAAAAACAAAGTGACACACTAAATAGTACTCACGAAAACTTAAGCAAAGATACTGCAACATTTTGGGCTAGATGTAAACAGTATTTTTCTGTAAAATTTTAAAAATATGGTCAGTGCCAGCGGTAGATCGGCGATCTTGCACCAGTGAGCAGAAAATTACTAGCGGTAGATCGCCATTCGTCTAATTACATTTATCTCGTTGTTAATGTAAGAATGCATCCATATTTTTTCACAGCATTGTTAGGACTGTGGTTGGAACTGAAATGTCATCAATTACGAAGCATTAAATAAAATTTATTCAAAAATACTATAGTTCTAAGTCCGTGTTACAAAAAACAGCTTTAACTTGAAATAAACTGTGATATAATACTGATTAAGCCTGATTTAAATACGTGACAGTGTCGTGGCATGGTTTGTAGACTTTCTATGTCTACCAGGAATATAAGTTCTACCATCTTCTTGATAACGTATCTACCCGATCTACCTCTAGCAATTTTCTAGTGCTAACAGCAAGATCGCCGATCTACCGCTAAAACTATTGTAAAAATATACTGAAAACTGCGTTAATATATTTGAAAGTTCAATAAAAAATGTTAAGGACGCAGGTTTTTTCCAAGGACGGACGTCAACCGGAAGCACGCAATTTTTTTCTAGGGCCAATCGTCAGGCTAATGTTGGTGGCAACATTTCTTTCCCTATGGCGGTGATAGGCAATACATCGTGACAGTGTCTACATGTTCATTGTGCTGCGGACACCGAACAGACTGCAGCAGACACAGAAACAATAAAGTTGTCTGACAATAAGTTTGTCTTATAGTTTGCGGCGTCGCGAGCCAACAAAGTCGGCGATGAACTAATGTCGTATACAACAGAAGAGTGAACGAACTTCTTGAGCGTCGAGAGCGTTCCACTGAGTTGTCGACATCGGACAACGGACTTGTCCAGTCGATGCGGTTCTTCTTTGATAAACCTTGGACATAGACACAAGCAAGCAATAACTACTCTACGCATGCTTACTAGGCCCCATCGCGTTACGCGTAAGACTGGAGAAAGCCCAGATTTTTTTTTAAAATAGTGTTTTGGTTTTTAAATGTTGTTTAGGTTTATTAGCCTTTTTGATTTGGTGTCCAATGAACACCGTACACAAAATGACGACCTAGGAAAAACACGTTATACGCTTTCTTAAAAGTAAACAACATAATTACGTATTTAACGTCATAACTCAAAAATCACGATTAAAGTATGAATTAAAATATATGTAACAAATTTCACCAGAAATAAAAAAAACTAAAAATCTAAAAATTAAAAGTAGAGCAACATAACAACGATCTTCAACGAGCTTCATATCGCGTCAACTTTTATCTGTCGACTATCAATTAGCAGCTGACCTTTCTTCCTGTACAACGACTTCAACTTCTGACGTCATGACGGGTTTCATCCGCTCCTGCAGATGATGCAGGCGACCTGCAAAAGCAATAACAACACGTCTGCTGCAAATACATGTTAAATAAACATCTTTTCGAACCCACATTGCATTTTTATGTCACCTGTGAGCTAGCGATGGTCAAAACTTTTGCAAGAAGATCGTTAAGTCTTGCTGAAGGTTAAGTACTGGCAGTGGGCTATGACTGTGCAACATTTCGTGAATCCAGGCCAACTTTGCGTTACAGGAACATAACCGCCGCTAGCGCCAACAAGCGAATGCGTTTGTTTCACGGCTCCTCACAGAGCGGCGCGTTACCTGTACAAAAAATGTGACCTTTGACCTATGACCTTGATATTCAGTAGGCTTTTGTCAAAGTAGACACGTTCACGCAAAATTTCATCAAGCTGAAAATAATCAATAAGTCTACTATTGTCAATTCCGCGGACAGTAAGAATGTTTCATAAAACATTTTTGGACAAAAACGCACGGTTTAGGCCCCTAAAAGCAAAAAGTGACTAGACCTAAAATAAACATTTTGTAGAAACTAAATGAAGAAAACTGTTCAGCACGTATTTACCTGCTGCTAATGGGGGTCTAGTATCAATCAGTAAGAGGCGGTTGGGTTGTGACCACTGACCTCGAAGGCTGGCCAAGGATCGTCCGATGTGACCCAACGCTAGAACCATCGCCTCAACGTCTGTGAGCACAACTTGACTTTTACCAGAGACGACATCTGCACGCAGTTCCTCTACGCACGACTCCAAGTTCCTGTCAACCACGCATAAACACCGTCAGCAGCTCAAACAAGCACGTCGTGGCTACATAAATGGTAAAAAAGATAAAGCGTACCGTGCTTTTTCGGGGCATAAGCGGGGTGCTTATCTCCTTTTCTAGCTATGGCCATTGAGCCGGTAGATTGATAGACCACTGATTCCGTGACGTATATGGCCAGTGCGACGCCAGACCTACGGTAACCTTCCCAGCCGCAGAGCGTCACCGCTCTTTGGCTGGTACCAAATTACAGTATACTACTTGGTGAACAGAGGCACATGTGTGTGAACAACTTGCCCAAGGTTGCTACCTGGCACTGCCCCGGCTCAGAGTCGAACCAGCAACCTCGGGGTTATCAGTCCGACGCGTTACGGTTACACCACTAAGTCACTCCTCTACATAAATGGGTTAGTTGAAAATAATGTAATTATATAAAAAACCAGTCCCAACATTGGCAACCTGCAGGAATATCCCAAGTTCCGGGTAAAATATCGCCCGCAGCGAAATTTCGTTACTTATTTTTTCACCATCACTAATGTAGCGTGAGACGTCAGCCAAGAGTATAACTGTAGGATAAATAGACACAACTGGCTTTCTGTTGACTACAACACTATGGCGCTCTAGTTTTACATAGGCCGAGTCTGGTGGCCAGTTCATACCTACGACGCCACGACGCCGACGAAACTCAACTCAGCTGCTCAGCCAAGCGGCCAGCAAACAACGCGTCGTCTGTGCGCAGCAGCGTGACGTCATAATGCTAATGATATCATTGCGTTGTCATACACAGTCACGACAGTTCAGTTGAGTTGCGTCGGCAATTCGCGTTAGCACCTACGATGCAACTTAGCTCAACTCAACTCAACATAAGTGTGAATCCGCCATTACCTGAGTTGTTCTTCAACGCGGGCTGCGTCCAGGCAGTAAGCGCCTTGTTCCTCGACGACATGCTGTCTGACCGTCTTGTTCAGTGCACTGCTGGTGCTTTGTACTTGTCTCACAGCCGACGACATCAGCGTCTGTGCAAACACGATCAACGACAATTTCATGATTTACTTGGTCTTATCTCTCCCCCTATAGGCCTAGTATCTGAAGTGTTTAAGTGCCCATAATCTCACCACACTCAATTAAGCGTGACGACTGATAGCGTCTCCCGTTTGTACATCATACGTGAGTCCAGGCAGAACACGCCGTCAATCACGGTCATGAAATAAGTACTTTTTAACACGATCTACTCTCTACAGTGTATTGTGCCTCGTTACACTCGCATAATAGACCGTGCTGAAACCTGTACATAATCAGTCGTCGAATTCAACAGCCCATAGTTGACAATGACGTCACGAAACACTAACGGTTAATTTAACCGACGTAGCGAATAGCAGACACAGGGACTGGACCGACCTTGAATTTGACGAAAGTTGCCTGCAGAAGCTGCTTGGTACCGGTCACATGTTGCACATGCAGCTGTCTCAACAGCGCCGCTTCAGTCTTTAACTCGCGAACTTGCCGCCAGATGTCACCCAGTCGACCTGTGACGTCATCGTTCCCGGCGACCACCAACTTCCGGTCGCTCATCGGAGATTCTAAACATTTGACATCCGCTCAGTACAATGACATCTGTATTGCTCACCTGGCATTTAGCTTGAACCAGCAGTTTATTTCCCATCAGTGAGTGACAGACAGTAGCAATCAGAGGACAGTATACATAGTAGTGCATAAAGCATTCTTGTAATATAAGCACCATTTTACCGGATGTCTTAACAACGCTATTTTCACTAGTAAGACTTGGCAGTATTAATCACTCAATTAGCCAATCCGGGATTTTTAAAGTGGCCTTATAGGGTGTTTACATGATGGAGCAAACATGAAGCAAATGTAGGCCTATACTGAAAATACACGTGCACGACGTGTGCTCCAACACCTCATAAGTGATACAAACTACTGCTAGCTTCTACTATAAAAACATGTTAGGCGGAGTCCAGTCAAGGGAAACAAAAATTGTGTGAACAGGTAAGTTTTGAATTACTGACGAAAGGTGGATAACGACTCGGCAGATCTATAAATATGACACAGCAGCATATAAGCTCATCGTTTAAAGAACGTACAGAGTGACAAACTGAATTTAGTTTAGTTCTGTCTCTTTATGTGCTAATTTATAGGTAAATAGAAAAGGATTTTGTACTGTGTACGGCGGTAGCCTGTGAAGAGTCTGACGCCAGACTGTCGACACTGTCGGTTGGTCTCATGATAGCGCACTGGACAAGTGCCGCCAACGAGTCGACTCTCGTCTCCATTGCAGACAGACGATCACTGCGTACATATACCACATCCACGTTACGCACTCGATCATCCCGTCATCTGTTAGCTTATGTTTGCATCCCGTCCCGCCGAGAATAAGAGGCTAAGTTGATCTGAGCACACGTGAGGGTAGCAGCTTGCTCAAGGTTGCTTGCAAATGTCCCGCTGTGAGATTCAAGCCGCAAACTGATACAAGTCCAACACTCTACGGCTGCGTCGGATCGTTATTTACTTATTATTTCTCAAAAACAACAGACCTGGGTAAAGGCGAAGACATGCCGTCCGGCTTGACAATGGAAGAGACTTTAGCTGCAGTTGTTGGATGTCGCTGTTGAACTTGTGAACGAAATACTGGCACATTGGACAACGCTTCTTCAGCCAGTGGTTTCTGCACAAAAATACCTGCTTCAAAGTTTGCGGAGCAAAGAGCAGGAAAAAGGACAATGAATGGTAAAAGGAAATGTCAGGTCGCCATACCATCACGACAAGCTTATACTGACTTCACTTTATAGAACTGAACACAGATTGTTCAGACAAACAAGGAAGGAAAAATAACTGACAAAATATGGTAAAAACAACGGAAAAGCAAAAAGAACAACATTCACAACCGAATAAGATAAAAAGTGAAAGAGCTAACTAAAACTTAGACTAGCTGAGAATTTTTATTCTCATTTCAGTTCTGTCGATAAGAGTTCCAGTTCTACGTGCTAAATATTAGAGTACCCCGCACTTGCACTGCTACAGTCGTTGCAGTGGCATAAGCTCGGACCGCGTGCTAAATTAAACATTCCAGCAGTGCTGTATCTACTACGACAGTTTGTCTGCAAGTCTTCGAGTACAAATTTCTTTCCGTATCGTTGAAAACCGACCGTGGTAGCGGCGGCGGCGGAATCGCAGACAGTACGAGGACTGGTGGGACCAATGACACGGCACGTGGTCGTCTTGCCGGCAATGTCTGCTGTCATGTCGGCTACACCACCAGCAGTACCGCTCGGCGCCAGACACGTCTCACACTCTTCCAGCCGCAGAATACACCGATCCGTGATCGTTCTACCACACGCAGAAGAGATGAGATAGTTGATCATGATTAAATGGTATAGCACTTCATAGAAAGCCCCACATCAGCTTTCCATATTAGATCACCTGCCATCCGACACAGATAAACGTACTCTTCCATAACTCCAGCCAGCCAGGCCGGAACTCGACTTACATAGCCCGTAGGGATGAAAGGCTGAGTTGACCGTAGTGTTGGTTATATACTTAAATGGTTTGCCTGTCCGCAGACAGTCACTCATCCGAGTAGGAAGCACGTGAATAAATCTGTCGTAAAAGACCTGAAGGACTGTCCAAGGTCACAGGCATTACCCTTGCAATCGGTGCAAGAAAGAGGTAGGGTTAACTTACTACACAGTAACGACTGATATTCGCTTTCGTTCAAGCGCCATCACATCCATAATCTACTTTTTCTCATCAAACTGCTTACCATGGATACAACAATCCTACAGTTGATCCGCAAGAATGCCTGACCTGAGATCCTGCAGCACGCGGTAGACTCCAGTGGCTGGGTCGAGAAAGTAAATGGTCCAACTCGATGACTCGAACCACGGCATCGAAAGCGTGTCCGAAAACGCACGAACAAACAGCGCCCAGACTGTACTGATCGACGTCACTTCGTTCGGCAGCAGTCCGGGTCTTGTCTCGTTGCGAAATACCAGAAACACGATCCCTATACGACGACAACAACAAAGCTTCTAGACTTACGTCAAGATGCTTGAAAAGTCTGGTGTACTTGGTTACATAAGTGAGATGAGACTCATGCCTAGAAATGTTTTGCAGTGTCGGGAGTGGCAACTGATTGACACGAGCTAATGAGAGCCTACCGAATCACTGAATTTTGCTCACCTCCCAGCAACTGATGCTATTCGGTTGCTCACTAAGTACACTAAAACTTTTTCGAAATACGAGATCGCCTCTATACGCTAAGCAATTCTGCTAAGAAGCTGATGTTAATATATAGGTTGCAAACTATTCGACTACGGGTATAAGATAATTTAACTGCTAGTAAATAAGTAATGCAGTAGAAGGGGTATTAGAGAGTTTAAAGAGTTTTAATTTGTCTGACACTTGCTGCAAATACAAATTCGCGTTTTCTCACTCGCTTACTTACTTAATAGCGTACAGCAAAACCTAAAACTTCACTACTGCGATTTGTTGTAGAGCATGTTGTACGACAAATCCGCAACAAAACGAAGTGAGTGGAGTCCGAGCTATAGACAGCACGCACCGAGTGGTCGTTCCATTGACTTGTTCATAGCACTGACGACGGGCAGGCTCGACCTCAGCCGATCTCGACGCCGAAAATTGCCGACCGTTGCCGAGCAGTACCGACCAGCAGCTGGCGGAGGACTACTTCCGGCGGAAGTGACGTCACCAGTGTCGGTGTAGCGCGACGCGTGAACGTCAGCTGTCACTGTGCGTTGCTGCGCCCGCCGGTTTGCCTGCAAACGACGAATAATTGCAACGTCGAAAATGCCAAGTCAAGCTAAAAAAAGTAGGCCTAAACCGCACTTCTTGTCTTAACTTTATGATACTGACAAGATTTAAACATTCTTTTATTGAGAAAAATTACACTCCAAACGCGTCAATACGCTAAAATGCTGATATAGGTTTTGAATACAAATATTCATAGAGCAGTGTAGCGACCAGTGCTGTTAACAATACTTTTTTAAAGTATGAACAATACTTCTAAATAATTGCACTTATGATTATTCATAAAATATGTATATTTGTTATTATTATCATGTCAAAATTTTTAAAAATATATTTACGAAACAAAAATGCCAAACTTTCTCCGCATCGCCAACAAATGTAACTGCCAGTCAGTTCAAAAGTTCGCGTAATGCATAAAGATCTCTTACACACAATCCGCAAAATATTTAGAATCCGAATGCACAGATTAATTTAATTTTTATGTATGGTACGGGTCCTAGCCAGTGACTATCTTGCCCTTGTTGCTATTAGACCGCACAAATGACTTGAACGGCATACTTTGGCATGTTTTCCGTGCGCTGATGATTCATGTCGCTGTGACCGAATGAGCTAATGTCATTGTTAAGGAAACATTACATTGGCTCCAGAGTCAATGACGCAGCAGTACGCAAGCAGGTAAGTAAGTAAGTAAATCTGTCAGTGCTGAAGCGTTTGCGCACGTTCCAGAGTTACTTTGCAGGCGCCCACTCCAACGCATTCCACATCTGTCTCCAAGCAACGTGGCGAGAAGTCGACGTGGCCACAACGTCAGCCGTCTTGCCAGCCAGCTACGCCATCTGGACTTCTTGACTAGTGCGCCGTTGCTGGGACTAACGGTAACCTTCACGCTGCGATACTGTGGGCATTATCACGCTGTTCACGCATGAAGACGTGGCGCTGTGTAACATTACGTAACGTAACGAAATAACCAGAATGAGAAAAAAACATCTGGCATTTTATTTTACAAGTGATGGCATTTTTATTTCTTACTATACGTGAAACAAAAGTAACGCACAGCTAAAAGCTCTCGAAAAGCACAAATTTCCGACGACTTTTGCATTTCCGCACCTTCACCGTAAACCTGGATTGCCACCATCAAAGTGTCAACAGTCTTGTTCCTGTGCTAATATTATTTCATCCCTTCAAAACATTCACCGCTTTTGAGTAATCTCACTCAGAACAGACAGACAAACGAGCAAACGAGCGAACAGTCACAACTGATAATACAATTTATTTTCTTCAGGGCAGATAGTAACAAACACCAGGAACTATGAAGCGGACGAAAGCGCAGAATTTTCCCCAAAGCATGCGTACAGCATATCAGTGTGATGCGGGATAGCTGTCTAGTTGTTGACGCGCAGACTCCGGTAATTAGAAACAGTCTAACACTCCGAGTTCGGTGCTGCCGCCTAACGAGTAATATACCGAGAAGTTTTACAGACGTGTAACACCGTTAAATCGCAAACACACGCAAATAAAACTAGTCGACCGTCCACGCACACGTCCTTGTTGGACTGGCCATGACGCCCGATATTGTTCGCTCTGACCTTCTTAGTTAACCACGAACTATACCCACTAAACAGAACGTTACGTTTTTCAATTATTTGATTTTTGTTGGCTTTTTTACTTGGATTACTCAACAATGAACGGATTTCGCCGAAATTGTGTACGGATGTTTTGGCACGATTATATTGCCGGCAACGATCTGGATTCCGGATCATCATCCAGAATTGTGTACTATTAGGAGATAGTAGATGTAGCTGTGAGCCCGTACGGAACAGACAGACAAACATACGGATAGATGGACGGACGGACGAACGAACGGACCAGAAAAATGTGTAATACGGCCTATTAGGACTTACAACTGTATGATGAACACCACAGATGTAATGAACGTTTTTTTGCGTTTTTAACATTTTTTACCTTTTCAGCGTTTTAAAATTTAAAAAAAGTTCATTAAAATTGCATCAAAAACTTCGAGAAACACTTTTGAAACCACATAATAGTAGTAGTTTAATTAGTTACTATGGTGATACTTAGTTTTACAACCAAACGTTTGAATTGGATTTTAAATTAAATAAAAGTTTTTCCTCTCTCATTCCAGCCTTATACGTGCACCTACAGCATTAGGCATTAAGCAAGAAATTAAGCGAATTACGGCTAACGTTTTTTATTCAACTTTATGCCGGCCACATTTTTTAACGTCTTAAACGTTTTAAATTTTTTTCCGGGGCATTTTTACATCTATGATAAAGACGCACCATAAGGGCAGCTCGTCCGACAAGAGGCACCGAGGACGTGACAGTGGTCATGGTCGACTCGTCCTGACCCTCTGATGACGGTGTACGCACGGCTGCTGCTGCTGCTGCTGCTGCTGCTGAGGGTGACGACGGTGATGATGACGGCGGGGAGCGTGTGATGACGTCAGCCGATAGTGCCGGTAACAGACGACGCGGCAGACGAACGGACTCGGGACGACCTGGCGATGATGCCTTGCCGTCTACATACAACATCGCACGACACTGCATGTAGTCTGAGTCTTCCGTGAGCAGACAATACTCCTTCTACGTCGGTAGCAACAGGGAAGTAAACTTCAGCGTTAAAACGCTCGATGGAAAAAACGTTTTCTTTTGTCGACCGCCTATTTTTATTGGTTGCTTAATTTTTGGTGACGCCTGCTTTTGCGACACATGTAACCATGACGTGGTCTGTCTGTCAGTCCGTCTGTCACACTCGCGCACTCTGCTGAAGCTGCTGGATAAAATGAAATGTAGGCCTATGGAAAATCGTGTGGTCACAAGTAACACTAAATTGAACAAATACTCTGGTCATGCGGAACGTTGCAGTCCGTCTGCCTGTTAATCACTAAAAAGTAAGGAGTGTAGGCATACTCTGTAAAATAACGCTTCAACATGCATGGACGCCAGCTTCAGCAGCCTGCCGGTGCTTGACGGTAAGCAAAAGTAATCGTGTAAGACAGCACGTGTATAATTCCTTGACCTCGTAAACGTTGCGCCCTGCCGATCGAGTAATTTGGCCAGTTATCATCACATGTTAGCACTAGCCTGCAACACACGTGCAAATGCCTGCCGACAGCATGTTGTGATGATGTTTTTGTCCGCCGTGGACAGAAACTAACGGGATTTGCACAAGAACAACAAAATACAATAAAACGTCACCGGTTGTTTCAATAATGCGTTACTTCATTTTGTCTCGCGTGTGCCAGTGCCTGCAGTGACATTTGAGAAAACCTGTCCGACAACGATGACGTCGAGCTATAGCGGAAGTTAGGCGTCAGCGGCATCAAGACGCCATGCATATTCCACATTCCATCAGCGTTACCAGCAGCTGACTGCTCGATCAGTGCACTCTGCACTACACCTTCTTCTGATCTCCCGGAGGATCTAGCATTTTCGGCACTCTCGATAGTGACCGGGAATTCGTACGTTAGTGGCGAAAAGCTAAGTAAGATAACTAACTCTTTTCCATATCTTCGCCAAAGCGGTGTCGGTATTAGCAAAGACATGGAAAAGAGTTCGATGTCTTGTTTTTGTCGCATTTGACTGAAAATTTCCTGTTGAGTGAAAATTGTGAAAATTGGTAAATATCACGTCAAGTGCACGTGATGCATAACTGAACGATATCGAATATTGTAACCTATTCTTCACGCTAAGACAACGATAGTGCCACATAATGACGAATGACTGGAGGCCGGATCCCTATATACTGTCAGCTGTCTATAATCACGACTGATTACGTTCGCCATTGTACACAAACAGCAACATTAATAAACTCACACATTAAACGTGTGACATGTCGGAGTTCTGTCTCTAACTTAGGTACTCAGCATACATTCCCTGCTTGGGGCACAGGCAGACTTCGCATATCACTGTCGAATCGTCGACGCATTGCCAGTAACGTTTTAAGTTCCAGCCCGTGCCACTAGTGAAAAACGAATAGCCAACTTGCCGTTTTCTCAAGCGTCATTTCGCAGACATTACAACAATGCAGTGCAGTGCGGCTGCATCGACCTCAGCTGAATCTGTTCTAGGGAGGGCCAACGTGTGTGGCCGCTGCGTCTATCAGTTGTTTAGAATCCATCATTACAGGCTCACGCACGCACACGACCACATGCCTGCACGACTGTTTGTGTGGGCGGTCTCGTACAATAGATGAAAGCCGACCGCCGTGCCGCCAGACACCAGTGCACCGGTCCGGCACTCTTTCTATTCCACGCTGTTTTACTGGTAGCATATTAGGCCTATTATCAACGACTTGAGGCATCAGCATCATTATCACCATCATCGCGAACAAGCACGTGCGCGAGAAAGTCAGGCAAAATATTTCACTTCAACTGCGTAAACTTAGTCTTTCACGACCACCGCTAAGGAAGAAACAGCGAGTTTACCGCCAGGACTGATATCAGAACTGTTGGCATACTGACCTACCTGGTTGGATATTAACAGAGCCAGCTATGGGGCCGACTTAATTGTCCTTAAACCCTTGCGCCAGCTCAGTAGAGGAGACGAGCACGTGAGTTGGTCAATCATTTCATGGCAGTGACCGTGTGATATCCGAGTGATGGGCATCGAGCCACAGATGCGTAGCCTATATAGGCTACAGGTGGCTGGAATACCGCACACGATGACACGCTTCATTAGTGCAAGTGGCATGGCAGAGCCGACAGGCGCAGCATCTGCAACAGTTCCGAACCTAAGATACATTGCAGCGGCTGAACGCTGCAAGCGCGTCGTCAGCAGGGCGCGTTGTACCGCCAGCACATTGCCAGCAGGTTAAACATCTTCCATCGCTCAATGTGCTGGAATCGCCACCGATCCAACCATTAAATTTCACTGTACTGGCAAATTTACGGACTAGGACGAAAGTTAACGCCTAACCGAAACTAACCTCATATCAACAGTTCACGACAGAAACGACAAAGAATAGCAACAGTTTATCATCTTTTCGATGGTATGATACAGTGGTCCGCCATAAACCGCACACTGATGACTTTCTTGATGTATATCCAGAACTTCAAATGACTTTTTTAATTTATTTTCTTTTCTTTACTGGCGTCAGCGTTTTACATTACGTAGCTACAGAATAGAACGTGTAACTTAGGCCTACATCGAAACTAAAATTTCTGCGACCGCAACATGTGAAGTCAAAGCAATAGCGAAAACCGGAATCTGACTTTCTAAAACAGCCAGAAGCGGAGAAGACCCGTAACTGCTGTTGCTGCATCACCAAAGCAATGATCATGATCTTGAAAACGATGATGATTCACAGTCTGACTATGGACGATTTATTTATATGAGGAAGTGTAAACTATTAGACGAAAAAGGATTTTTGGATTTGGTGTTAATTGTGTACTACCTGGGTGCTAGTACGGAAAGTGCGTGGTCCAGTAGAGGTAAAGAACAGCCGGGTCAAAACTGGAGTAGCACGTGTTGTACATACTGTGTACTGTGTGTGTGGGGCTGTTGATGGAACAGACAAACTGAAACACGCCAGCCATGCAGTCAGACACGCAGCAGCATGTCGTCACTCGACGGTCAGAGAGAATAGGGCCGCCGCCGAGGTCTGAGCACATGCAGTCTGACTCTGACAGCGCTTGATGGATACTGACGACTGCATCAACCCGTCGGATCGGCAATGTTCAGCAGCTTTCCCGCCACATTCACCATGCAAGCAGCAGAAAACTCGCACCGCAGCACCCGCGGTTAGCGCGTGCGTGGCTTATATGCCTGCAAAAACCACAAACACTTGCAAAAAATGCGTGCAAATTACGTCTACCACGTGAGACTTGGCTCGCAGTAACTGGACACAGCAGACCAGAAGTATAGCTGAAGACTACAGGTATACAGAGTTAGCAGTCGGAGCGTCAGACCAGTGGAACATGCACGACGAGCCCTAGCGGAATCTGCAATCCGTGGCATTCCATGCTTCCACCGTTGCTGATCCAGTGCAGTCTTCAGTGCAGTACCTGAGTACTCATTGAGAGCGCATACTTTCGTGAAGAAAATCTTCCTCTCGAATCATAACGACTATTTTTACCGCAACACCGCAGTGTCAATACTTCTGGTAAATTTTATTAAATTTAGTCTTCGAGGCCGTGGTTATGTGTAAAATTAAAAAATGTGCAAATGTGCAGATATTCCTCAATTTCCTTTTTTGATAAACTGTTACAAAAAGTATAATTAAGCCGTCCAACTCGACCCGACAAAATATGGCTATTAGTTAAATGTTTTGCTAGTTGTAATGTAATGTTGTCGTCATAATGTGTCGCGAGTACAAACTGGCTTGTCTCAACTGGTTCTGTCATTTGCTACCCTGATTCGATGGCGAAATTTATCTTGTTCACTGATGAAAAATGTTCATTGTATCATGAATGAACTGAACCCATAACATATCCATTATCCATGTCTGCTATTACGTAAATTTCTTTTATGAAGCCTCGGAAGTTTCGAATTATTTCGTCCTAGAACGCGTTCGTGGCATCTGCCATTGGAGGCTAAGCTGGATTGCTGGGCAATAACGACAATACAAGACGGACTGCAACGCTCGTTAGGGCGCAATCTGTTGATGGTGTTAAGGCGTGTGCTACACGAGTATGGATCATGTCTGCAGCTCACAGGCGAGTCTGCGTGGACACGTGTCAATGTGAAAGATATCACCTGGTCTGTCTATGTTAACAGCTGGTTAACTGCTGTCTGTCGTCTGTCCGTACAGTCCGTACTGTACGAAATAAGAGCAGACCGTACCGATCAGCATAACGCTCATGTCAGACATGACAGTTTCTGTTAATATTTCGTCATTAACAGTAACCATCGACGAAAATCTGTCTCGTGTGACGGCATTTCCGCTAACGCGAACCGGCGACTTTCGTCCAGCAACGATAAAAAAACCATCTCGATTTGAGTGCTGCTCTATTGCGAGATGGCTGCCTACCGTCGGAAAAAACGACTGGACGCAGAGGCGCCAGAAACCACAAAGGACAGGGGAGGCACGTCGTCGTACTTGAAGGCAGTAGCATCGTGGCGGAAGAACAGTGGCGTAGCCAAGGGAGGGGGCAAGGGGCCCCAGGCCCCCTAATCCTCCAGACAGAACATAAGCATAGGTATAAACTGCACAAAATTTGCCAATTTGGTTAGTTTATTTTCGGAAAAATAATTAAAATTGTTGCCACCAGAGCTCATCTTTTGAAGCTAAAATGCACCGAATTCTATTTCGGTTGGGGTTCCGCCCCAGACCTCGCTGGGGTAGCTCACAACGCTCCCCCAGACCCCCTGGCTGGATTTTAAGAGGTCCTACTTCTAAGGGAAGACAGGGAGAAAAAAACGGGAGGGCACGAAAAAAGAGGAGAGGGGTAAAAGGGGGAGGGCAGAAAGGGAAGGGACAAAAGGGGAAAGAAAGGGAAAGAAAGGGAAAGAAGGGAAGAAAAACGAGGCCCCCCAATTGAAATTTCTGGCTACGCCACTGCGGATGGGCATATGGGACAAGTCCTCCCCTTAAATTTCGGGTTGTCGGAAAATTGTTTAAATATATTCGTCCACTTGGTACTGAAAAACCCTCATTTTCAATTTTGGGTATGTTTAGTGACAAAAATAAGATTTTAAGCTCTATTATCATCCCTGTCGGAAAATTCACACTGTTTGTTAGAATTCTGTCAAAAACTTGCAGTGTCTGTCAAAAAATCACAACTTTTTACCCCGCCTGCTGTTTTTACCCACGACGCTGCTGCTTAAGGGCTCTGCAGAAGACCTAGGTCACACAAGTCCTCACATCTCAGTGCTTTGCATTGCTCTCTGTTTAAACTACTTAGACTGTACGTTGCTTATATACCGTAACTTAATTAGTAATTACGAGTGGCCAGATGAGTAGGACGAGTCATTTGCGCCGCATAACGTTTAAGGTGACTAAAAATAGAGACGTGATCACCAATTGATTTTCATTTTTACGACGATTTAAAATCATCGAAATCGCCAAATAATTGATTCAAAATCAAAATCAGGTAATTTAAAATGATTTCAAATCAAAATCACAATTCAAAAAATCGATTTAAAATCACGATTTCAAATCGTTTGATTTCAAATCTTACCAAACACTGTTAATTACTGCGGTTTAGTAACGTTCACTTTTGCCAGTAAATAAAATTTTACTGCAAAACGAATCAAACAACACACTAATTCTTAATTGTGTCAGAAATGCACTGGCACTAAAAAGAAAAAAGAAAAAAACAATTAGTTAATATTGTGGGCTTAGGCTATGTCTAATAGTGTTTTAAAAAAACAAAAGCGTTAATTTACATTATGCAGATAGACGTAGCTCAGTAAGTTTAAGTCTAGTTACATTGCAAAAGGCATTTCTTTGCTCCCTCGCAGCCCCTGTGCAACAAGGGTAGAGGCAGCTGCCCCTGTTGTCTCCATAGCTCCGGCACCCCTGACTGGACGCTTGCGACGTTGGCGCTTTTCTGGTGGTTTTCTTCGTCGTTTGCGACTACACAGCTAGCTATTGATCATTAACATCGCCGCAGATGCGTCTTCGTCAGTTGACTGACTCCACGTTTCGATTGTTTACAGAACCGCTACCGTTAACAAAAGCTGTCGTGTTTGACACCAGCCCAACACTGGACACTACAACTAGCCTACGTGTACATAAAACACGACGTGTCTATAGCACTTCTAACCAAACCTGTCGGTCATCACTAATACCCCGTTCACACGAGGAAGCATACATGAAGCACACATGGAGCAAACTTAGAGCACACGTCGTGCACGTGCATATTGAATACGTTTGTTTCATGTTTGTTTCATGTATGCTTCCTCATGTAAACGGGGTATAACACAATATGAAACCGAGCTACCGCGACCAATACACAAGTAATTAAGCTTGCATTTCTTCTGTAGACGACTACAGGTAACGTGTATCAAAATGACAACGTATTGGAAGAAGTGTGTTTGAAAATGCCAGTCAAATTCAATCTGCTCAATTCGAACGCTTTTCCGGACTACCTCAAAACCAACGCACACTCTTTGTTTGCTTTTAGGTGCCATCTAAACATTTTTACTTTTCTGTTTTACTACTATATCAAACTCGTTTGAGGTCTATTTTAAAATTTACGCATTATATATATTTTTACTGCTTACTTACTTACTTACCCGCTCTCTCAAGGAAACCGCGCGATGCACTATATAATTGAATTTCGCTGGAGCGCGTAGGCAGCAATAGCTCGTCACACTACGATACACCGGGCATGAATATATAAGACCGCATTACGTCAATTATGCTACACGGACAGTATACAAATAATAACCTTAAATCTTGCTCAGAGGTCATTCAAGGTCATCAGTTTGAGAGCGCTTATGACACACATCAGAAGGCAACATTAACTCGCGCTTTGTAGTCTGTACCGCCCCGTTTCAGCAAGATTGCATGTTTTCTGTTAAAAAATAGTTACTTTTGCATTACCCGCCAACCAAGAATTTAGGATGTTTCCCTTGGACTAGGCCCACAGAGAAGACACTAGAAGCTCTAAAGAGTGGAGACTCAGCCTAAAGTCGCTATAAGCAGTGAGTCCACTAAAAGGTAAAGGTAAAGGTTAAAGTTCACTACCTGCTATAGCGCTTCTTACATGAGGCTAACTCGTGGCTAGAAGCGCTTTGACAATCTCGAAAGTGGCAGCTGATTGCAATGAGCTAATGGTACTGCAGCGCACTATGCGACCATCCATTATTCGCGTTAACGAACAATTGGATTTGGACCCGCGGTTTGCAGCTAGCAGACATACACCTCAATCAGCCACACTAGGCCTTCACCCCGTAGCCCATAAGCTACTACTCATTTCCTGCCCCACGAAGGGTAGGAGGCTGAGTTGGCCTGAAGATAACGGACCACATATTTTCCAGAATGTGCAGGGTTTTTTTCACTCGTACCAAATCATACCGCTTGGTGACAGAGGCACACGTGTGTAAACAACTTTTCCAGAGTTGCTGTCTGGCAGCAACGTGACCCGAATTAGAACCCGCAACCTGTTGATCGCAAGTAAGATAAACCATGATGTGGCGCCTTTACACCGTGTAATAAAAGTAAAACAAAAAAAAACTAAAACTAAATTTAGGAACCATCTAATGGGTACTCCACCGATTTTGGTGAAAGGGAGTCGCGACCCTTCCATGAGGAGCCAGAGACACTTCTCTATTTTAATTAGCACGTTATGCACCGGGACATCCTTTAAGAGTTTTCATTATGCACTCAGCACTGCCGGCATGTCCACAACCACTACTGGTCAGGAGTCTTCAACTTGTTGAAGTTTGACCATACTCTGAAGAAGGGGTCCCAATAAACGGTCAACTTGTAGACTGCAGAGCCACAGAACATGCGCTCTGGTCTATCACGCCGCAGAACGTTGGAAATACAGACGTAGCCTACTGTAACTGCAAAGCTCGAAAACGTCGAGAAAGAACGCAGACATCTGAAGCATGCTCAGCCAGGAAGAGACCATGAGAGAGCATGTTTGTAGTAGACGTGTAGTGTACCTCTGGCGGAAGGTGTGGTCTGATGTTGACGACACGGAGCGACAGCTGGTTTGCGTGCTTGCTGCTGCTGCAGCAGCAGCTGCTGCTGCTCCTGCTGATGATGATGATGATGTGGCGATGTTTTGCTTCTGCGGCTGTCTGCGCCGCTGACCTGGCCGAGTGACGGCTGCGGCTGGGCGCTGATGGCATGCCCGCGAAGTAAGTTAAAGATGAACGGAAATTGTTCGCGCGCTGCGTCAGCCTCGACCGCCTCCGTTATGTCGGCGTCGTCGTCAATGTTGTTACTCGCTCCTTCGCCGTCGGAAACTTTGACCAGCACCGGCACCGTCTGTTTGCTGTCTGCAGCCGCCCGCCGACCCATCTTTCTCACCATGATCCGAGACAGCAGACCTGTAACGATCGATTTTAACAATTGCATCAGCGAAAAATGAAACTACACGGTGTTTCATAAATAACGCCCTTTTTCTTTCTTTCGTAATTCAATCAATTTTTACTGGATTTAGCTGAAGAAACATAATTCAAAATATTTGGACAAGATATGGCTGTTAGTGAAATGTTCTTAGCTAGTTGTAATGTAATGCTGACGTCATAATGTGTCGCGAGTACAAACTGGCTTGTCTTAAATGGTTCTGTCATTTGCTACCCTGCTTCGATGGCGAACTTTATCTTGTTCACTGATGAAAAATGTTTATTGTATCAGTACTAAGCAACATGAAAGCATAAAATCAGACATCTTGCGATCCAAAAACTTAACCATCTCGCAAGCGGTGCTTGTTGGTGCACTGTCTTGCTGGAAAGTGCAAAAGTTAAGCTATTCCCACAAGTGTGTGAAAGTGATTGTTTTGGGCGTTCTTGTGGCTACAATGGTAAAACTTCAACAGTTAGTCATCAGTGAACCAGATGAAGCTCGCCATCAACACAGGGCAGCTATTCAGCAAGTCTGTCAGCACCGTTTGCGATAAGCCAGTTTGTACTCGCTGAACACTATGACGTCAGCATTACGTCACGACCAGCAAAGAATATTTAATTAACAGCCACATTTTTGCCAAATATTTTGAATGTCTTTTTCCTCAGCTACGTCTAATAAAAATTTCGTGTAAACTGATAATCATTTGACTGAATTATGAAAGAAAGAAAAAGAGCGCCTTTTTACAAAACACCGTGTAGAAATTAAATTGTTGGCCGAAGATCTGCTGTTAGTAGCTATGGATTACAATAACATCATTTTATGTACGGGCATAAACACGCTGAAGACTGCTAAACGCGACAGTTCAATCAAGTTAACAACAAAATTAGCAATAACATATATATACAGAGTGCGCCAAAAATGGCCCAACTTGTTTTTGTAAGAGTTTCGCCAAATCAGCATCAAATTTGAAAATTTTTGGCATACAGATAGCCAGGACAATAGAATCATGTAACGTAGACTTGCTGTCCAACTTACACGATTTATGTCAACGCACTACCGTGTGAAACGCAGATGCTTCAAATTGTTGCGTAATGCTGAGTTGTTGTCTCCGTAAAAGTTTTAACGACTTAATTAAGAACACAGTAAAGTAAAATGTGATTTATTCTGCAGAATTATAAGCTTGTGTAACAACTTGCTTTCTAATTATTAAAATTTATGCCCAAAGTGTACACAATGGCTTAGATGAGACGCCACGACTGACAGCGGCATTAACGATCAACTGATCAAAATGCACAACACTCATTCATGGATAACATCTGTTTTGAGCTCTTGAATCTTTATTTTGTTTTCTGCTCTTTTCAGCGTAAAATATTTAATACCAAAAAATTATTACATCAAACAGCACTTTGTCAAATTGATAATAAAAAAGTAAGCAATCTGATACTGATTCACCACGTAATGTATCAATTTGGAGCATCTGCGTTTTAGACGGTAGTGCGTTGGCATAAATTACGTAAGGTGGACGATAAATGTATCTTATATAGTTTAATTTTATCGTCTTGGCTATCTGTTTGCCAAAAATTATCAAATTTGGTGCAGATTTGACGGAGTTCTGACAAAAACAATTTGGGTCATTTATTGGCACACCCTGTACAATAGTGCAATTTGTCTGAATTAAATAAAAACAGTAAAGTAGAAATAAAAGCACTATTGAAAAATTTTCTGAAACTTTCACTTATAACGCGGCGCCAGGCGCAAACAAAAGAAACAAAAATTAAATCTTTACATGCACCAGAAAATAAACTAAGAAGGCGTAAATTTGAAACAGTAAAGTTTCAGCACATGCTCAATGCAATAGCCAACTACAGCTTTCCAATATAACGTAAATGGAACTAATAAAAGACAAAATAAGGCCTAGAGACAAATTAATGTCGTGTAAGTGGAAGTGTCGTGTAAGTACGATGTCCTTTCCAACAAGGGCAGAAGCACAGCTCCCTTCCCCAAAATTTTAAAGGATTTTTTGGTGTGAAAATGAACTGTTTTGATGCATTTGGCACTATTTTAAGCAAGTCATCTTAAAGTCGGACACCAGATGATTATAATTTTTCGTGTCCTGAGGGTCTCGTGCTTTCACTGCTCCCCCATGGCTACGTCAATGAAATGGAAAGTGTTACTTGCCTGGAGTGGGGGAGGTGGAGGTGTGTCCGTTTGCGGATGAAGCCGTAGTGTCGTCACTGTAAGCATCACTCGACGATGAGATCGTATTCATGTCGTCCGTATGATGCTGATGCTGATGCTGATGCTGGCGTGACTGACTCTCCACGGGTGAGCGCTGATGCGTCCTCCGTCCCGACCCCGGCGGTCTGCTGGATTTGGTCAGCGGCAGAAAGCTCTTCGTGCCGGTCCGCTTGTTGCCGGTCGTAGTCTGTCGGCTGTCGGTAGCCGACTGCTGAGCGACGGTCGGCGACTGTGTACGACTGTTGGATCGGGCGGACTGCGGACTTCTCTGAACATACTCGGCCTGTGATGGTGGTGGGGCTGCGGCCATGCTGGTTGACGGCTCTTCGACTACGGTCGATGTCGGCAGAACACTCCTCAGCGGCGTCAGCTGGCAGCACGAACTTCCCTCTGGAGTGACGTGAACTGCGTCGGCGCGTGCCGCGGCGATCGTCGACTCGATCTGCGACGTGGAAAAGACATCAGTCAGTAAAGTTGCCAGCGAAAAAAATGCACGCACGCACATAATTAAGGCCTATACGATGATGAACGTACATTACCATAATCTCGCACTATACGAAGTTGCTTTCTGTCAGGCCCGATCAATACTTAGATAAACTACCTGCGGACAGGTCAATCGTCTCGGTACATAGACCTAACTAAGCACCTGGGTCAACTCAGCCTTCCATCCCGCCAAGGCTGACAAATCGAGTACTGGACTACCGTCCTGCCATGCCAGGCTGGGGTTAAAGTAGGGCGCATTTATCTGCATCGACTATCAGGTGGCACATAACACTGCGTAAGTAAGTAAGTAAGTATGCGTGATCCCACTCGGCAGCCAACGAGCCGTAGCTCTGCGATTCGTTTTCGTGATAAGCTAGACACGCTTTTAACGTTTTTCGACCGCACCAGAACAACAGTACCTGGCGCTGATGAAGTGATTCGGCGGCGTGTGGACGATATTCTTTGAGATGTGGTGAAAGCAGACGATCACGGAACGTGAGCAGACGAGACTTTGGCTTCAGCAGCTGGGTCTGGTGCAGGTTTTCACCAGCGTGCAGCGGGCTGTCCATCACTTAGCACTGACAGATACAACACAACTTTGCTACACCGTGTGTGTTCATTGGTAGTCAAAACGTATAGAAACGTGTGTCGCTAACACCACCTTGTGACGTACAAAAGTGCGCTTTTGACCAATTTGTTTACAGTCACTACGTTTCTGACGTTTATATTTCACAAAGAAGTGTAACAACAGTTTTTTTCGTGTCGTGTTTTTTACTGATTATTTCATTGCAATTTTCCTGGAAAGTAGCCTATGTCGCAGTTGTCATTCAATTCAAACGCATTACAAACCTATCATACGTTGACGCATATGAATGCTACTGCCCGCGCCTTAATTAAATAAATATTTATCTTGACCCCACGACCCTGAAAACCTAATTAGGTTATTTAGACTTAGTATCAAACGGCGTAAAAGTTTTAGCAAGATTGCTTTATCACACCATGAGTAGATATACAAAATGTAGATATACAAAATGTGAAAAAATGTCGACATGACAGGAATGAAATTTAATCTTTTCCTGTTTTTTTAATTTATAAGCTACGTGTATAAGCTAGCTTATACTCACTCATAGTTCAAGCCACGCTGTCGACGTCGCAGCAGACACAACGTGGCTAATTAGGCTTAACGAAAGTCAGTTATGGCGCTCGTTCAGCGCCTTAGTTCATCGGCTGTCCTCTCTAAGGCCGCTGACTGCTCGCTTCATCGGTTACCGGCGATCGAAATAATTGCTGTAATGCCGGTGTGATGGTTGCGTGAGGCCTGCAGCGGCGTGCGCCCAGCTACCGTTCGTTCCCGGCATAGGGCCTACTGGAGAAACCGCGCTTCGACCAACAAGTCAGTCAAGAGAGAGGAGCTTGTTGCTGCCAATTATTGCGATCCCCACTCGGAAAAGCAGCAGCTGCAACAGCGGCGCCAGCCATGAGGTTGTGAAAACACAGCCTCTCAGCACACTAACCTACTTTATTTCCCGGTTTATGCAACTATTTCCAATTGTCGGCGCCTATAAGGACACGATCTTTAAACTGTAACAAATTGCATGTTTGTCGTTGGAATTTTGATGATAGGCTATCTCTCATACTTTCGGAGCTGCCGTACTATATGAGTAATTTCGGTTTTATGGTCATTTGCTATTTCTGCCTGTCGATCATGCTTGAAATTACTGCTTTTGGAACGTCCACCACGGTCGATTGTCGCAAGATCACAGCTAAAAAACAAATCTTATGTTTTAGGTACACGCGTGCTTGAGTTTTTTTTATTTACTTCATAATTTGTACTTTATAACAGTGCAATGACGTCCAATGGTTATTGACCTAGAGAGGTTACACGAGAAAAGCACGAAGCCTACACGCGAGAAGTAATTAGTATAGACTATAGACGTAGGCTACATATACTCTTGAACTAAAAATTGGTTACTGTTGTCCCGTTTTGCTACAC
>Ga0209367_1001671_pt1 | contig 27877 bp, 15 predicted proteins | sample WorMetLIZISLAND2_FD_187412 | JGI IMG/M metagenome (GOLD analysis project Ga0209367, IMG submission 187412) | Marine gutless worms symbiont microbial communities from Max Planck institute for Marine Microbiology, Germany - Olavius geniculatus... ...
ATATTGCGCATAATGTTCGCCATTCTGACTTTCGCCATTTCCATTGTCGACATTTTGACATTTCGACATTTTGACTTCGACATTGTGACTGTCGACATTTTCATTGTCGACATTTTGACAGTGTACCCTCACAGATAGCTAGGCGCTTTGAGAGGTAGACCTACAAAAATCAAGTCAGTAGTCGGCATAAAATTACTACACAAAATAATGTGTTCAGTATAGCTCCAGACTCTGCAGATCAGAATATCAACTTTCTGAAGACAATGACCGTGCCTGTTCATCTATAGGCCTACTTAGAGATGAAATTAACTAGTCTTGCCGTCGACTAGTCAACTGTAGTCCACTAATAAATTAGTCGACTAATAGTCGACTACCCGAAATTTGAAAAATAGTTGATCAACTAGTGAAATAGTCAATAGTAGCAGCACTACTGTCTACAAATAACGTGATTCAGTATAGGCCTATGCTGATAAGGGTCTCCATGAATATTTCGACTTTAAACAGTAACTCGCGCAGATAGCTTATAGCCTAATATAAAATTAAATTCGGTTTCGTCATTTCGTTTTGTCTATTCCATATACAGAAAAGAAGGTCATCTTTAAAGTTACAAGTTGAAACGATAACACCGCTATAAAGACACTGTTTTTTCCAGGGCAACATAAGTTCTACAGTTAGTTTCGTTTAGTTCAAAAATGACTTTAATTTTGCCTTAGACTGTTTTTTTGCTTTAGGCGTATGTAGCACTTGACGACACATTTGACCGCAGTCTTCAAAGCCAAGTTGAGACCCATAGATGCCAATCCATCTAAATCAAATTTGGGCGTAAAGTTCACTATACCCATGAGTAACTTTTGATAAATGAAATGAATTAATACTTTTACTTTGATAAATGTTCACCCGCCCTACTGTCCATACCTTTAGACGTTATCTGAAACACTTCCACTTCGCGTTCTCCTAGCATACCGAGTGCGTTCGACGTTATTTACGCGCTATGTAGATTATATACTTACTTACTTATTTACGGATCATCACGGAGTGACGCTGATTGGTGGTACAGATTGCGGTGAGGGAGACGACGATTCTGACGTCTCCGTCGAGATGTTGTCGCCGCCTCGGTCAACAGTCACGTGACACTATGGCGTCACAGTGACGTGTTCGTTGAGATGTTGTCACCTGGATCCAGACAGAACGTCGGCTACAGGCTCGGACTTCGCAACGTTCTGTCCGAGCGTCGGAAGTAACAGGACACGCCTGGACATGTCTGGACATGTCAGGACGTGTCTGAGCGTCGGAAGCGCGTCGCCGACTACTCGCTGGCCTGTGCGTTGTTCGGTCTGGTCGTCGTCATCGTCGAAACGGAGATGTCTCTCGCGCAACTTTACGACAAGGTTAGTGAACGAGAACGTAAAAATTGATTTCGTAAGAGGCGAAATCGCTAATCGGTGCTGCCCCGGTATATGATAAGTAGGTAAGTTTTGGCTGGGGGTTAACCTCCTAATTTTCAATACCTGGGGGTCAGGCATCCACATCTGACATGTACTGTAATTAGACGCCGCATTTGTAGGCCTACCTGCCGTTTTATACCCCGTTTACACTATCAAGCTGGCTCGACGAGCTGGCGACAAGCTTCCTATATGTTAGCTGGACGAACCAGCTCGATGTTTGCTCGATCGTGTAAACGGGGTATTACTTCGCTGCTGCTTTTTAATCCCCGCTATGTGCTACTGGCCTCGCCTTTGATTCTGTCGATTTGACAGCCATTCCGTGCGCATTACAAACTCTCAGTATAGGTAACTATAATATTAGGAGTTTTATGATAAAACGTCGATAAAGCGATTCGATATTGGGATGTCGTATCTTTTTTCTTGCTATATATACACGTTGGCTATCTGCGCTTACAATCACATGTTTAGCAATGACATCGCGAATGCTGAATCCTAATAAGGTGTTTACACGATCCAGCAAACGTCCAGCATTAGCATGTGTATTCTGAATACATTTCCTGTAAGTTTGCTGGACGTTTGCTGGATCGTATAAACGCCCCATAAGAGCTGGTGCCGCGTGCCTATCGTAGGGAGGCTGGTTTCGTGGCGTGGCGTCGTGGAGGCCTCCAGAGGTAAGGATTAAGTGCTGTCGTGCGTAGAGGCACGCTGAGATGCCAGTCGGATTGAGTAGTTTATGCAGTCGCTCGGGTGACGGCAAAAATGTGATCAGCGCCGCGTCGTAATTTGTTCTTTCGCGACTCGGCGCTGCAGTAAAGCGGGGTTTCCATCAAACGCAAGAACGTACATAACCGACGCAGTAAATGCAAGAAAAGTATGCAACAAACGCAGCTAACGTAATCGACGCAGCGACTGTCGTAATAGTTATCCGCGACCCCCTCCCCCCGCTACTCGGTCGTTTGATTTTGCAATTAGCCTAAATTCCGCGCAACAAAACGAATTCTAACTATCTGCAGCGAGTGTCAAAATGGCGTCGCCTGCCACATTAGTCGTTGGGGCGGTGGCGTCACTTACGTCCGTTGCGTCGCGAAACCGTTGAGTTTTGTGGAAACTGCGCTTAATGCGTTGCTGGTAACCGGTGTCACGTGACGCGGGATCTCCGTGATGGATGGACTGCTACATTACGGGGACGTTCGCATAGTAACTGGCCGCCACACTGATATATAGCCAGTCATTAGTATAAGCCACAACAGACGTTTTTATCCGCTCCCGCTGGATTTAGACACGGGCTAGTAACGCCGTTGCCTGCAGGGATCTTCGCAGCCGGAAAACCTTCACATATTTCGTGCAAAACTTCTTTTGCGATCTGTTTGTATTGTAAGCAAAATAATATGCTTAATCTGTTGAAGTTTGCTTTAAACATAGGCCTACTGTTTTCGTTTATGCAGCCTAGGTAAATAAAAAACTCCAGAATTACCCAAAAGTTTTCACGAGTAGGAAGCCTCGACAAGTCCTACGGTTACAACGACAAGTCTAGATGCTGTGAGTAGGTCTACATTGCCATCAATATCAAAGCGCTTCTAGGATATACAGCGTTAATCTTGGACACTAAACTAGAGGCTGGTGTGATTTCCCACGCATCAGTGTCGCCTCAGTCAATGAAATTGCATTAGTACGATCAGTCTGCACTGGCACTCGCTAGGTGGCGGGCGCCGCTGGCGACATCTCCAGACGGAAATGAAAGCTTCCAAGTATACAGGCGCCCCTCCCTCCTTTACTCCGCTGCCTCAGACCTTCAGTTCGCTCCAGTCTATGATGCCATTCAAAACTGGTGATGGGCATTTTCTTCTTATTATTCTTCCGGTGATAGTGGCGGTTTGCTTTAGTTGGTGACGTCGTTGGTCGCATTAACGAAGTTAATCAACGCCTGGCTCGGCGAGTATTCGGATGGGTGACCCTCGGCGAGCGAGTGAACCATTTCGGTAGGCATATGTAGTATGTAGCCAGTCACCCAGGTCAACTCAGCCTGGCCATCCTTTCGTGGGTAAGACCTAAGCGCAATTAGTACCAGCGAGAGTCGAGGGGTGAACAGGAACACCGCGCGATGCACTAGCCCCGTATCAGTGGTCCGGCAGTGTAAACTGGTGTCTGGCTGAGGGCTAAAGAAACGCAGATCCGCGCCGTCAATTTGGCAGTATCGTTCAGTAAAGAATTTGCGTTTTTAGCGCTCCGCTGTTAGTAGCAGATCTGTAAAAATAGATATCTGCAAGTGCATCTTACACTTCTGCTTGCTTTTCCAGTTGGTTGTATAGCAGGAATGTGCACGAGATTTTAACGCCGATTCGCCTACCCTGGAGGAATGGAAGGCGACATCCTATTGCATGCAGGGACGGTATTGCCAGAGCATGATGTCCTTCCGTCCGTCCGTCTGTCTGGTGTGACGTTGATGCATTGCGATCACATATTACGTTGAGCTACATAGAATTTTTATTATACAATCAATTGGCCCAGTGCCTCAGCTCTTCGTGCGTGAAATTTCACTGAGCTAGATCAATGGAAACATTTTAAAATTATGTCAGGTGGCTGTATAAAGAAAAAAAGGCGTCATTCAACTGAGATAAGTCGTCTTCGTCGACCTTAATCGCTTAGTGTATTGTCAAACGCCTAGCTGGCGGTGTTAGCACTATGTTGAAATGAAGTCATTTGCCATTGCATTTGTTCGATTAATCGCACACGATGAGCGTCGGGAGGCAAAGAAACGGCTTTGCACCGGCAAACAATTACCTTGGCGAGGCGTCGTACGACATTTGCATCATCCGCAGCGAATCACGCAATACAACTGAGACTGCGATGATGAAATTGCGAATAGCCAGGCACACGCGGGTAAGTAAAGTAAGTAAGTGTAAATTTATATACCGCACATTCCAAAAATTTAATGCTGACGTATTCGGTGTGCGTGAATTGCCAAGTGCTTGCTATATTACTTAGAGAACCATTTGAAAATGTTGAGTGAAACTTTTTTACATTTGTAACTGCAGGTCTCCCGAATCGGCTAGTGACAACTTTTTGCGGCTAAAAGTAGGGGCCTATAGTTCGGAGGACAAAACATCTGCGTGTGACAGACAGACGACTGACGGACGGACGGACGTACAGTGACTATTAGGGCGCTATAGAATAGCTGATGAGGCCATGCTGATGCGCGGTAAAAAAGACTGTCAATGCTTGCCAGGAAACGTAGACCATATGAACGCGCCATTCCCTCTGCAAGCCAGCCACGTGCTGCGCTTATTTATACTTACAATCGCGCTTCTTGCTGACGTCACACGTTAGGTCAATGATTAATAAGTAAGTAACCAAATTACGCCTCAGCAAACTTTGGACTTTGGAGATGTTTTCCTCGGACAGGTCACCAACATTGGAGGTTTGAAGAGCGAAGATCTAAAGAGAAGAAAGACGAATATTTATTTGTCGAACCAATTCACACCTATATTGGCAGTTGATTTCACGAATTATTACCGTTAAAAGTTACTGCCCGAGACCCACAATATTGATTAAGTTTGCTATAGCTTACTTTTTGAGTAACGCAGTCTGCGGCGCCCCACGTACATAAAGACGGACAGACGTACAGACAGACAGACGGACGAACAACTCACAACGACAATACGACGGCGCTGTGCGATGCGCCTGGATTGCGATGGTAAAAATCGATAGCATTTAGATTTGACTTACAGCAGCTGCAGCCACGGATATAGCGCGTGGATCCGTACATCGTCAGTCTATTTGCATATCAGTATTCCATCCGTGTCAGCAGGACATAGCTCAATGTCGGCTTCAGCTAAATAAAGCTATCTACAGCAGCTTTAGCAGTATATAGCAGCTCACGGCGTGAGGGGCTTCACCGAATCAACTGCAAAACGATGTTTATTTTTTTTTATTAAATATTTAAAAAAACTTACTAGTTTACATTACTGTGTAAGGGCGACCAAGTCACACATCCAAAACAGCAGAAATCATTTTACTAGGACACAGAGTGATAGAACGACAAACTGGTTGCCCTTACAAACCATGTGACGTGACCCCATTTAACGTTTTATTAGCTTAGGAGATAATGCTGGAGAGGCCACACTGCCTATTCACTATGCCACTTTGGTGGGGCTACGATGACGATAAAGGGTAGTTTGTAGATGAGCATCTCCATTGTTAAGTATTTAAGTGTCTTTTTTTCTAAGTCCGAAAATGAGCCAGAAATTTGTGGTTTTTGGGATTAGAAGGGGGGAAATATTAAAGATGAATGTTGAGACCCCCCTAGGAAATCAATCCCCACCGAAACACGTCATCCAGTGCAAAAATGTAGCGATACTTCCAAAAATGTGTTCTCCAGAGCTTGGCAAGAAAAGAAAGTATAAAAAAGAAAGAAAGAAAGAAAAAGAACCCATTTTTGAACATTAAATTTCACCCCTTTGTCGCGCCGACCCTGCTATGTCGATTTGTACTATTTTTGGCAGGCATAGGGTCACATGGCCGACCTAATCATCCAAGGCAAATTTTAAGTCTATTGATTCAGGGGTTTGGGGCTACAGGTGCCCAAAATCTGGGGTTTCCCATTGACTTTGATAGTCGCCCTTGCAACAGTGTTACGCACTATCGTGCTACACTGCATGTGATAGGTAAAAATGCAATAAATTCATGGGAAAATAATATCGTGCTTTTGATATTGTTTTGTCTTTGTGCTGAACGTGCATTGCAGCAAATTTATGTAATCTGTGCCTTACGTGCGGTAGGCTAAATGCAATTATTATTTTAAGTGTACACCATGTTTCGAAAAGCAATCCACTTTTTTGAATAGCTGTATGATACACTGGCCATTTCTAATAATTTTTGGCACACAACGTCGCAAAGAAACTTGACGTAGGCCTAAACGACTATAATTTTGCCAACTTCACCTTAATACTGTTGCCAGACTACCTTGTGAAATGCATAAGTCGTAGTTTGGCTGTTTACAACAATGAATTCATACTTGGTAGCACATGTGTTGGCTCAAAAAAAATCACTAAGACCACAAAATCAGGGAAAATGTGTTATTTACAAGTATTTAACATAAATCATATTCATTTATAGATCGTACGTCGATAAACTGAAATGACACATCAGCAGCGAATGAGCCGCTCTGGGTCAACGGTCAATGAATGTGCTGTTAGCAAGTGGCGTCAACGTCTACCGCTTGCGTTCGTGCTGGAAGAAAACATTTTGAGACATGATGTAATAAAAATCTTTATTCACCATCACTAGTATCAGGTTAACATCATAATAATAAACTATTAAAGAAAAAAAATGATGATGTGATGTAACACGTACGACTTTTTGAAAGACAATAGTTGCCACTCGTGTTTGTCGCTATTTAGTTAATCATTTCTGAACCGATGCATGCACTACCTAGTATAAATATTAATTTATTGTTGTAAACGCCCAAACTACGACTTTTGCATTTTACGACTCATGAGGTAGTATAGTTGGCAGTTGACTGTAGTCATTTATGGTAAGTTTTTTGCGATGTTGCGTGCCATAAATTATTAAAATCGACCAATGTTTTACGGAGATATTTAAAATTAAAAATGGCTTGAGTTAGGCCTAGATATGTTTTGTGCTACTACACGTAGGCCTATGGTAAATAATGACGTATATTTTGTGAATAGTAAATTACATGAAGCCAATGATTATACCGGTAAACGTTTCGCAGCGAAATTGCTACTTAGCATGTTATTTACTGAAACGTCTTACATCCGTCTGTCAAGAGAAACGTGATTCTGTTAAAAAATGACGAAGTTATAGACTTTTTAACATGACCGCCTACCGATTTTTAGCATTAAAAATGTTTAAACTAAAAAAGCTATTTAATTTTCAAAAACCGATTACCACGTTACTGTCGATGACATCACAGTGACGTTTTGATAAATATGAATTAATTTATTTTGTTTATAAATTATCACCAAATTATCGTGCTTTTAAAGCAATCGCCTTCAAATTCGCCGAATATAAACCCAGTGGACTATCACGTATGGAGTGCAATGTTGGAGGCTTACCGCAACTTAAATCAAAGCCGAAAACTAGCGTCGAACTCAAGAAAGCGCTTCAGGTTATTTGGGATAACCTGCCACAGAGACCGATCGACAAGGCTGTGAAAGATTTCTCAAATAAGTCGACTGGAGGCTGATGTTGTATCTTGGAGCTGGCGGTGGACACTTCGAACATTCACAGTAACAATGGAATTCTGGCATTTGATCATTAGTTAACTGTGATGTTTCAACGATGTTATTGAATTGGTATTGTAGTTTGAACATTTTTAATGCTGAAAAATCGGTAGGCGGTCATGTTAAAAAGTCTGTAACTTTGTCATTTTTTAACGTTATCACATTTTGTTTCGCAGTGAGCCGTAGAACATTTTATGAAATAAATCTGTAAAATTTCAGCTTTCAATGCCAAACAATTGCTGAGAAAACAGCGAAAAAATTTTAAGGGGCTACTTTTTGCCGCACCCTGTGGACCGTAGCGCGAAAAACTAGTATGGGCCTATACCTGCGCGAGTAGATAAAACGGCTTTTAACGCTTTAAACCCCACGGTGAGCTGCACTTTATATCTTCTATAATCCATGTCCATACTGCGTGGGTGGATGACAGAGATGTGCGGATCCTGGAATTTTGGGTCCGCGTCCTCATTCGCGTCCGCATACTTTTGGTGGATGAACCCGTGAGAATGACGTAAGGATATGCACGTTACACGATCATGCATGGACTGCGCCGTCGAAGCCGACGGATCGGTTGTCAATGTCATCATCGGTGCGCGAGTTGGTGAGAGTGCAGCCCGATTCTGGAGTGGCAGATCCTTGAGCAGCTGTTACATGGCCAGGCGCCGAGGTTGCTTGTGGGTTGAGCCTCTCCCTTACGGACTGCGCGTTTATGCTGAAGAACCGCGACTCTTGCATCTTCGAACTGCTTGACTGCTTCCTGGCAGTGTGACCTCCAGTTCGAGCGGTCTTGTGAGTCGATGCTGAGAGTGGATGGCTGCATCTCGCACTTTTTCATGTTTTCCTTGAGGGAATCTTTATAACGCCTGACAGGGCCACACTGCGGACGGGTACCAACTGCAAGTTGTCCACAAAATACCTGCTTCGGGATGCGATCGTCTGGCATGCGCATAACATGACCGACCCATCGTAGCTGCGCTTGCAGTAGGAATGCCTCAATACCCGTGGTGCCGCAGATCTGCAGTACATCTGTATTGGTGACCTTGTCTTGCCATTTTATTCCAGCTATCTTACGTAGGCAACGCAGATGAAACTGGTCGAGCCTGCGGATAGACCGTCGGTAGAGTGTCCAAGTCTCACAACCATAAAGGAGTGTAGTCAACACTGCAGCCTGGTACACAGTAACCTTAGTTTCCCTGGACACGTCATGCACGTCCCACAACCTTCTCTGCAGCTTGCCGAAGGCACAGCCTGCCTTCGCCAGGCGGGATGAAATATCGCTATCCACTGAGATGGTATTGGACAAGTAACTGGCGAGATAGCAGAACTTGTCGGCGGGCTTCAGTACAACATCGTCACCAGCAGCAATTCTGACTGAAGCTGACTGGCTTGGTGGGTACGACTGGCACATAGCCTCTGTCTTTAAGCTGACGGTCAGACCAAACCGCCTGGCGGCATTGAAGAACCGGTCGAATAGGAGCTGCACTAAACGTAGATTTTAACGGTCCAAGTCTTGACATTCTAGGTTCAAGAAAACCTGCGCAGATGGGTATTAAAGAGCCGTACCTTCTATTAATAATAATATTCGTTATTTTGCCACTGTTGGCCAGTCTAGCGTAAAAACGGTTGCAGATAGGCATGGGCATGCTGCCTATCACAACAAGCACTAGTGACAAGCTTTTTGAGTCGTATCAACATCGATGACTTTGAAAACCCTGAATTTTCAAAATAAGGGATTTTATTTTTTTAATCTTCGGCTGCTGCGCACACTATACGAGTGAACTGCGACGAAATGGTCGGAGATGAACGAAGACAATATTTGCGAACAGGAACTGCTATAGGCTTCCGCGCATTTTGTGAACATTAGCTGAAATTCTTTGTTGTCATACATGCAGTACACTAAAGAAAATTTGCAGCAAAAGAATATTTGGTACATAAGTAGTTTAACAATTGTGTAGCTGCCCTAGTTTGTAAAATTTGTCATTTTTTGTTATGTTTTTTTTTGTTTTTTAAACACAACACTAACATTTTGCCGTTGTTTTACGCGCAACAGCAGCTACTGCTGTAGCGCGTCTTAGCCATCGCAATGTTGTCTGTCTGTTCGTCTGTTCGTCACAGAGGTAAATCAGCCAAAAGCGGTGCAAGCTAGAATCACCAAATTTTAACGTCGGCTGCCCGGAAGACTCTAGTTTCAGAATCCGTAAAGCTTTTTCATAAATTCGAAAGGGGTCACCCCGAACGAGGGGGCTAGATAAGAGGGGTGGAGAAAATTTGCGATTTTTAGCCGATACGGCGTTGGCTGAGCGAGACAGGTGACGCCCTTTGGTGAGTACGAGTAAAACACTATAGATATTTAGCCGCCGGTCGTCTGGGGCTGTCGGGCGATTGACTTAGACTTTGTTTTACTGTGTTTTCAAACATACACCGCTGTTGCGCGTTTCCGTTTGCGTTAGCAGGACTTTTTTGTTTTATTATGTCACTTTACATATTATTTAATGTCCGTCCGTCTGTTCGTCCGTCTGTCTCAATTTGTTTGTTTTTACTTCTGTCGCTAACACGAGCACAGAAAACTTCATAAATAATAGAATCGATAGGAAGGCAGCTGAAGTCAGGTATTTTTATGTAAAATGGCCCGACAGTCAGCCCGTAACCTCACTTCAGCTTATATGTTACTAATATACACCGTGAGTCAGAAAAAAACAAACAATTTTTTTTACTAAATATCAACGAATATCGACCGACGTTTAAAATTTTTGTCACCCTCACACTATTTCACAAGGTACTGTAGCGACGCATTTCATGTGTAACTAAATCACTAGCGATTGCTTTGCGGCAAATTTTACAAACAAAGTGTGCTAGCCAAAAGAATTATGGCAAGTTTGGTAAATTTGACTCACAGTGTAAAGCCACGGAAACTTCGAAATCTGTAGAATAATTATGTTATTGGCGTCTTGCGTGCAACTCCCGCTTAGTCTGTTTTCAGTCGCAGAATATCGTCGTCGTTAGAGTTCACGCTGCATATAGACAATAGCGGTATGGCTGAGTTTCGGAGTTTGTTCCGCAGACCAACGGGCTTTCGACGTTTATACCAGGGCATTTTTTAAGGATGGAATCCAGCCCAAACAGCAAAAGTGGAGCCCAAGTTTTAGAAATGCGGAGTCCCAACACTAGCAAAATTTGTTAAATAGATTAAATTTCAAACGCAATAAACTTTTTAATGAACTAGTAACTAATCAGATAAGCTCATGTTTGTTGTAGAAATACTGCTGGAAAATTGCAGTGAATTCATGGTAATGTGGCGTTTATCAACTTCTTACCGTACCTAGCCTTAGCCTTGGATCTCATTTGGAAGGCTTACTGTTTCTTTACCATCTCTGTGGAATTTAGAAAATTTCTTAGATTATTGCTATGCTTTAAAATGGCTATACGCATTATGATTGCTGTGATGATTACGACGACAGCCACAAGCTACGGGCCGAGTATTTTCGACCTTGCCGTGACCTTGACCTACGACCACCATGAAACAAATTGTAATCGATATGTCTGACTTTAGCGTAAAATATTCGTATAAAATTTTTGTCAGTAAACTGTTCTTCAACTTATTCCCGAGTTGTCGCTGTGACAGATTTTCACGCGTGACCTTGAACTGTCTTAAACAGATTTTATGATTTTTGCGACGCACATGCGTTATCATTGCGCCACATTCTATTTTTTTACATATGGCAAATTTGTTCCATATATTTTAAGCTATTTAGTTGATGTGGAATCTCAAAGTTTTCCCACCTTCGACTTTGTTGTTGACCTTTTGAGAGAGATTTTGAATGCACAACTCGTATACTTGCAGTGCAGATAATTAGTAACATGGGACTTTCAGAATCAACAGAGTTCGTCTAAGTGCATTACAATTTTTTAGTTTGCGCTACATAAATTGGCGCTTTACTTACTTACTTACCTTTTGCTTACTACGTCGTCAGCCGAGGTTTAGTGCAATTTCCCACTGAAACGTCGGACAGAGGGCGACCCAATTAAAGACAATGTCATGCCAATACGTATTTTTGTTGTTGTTTTTTGTTTATTACGCTGTCAGTGTCTTGACGAGTAAAGTTGTATATATAACTGAGGCGGAGGCATAAAATACGTATGTTGTCATCGCTACTGTTGTTAATGATTTAGGATTTCAGTTCGGTTGTTTGTCGCAGTTACAGTCAGCGATCACGACAGATAAGCGGTATAGTCGTAAAAGAAGCAAATCGCATGAAATACCCCGTTTACATGATCAAGCAATCATCAAACATACATCGAGCAAACAACGAGCAAACGTCAAGCAAATATGAAGCATGCATAAAACGTAGTCTACATGAAGCAAACATCAAGCAAACGTCAACCAATTAGAGCACACGTCGTGCACGTGTATTTTGAATGCATTTGCTGGATATTTGTTCGATGATTGCTCGATGTTTGCTTGATCGTGTAAACGTGGTATAAGCCTACTTTTGTGACTCAGCTGGGTAAGGCAAAATCTTGCCGTGAAATTTTGCACTTTGTCTTAAAATTGGAATATGCACAGAACGTCAAAAATACAACAACAAGTATTATGATACACTGAACGTAATTTTAATGGGCAATTTATTCAGCCCTGTCTACAGAAACTAAGGTAAAAATTACAAAAAAAACACAAGTACAGACGGAATTTATGTTAAAGAAATTGAATAAATAAAACTGTAAACTTTTTTTAAATTCGCAGACATTTTAGCAGAATCGTAGGGACGCGTATCTTGCTTAAAATAATGGGGGCCGGTTCTCCGTTTCTCTTCCCGGCTTCAGTAGCCCCCGGTTATAAACATCAGAAGCCAGCTATTAGTGCATTAAGAAAGTTTATTAGCAGCATTAAGCAGTCGGGTCTACTCTACTACGATTGTCTACATTTACAGCATAGTACGTCAGTTAGTGAACCATCACCAGAAGTGTCGTATAGGGAGGGTTTATTAACTATACCTGCATCACTACAGTTGCACAGACTGCAGTTGACTCCGTGTTTTACGTGTAATAAATGCTAAGAAAAACATTTTTTAAAGGACCAAAACGTTTGCCACAAAAACTTTTAACAGATAATAAGTAGCAAAATTATCGTCAAAATGCGTGGTAAATTTATGATCTAATCCACAAAAAAAATTTGTAGAAATGACTGAAACTGAACTTTGCGTTTTTTGCTTTATTTTTGACCATTGGCTCGACTTAAACTAACAAAAAGCCCAACTGTTGCTAGAATAACCGACAATATGGTTGTCGGTAACCTTTAAAATAATCTAAGGTCGATATTTTTCATGTCATTTGAAAACCGATATGCGACTTTCTATTAATGATCAATAGCAATCTAGGCCATATCTCGCACTGTTTAGCCACAATAGCGCGCAACGGCCTTTAAGGTCATCCAAGGTCGATGATTTTTATCTAATGTGACAGGGCATATGCTACTTCCTATTTGTGGTTAATAGTAACCTATGCCGTATCTCTCACCGTTACCGAGATAAGGCCAGTTTTTTTTCCGTTGGAAAACGCACATTTAACCCCCCCGTCTATTCAACCCTTAATTTGAAAATGTTCCCCTTGGCTATAATTTTGCATCCTTGAGTTTAACAACCATAGCTAATTATTTGTGTAAAAAGTTTTTATGCCCTACCCGTTAGCTACAGTACATCCGTTACGGACTACAGACGGACGACAACCATGACAACAGCTCGACCGTTATTTTAGTACAGTCGGCTAGTATTTTAGGCTTGTATAAAATTCTAATTTTGTTACTTACTATTTTTTATTAAACGAGCACTTCGTTTCATGTGCGCAAAATTAACTGAACGCATCCATTCCTTAAATTTCGTTTCAGGAATTCGCCTATTTTCGCTCGATGCATAATGAAAGGCCGATAGCACCCGATAGGCTACGAGTCGTAATGTCAGTGGCCCGCCAGCTGTTTCAATTCTTTATTGGGACCCGCCAGAAATAAACTGTATATATCACGCTGGTTGGTTTATGAATTTAATAACTTTGCTGTAAGACATTTATCAACCGAATATATCGCAAGCTAGTGCGGCAACGTATCTGACACATGGCATCAGTTTTCATCCCAGGTATTTTTGCATTTTATACCAGATGTGATCGTGGATGGATTGTTGTTGACATCGGCTTGCGTGTGCTAAAATGTTGCAAAAATTACCAAAAAAAACATACGTAGGCCGTGTGCTTGCATATTATGCGGCCATCCGTTTAAAGCTAGGCAACCCTACCCGTAATTCAACAATAGCTCATTATCATCACCATTATCCGCATCTTATTATTGCTGCAGGTGCTGTAACTTGTTACTGTTGTGTGCAAGATGTGGCGTTACAGACGCTGTCGTTATGGCAACGTGATCTCCGTCGTCGTCGTTGTTCTGAGTCTCGCGACACTTGCCGTCTCTTCTCAACACGACACAAGAGGTGATCTCAAGGTCAACGGTCAAGGTCAATACGACAACGGTGCTGCTGATTGGGCGGACAACAGTCTCGTTGACGTAGATGGATCTAGAACATTCTATTCTCCGCTATCAGATGCAAGGAGTCGTGGAAAGTGTGTCAGAATTAGTTACAAAATCAAAAGTTTCGGTTTTGGGGAGAAAAACTAATACTTCATAGCATAAAAATGGATATTGATAAAGGGTTCAAGGAGACGTGGAAAGCCGGTGAAAAGAAGCGCGGAGGTATGGCGAAAGAAGCGAAGTACCTCAAACCCGTCTCATTTCTACTGGTCAGCACACCGATCACTTCCTGCTGCTGCTGATAATGATGATAATAATAATGACGAATACTAAATAAAAAAAAGAAGAAGAAGAAAGCAGAAGATTAATCAACAACAAAAAGCACAACATTATCAAGAAAGATGTCAGTTAATATTATAATCACAAACCCAAAGGCATAGATCCACTAATGCTGCTGTTGCTGCTGCTGCTGATGTTGACCCGTGGATGAACGTGTTACGTCGTCTGTCGTCACGCCTGGCTTTGCAGTCCTCGCCATACTACAAGCGTACGGCCGACTGGCGGCGCAGAACGGTCGGTAGACAAGAGGACGACGCCGGCGACAACAACGAGTGGAACGAAAACGGATGGGCAGACAACAATCTGCGAATCTGGGGCTAGCTGATTCCACTTACGTCGATTTGATCGACAACAAGTCGCATAACAACGGCGTGTCAAGATGTCGTGGATGTGCTCTGGACTTTCGATTTCTGGTGAATTTGCTGTTTTGTTGACCAGCGTATTGTACAGCAAATCCGATGCAAAGCGAAATAGATGGAATTTTAACTTAACGCGTCTTACGCAGCTCGTTGGCGATATTCGACGTTTTCGGCAAATTGTCAGTAACTTTGTTAAGTTTTATATTTATGCAACGGACAAAAGTCAAAAGTTTGTTTTTCTGATGGTGCATCGGAGCTTGATGAGCATGTTAACTGGCGGGTTTTGATCACCGTACCGCTCAGTGTTGTATGGATATTTTTACAATATATTACGTTGTTGTTTTAATTGAATTTTTTGCACACTTTAGCATCAAAGGAGTCATGCGTTTAAAAGTTAAAACGCTTCGTCATTATTGTAGGAACAGCAGCGACTTCGCCGCATAAAAACGGTTATGTTTTGCATGGGTCTCTTTTCCGTCGAACTGTTACTGAACATATTTTGATTTCTTTGGAGGGGAAGAGCGTGTCTCAAGGAACATTCAGTATAATTTTGGTAACGATATGACAGGTTCATGCACTTCGAGTAGCCTAGTCATTATACACTGTGTCTCAAAAAAACATTCCCGACATTTTTGACTGTAACATAAAAACAATTACCAGACTTTGATAATTTTTGGTACAAATATTTCTGACACAACTTGCCATCAAATGACCGTTCAGTTTTCCATCTCGCCCAACGTTTGTTTTTGCATTACCTGGGGAAAGCACAACCAGCGAAATATCACTTTTTATCCAATGCGATATGATTGCTTAATCAACATAACGCATAAAAACACATTTTGTTAACATTTCTAACATTGTAGCTGACATTTCATTCAGTTGTCCATTTTTCAACTGTTTACAGTAAAATTGCTTGAAGTGTTGGCCTACTATGCGAACACAGGCAAAGAGACGCTTTCTCCATTCATTGACAACAGTATCGATAATGTTCTGCTCCAGATCAATCCAGACTCTACCAGTCACTTCTTGACTTCACAAACATTTCTAAACTTTATCTGGTAGACATACTGCTGCATGACAGTCAAACCTTGTAATAGACCTGCTGTTAGAGCCAAAAGATTAGGACAGATAAAATTTATTGACGTTTTTTCCATACATTTTGACAAGTATTATGCCTGGTCTGCTTTCCGCAGGTAGTGCAAAAGCAGACGCTGAGTAAAATGAAAACTAAAACACATATTTAATAGCCAGTTGTGTCGGAAATATTTCTGCCAAATATTATTAAAATCTGCTAATCTTTGTTCAAGATACGATCGATAATGTTGGGGATGTTTTTTCTGGTTTTCTGTTTATTTTAATGCATATTTCGCTTCATCTGCTTTCCTTAGGTAGTGCAGAAGCAGACATTGGGTGAGGTGGGAAACTAAATAGTCACTTAATGGCAAGTTGTGTCAGAAATAATTACATCAAAAATTATTAAAATCTGATAATTGTTTTTTAAGTTACTGTCTAAAATGTCGGGGATGTTTTTTGAGACACAGTGTAGCCTAGTTGTTGTTGCTGCTACTGCTGCTGTTTTGTTTATGCGCAATCACGAGATAATGCCAGTCATGCATACTAATGATAATGCGTTTACCGTGATGTTAATCATTAACTAAGCTTATCTATAACTTAATTATCAACGGTAGACCTACAATCGGTGGTTGAAGCTAGCCTATATTACAATCTCGCTTCAAATGCCGTCTTTCGCTGCGTCATTTCGCATTTTAACACTGATGTTTTTCCTAGCTTCAACAGATCGCGGTGCTAGAAATAGACAACAAGAATGCAAGCATAGAAAAAAAGTCGTCGACTGCGGTGCCGACATAACATGCGGGCCCGTTGACGTTAAATAAAGCGATCGTCGAAATGTTTGTCCGTTTATCTGCACGTTTGCACGCGCAGGCATTGCACCAGAAAGACACACCGTATATCACGAAATTTTTACTGTCGGCTTCGTGAACGACTGCTCTTAAGGCGCGTACACAGCGATGTAACTGAATGAACTGAACTGAATTGACACGGTTCTGGTTTTGACGAACTGACCGACAGCCGAGCAGGGCAAGCCCATTCGTCATTGGTTGAAACGTACGTGAATGTAGTCACGTAGTCAAGCCACCAACGCCGTTAGTTCGTCAAAAAACTAAACCGTGTTAATTCAGTGCAGTTCAGTTACGTCGCTCTGTACGCGCCTTTACAATCTGTAAGTTTTTTTTTCCAGAAATGCACTCGAGATTGTTGAAACACAGACAGATATTTGGCCAACAATCGAACGAAATATTTCAAACGTTCAACAAATAAAACGATTTGCACATCACCAAAACTCAACCGTGTGCGACACTTGGTCGTCACGTGACCTAGTTCAAATCACGTGAACTATACATCACCGAAACTTTAAATACAAAGCTGTCGGCATAGATGTAAAAGTTTTCACAAAACAAGAACGAACGCACTCGGTAATGTAACAATATAAAAGAAACTAGAATATCATCAGCGCCGGGACAGCACAAGCCTCCGCAAACATAATTCTGGCACTCGAAAAACACAACAGACTGATATCATGTACATGTATTTAAGCCGAATAACGATACAGAAACTTTGGATCCGATCATTCGGTTACTAAAACGGGTCGCCGCCAAAATATGAACGAATAGTCCTTGAGCCACCCGACCAGAAAGTTTCGTTGAAATCTGTTCCTAGCTTTCTGAGATATGCTGTGAATTGTCACAGTACGACCTATTCCTTATTAGCAATGGTGTTTGTTCGTCAGAAATGACAGATACAAACAGTTAACAATACAAGAAAAATGATGTCGACTAATCATCATCGCTAAGAATAATAATAATAGTAAAGAATCGTGGATGATGGTGTGAAAACCACAAAAAAACCCAGGATCGCCACAAAAAAACTATTACGTCCAACCCACTCGTAAAATTACAGCAAAATCCGCTCCTAACTTTTTAAAAATTATCTAGCCAAAACGTGAACAAACAATCTGTTCAACGGCAAAGACGACTAATAACCGTATGACAGGTATCAAGTTCGATGCATATGTATATAATATCTGGATTAAACACTGACTGGAACATTTATCATAATTGCATCCGTTACAACCAGTGACATCGTGACAAAGAAGTCAAGTTAGGCAGAGTCGACTGACGCCATGGGCGGCGGAAAATTGTCTCAGCTCAGACTTTAGTTCGACTCGACTTTATAGACGTTTGTTGTCGGACATTTTATGCAATAATTCAACACAATGCAATGAAGTCGAGAAAACAGAATTTATAGACTAATTAACAGCTGTCTTACATTTACCAATAATGTATCGACACTGTACGAGAAAATGTCAATAAAATGTCCGTAACAAAATAGGCCTCTACATGCACTGTATTACAACAGTTAAGTCCTCAATATGAAGCCGCTATTGTTATTATCAGGCAGTCCCTATAGTCCGTTAAAGAACAAACCATGCTCTGAGGCCTAGGTTACGAGATGTTGTGACTGGAGCGTACGAAAAACATGCGACTTACGAAAAACATTTAACAAAATATAATACAACAAAAAACCCAGCTGTCGTTAGGATAGCCGACTGTACTGGTTGTCAGTGACCTTCAAGGTCATCCAAGGTTGATGACTTTTATTTCATCCGAAAAGGGCGTATGCCACTTTCTTTTAGTGATTAATAGTAACCTAGGCCGTATTTTTCACTGTTTCTGAGATATGACCAGTTTTCCGTTGGAAAACGCACAATTTTTCTACTCCGCTTCATTTAACTTCCAATTTGAAAATGTTTCCCTTGAAATAGATGGTTGAAATTTTGCATGCCCCAGTTTAACACCATGGCTAACTATTGGTGTACAAAGGTTCCCCTATGCTTTACCCCTTAGCCACTTTTTAGTACATCCGTTACAGACGGACGGATAGATGGACGACAACCATGACTATTTTAGCTCGACCGTTACTTAAGTACGGCCGGCTGAAAACTGTTTTAAAAATCTCACGAAAACATGCGGCGTTATACGTCGCAAATTACGAATGTAAATAATCACTGGTTATACAAAGATAACTTGGTTACTGTGGTTAACGACTAATTAGCCATTAATAAGTCGTTAAGTTTCCTAAAGTTAACAAAAATATTGCTGATAACAACGATAATAATATTAACAACAACAATAATAAAGATTTGGCGTTGAAATGCATCAATCGGTCGCCTCCGTGTCACGACACCAACATAACAAAGTGGGTTGCAGTAGTCAAGTCTTATAACATAAACAAACAACTAAGAAACTGCTCGTTAGTACCTCGTTTACATGATCGAGCAAACATCGAGCAAACATCAAGCAGGCTTGATGAAACCCCGCCCCTTGGCAGGCTTAGGTTTAAGTCACAGCTGAGGCGCGTTTCGCACTTTTTTTTTTCTATGAGAATCTCACTTCTACGGCTCAGTTATTCTCAATAGTTCTCACGAAAAGTGTGAAACGCGCAAGTATGAATTCTCTGAGAATTTTAACATAGAATTCTACGCTAGCCAATTTTATCTATTTGGATGACGTAACTCAAGCAAGTGGGCGGAGCTAGCATAACATAGCAAAGGAAAATCTTGCTCACAATTTCCTCAGAGAAATAGAAAAAGCGAAACGCGCTTCTAAGTGAGAATATCTGAGATTCTCAGAGATTCTCAGAGAAAAAAAAAGTGCGAAACGCGCCTCCGATCACGTGTTATATAGGCCTTCCAATTACAACCCGCCCGCCCTCCTAATTAGCATGCTAATTACCATAGCTCGTCGAGCTGGCTGAATGAATGCTAGCAAACATCGAGCAGACGTCGAGCAATTAGTATGTGTATTTTGAATACATTTGCTCGACGTTTGCTTGATGTTTGCTCGATCGTGTAAACGGGGAATAAAGAACCGAATAAAATAAGTTAATATATAACTGTATACACGTATGTTGAACCAGGGTAAAACGGTACAAGTAAATTATACCACCCTAGACAGTGGTTTAGCTTACACTTATTCCACAATCAAGCTTGGTCGGTCGTCGTTTGTTTGGTCACGACTGGTTGCATCGATAACAGTATCTACCACAGGGCCGGATTAAGACTTTGAAGGGCCCTAGGCCCAAATATTTGGTAGGCTCCTTACACATAAATGAACTGTACAAATACAAAAAAATCATTGTCTAAACATTCGGCATATAGCGAAAAATTATTTTTAAAATAGTTGTATATTTCATTATGTGTAACCTTAAAATTCTGCTAGGAAGTCTGGGGGAGCGCTGTAAGCTCCCCCAGCAGGGTCTGGAGCAGAGCCCCAGCCGAAATCGAATTTGGTGCATTTTAGCAATAAAATAATGACATCTGGTGGCAACAGTTTTAATTAAGCTTACATCTGTATTTTTCTAAGAATCAATTGATCGCTTTTAGTGCAGCTTAGCGCGAGGCCCCCGAAAAGCGCGGGGCTCTATGCCATGGCCTCGTTGGCCTATGCGTTAATCCGGACCTGATCAACCCGTTCTACCACGGTAGACGTAGTGCTAAAGACAAAGTGTGTCACGTGTGTGTGCGAACGCAAAATAACAAAAATGTTGGCTTCGAGTGCTGACATGATATGCAACTGTCCAGCAGAACATTTCAGGCGTCGACAATAAATTCGGTCAGTGCACGAACTTTAGGCTTAGTTTGCACTTTGTAGTCAGCATGTGATCCAGCGCTGGCAAGTAAACGTAAAGTTATACGCTCATTATTTGCGGCACGACAATCTTTGGAGGTTTTTGACGCCAGGTCATAGTAACCTTCAAATTTTTAAACTAAAAGTTTTGTAAAACTGGGGGACGTTTACAGCAATTTTGATTTTTAGCTTTGTTTTGGCAACAGAAACCCACATGGCACAGAGGGCACACAGACGGACAGACAAGCAAGACGCGCAATGCGGCCTACAGAACGGTATTCATATTTGCGTTTAACGCAAAAGTATCAGCTAAAGCATTCGATCAATTCAAGTGTAAAACTGTAAACTAAGGAATCACGTGACGTCAGAGAGAAAGTGCCGCGGTGGAGTCCGGGTACCAGCTCAGCGCGTGGGGAGCGAAGCAGAAACAGAGTTTCTTGGGATATTTGCCGTTCTTTGGCACTTTGCGCAGAAAACCGTACGTTCGGCACCATCTGTGACAAACACAAACAGAGATACAAGTTACATTATTATCGGCCGGGAATGGCGTTTTACCTGGCAACGCAAAGCACTTAATGCACCGGCTATCCCATAACGATAAACAATTTGCTCGGTAATAATACGGAGTCCACAAAAATTCGTGTTGCCAACAACATCTAATCAGTTTTTTCCTGGATTACGCTCAGCTGTTGTTGTTGTTGTTGTTGTTGTTGCTGTTGTTGGTTCTTCCTCATTTCTGAAGATTGAAGACCAGCGATGACGACGCGAAGGATCTCCATGCTGTTCGGCCTCTAGTCATCGTGATGCACTCCGGAATCGATAAACCAGTCCAGTCCTTCACATCATCTGACCAGCGCCGTTTTGGTTTGCCTCGAGATCTCATACTATTGATGCGACCATGTAGTATATCTGTAAAGTGGTTTTCAGCTCTGACAACATGACCAAAGTACTTCAACTTACGGCGCTGAATAGTTGTCAGAAAATGGCGACTCGGAGACAGTTTTTGCAACTCCGTCACAAAATTTCACCAAAATCGGATCGTAACTTTTTGAATTATATTTAGCTATGCATTTGTTTTTTTGGTCTCCATTGACTCGTAATATTGTGTCACAATTTACTATTTTTGGGCATATGTTAGCGTTTTCTATAACCTTTGTGTCAATAAATGATGATGAAGATGACAACAATGACGAACGAACAGACTCAAAAGACAGCCTCCTTTTTGCGAAGGCAATAAAAGTAAGCATTTTTAAAATATCACGAGATAAACAGCGTTGCTGATACCTGAGTGATCGGCTGAGTTTGTCGAAGGTCATGGTCGGGTTGTTCTTTTTGATGCCCCATAGACGCGCCACTTGTTGCGACTGGCCGGGTACAATGCGGAACACGCCTTCGGGTTTGTTCTCCCAGCGAATGTACTGAGGGTTGTACGTGGCGTCCTCTAGCAGCGCTCGCATGAACTTCCACAGGTGCGGAGTTTTCGATTCTAACACACAATGCAAACGTTGGGCTAGCAGCACTGTGGTTTAATGGTTAACACGTTGCTAACCCTAATATCCAGTGATTGCGTAGACGGGTGACTTCGGGCAGATGAACCATCTCGGTGTGTAAACTGTAAACCAACCATCTAGGTCAACTCAGCCTTCGAGTATCGCCCTGTCTAGCGAGGTGCGTTCACCTGTGTCGGGTGGCGGATAACAACTATATGACTCCATGTGGAATATGATCATACATTAGTAAGCATATAAAAATTTTCGTTGTTTTTCCTCCCATCTGTAATCACTTTATCTGTGAAATTCACGTTACCATATTAATAAGATTATAATTATTGTTCTCACTGTTTTCGCGTCTTCGTCGACGAACCGGAGGGAAAGGGTGAGATTCTGCATCTGAAAAAGTAGAAGATGATGACGACGATGATGATGATAATGAACTTTCGCTGGTCAGACGGTGTTTACAAGGAGCACGAGTTGATTTACTCTGAGCGAACAACAGCTGATCAGATGACGTCACCTCACCCGTACATTCTTCCACGACACCTAAAGACATAATATTCCATAGTAAGCTACATACACACCCCAACCCAACCAAACCAAACCCCAGCCCATGTATGTAATAATTATAAAATATTGTTAATAAAAGCTTGCTCAACTTAAATCTATCAGGCCACATTAGGCCACTTCTTAAAAAAACATTTATGTGCGCTGTATCCGGTGAAAAAAAATAAATCCATGGACATTGTACAATTGAAATGTCAAATCTAAACGATCTGAATAAAATTTCGCCCATTTAATCCCCAATCAGTTGTTGATGCGAATACCAAATTTCGTTAAAAATATTATTTTTGGCAGAGTTATTAATTGTTGAATATCGATAACAAAATATCTCCGTTACCAATATAGCGTTACATAGGCTGCTGCAGTTGCTCGATCGGAAGTGAAGTTTGTTGACGCAATCAACGTAAAGAATAACGTACCGTAAACAATAAAATAATTATATTTTCTGCAGACGATTATGCTTTAATTGAACTGCTGAGACAAGAGAAATGGTATGGTGCTAAAAGGTTTATCGCGGATTTTCCTAGCAAACCGTGGACACTGTCAAGATTAAACAAACTATTGCGGAAGATCGACACCTCATGTTTTGAAGCGACCTCATAAAAGCCGCTGTAACTATCGTTTTGGTAAATAAATTCAACTAAAATTTGGCTCGTTGATTGCCAATAAATGACGCATTGTGAACGTCAAATTTTGTTAGAATTAGACGTTGTTTGTTGAAAATACGCTAATGTACAGAAAGGCTTATGTAACGCCATATTTGTAACGGAAATATTTTGTTATCAGTACTCAACAATTAATAACTCCGCCAAGAAATACTATTTTTTACGATATTTAGTATTCCGTTCAGCAATTTATTGGGGACTAAATACACGAAATTTTATTTAAATTCGTTTGTATACGACATTTTTATTGTACAATGTCTAGGGGTTTACTTTTTTTACTGGACACAGCGTATATACAAAGTGGTCCAAAAAACGGCACAAAGTTCATAGCACCATAATTTTGCGACCGTACGTCACAGAGTCATGCGGTTTTCAAGAAAATGTTCAAAATTTTTTTTTACATGACTAAAGTCAGTGTTTGAATACAGCATTTAAATATTCTTTGTTTTTGCCGCTGGCAAGTAAATTATTTAAAAACGGTATTACCTTCGACACTGTGATCTATAAAAATGTGCCACTTTTATTTTTTGAATAGCTCCGGGAAACATTGCCCAATTTTAATAATTTCTGGCATGTGGCATTAAATAGAATCGAACATGCCTTTAGTTTTGCTCACCTCACCTTAATGCTGTTGTTACATTACCTTGTAAAATGCAAAAATTTTCCCCAACGTCACAGTTAAAAATATTTTCCAATGTAAAAAAGTTACGAAGTGAAACACGAACTGATAAATATTAATGGCCAATGACAGCAGCATTAAGCGTTTTAAAAAAAAATTGTTGCAAAAATAAAAATATCATTATTAAATACAACCAATAGCTGATTCAAAATTATGTACAGTAAAACTCGGTTTAATTTTAGTTTTTTTAAAGTTTTAACTAAACAGGTAAATTACTCAAATTTTGATACACTGGTAATTTGGTAATATACCGGGCGAAGGCGTGGATGATGTATATCGGTGTCGGTTGCTAGGAAACGTCGTGACGTCATAGCAGGAGTCATTAGTCAGTGTTGAGTCTCGGGGTAGTCTGTCATGGGTCGGCGTTGAACCTACACGGTGCATACATAAACACATTTAATTTCAAACAACACTTTAAACAAACCCAGGTACAGACAGAAAGTAAATAAGTAAAACGTAAATTTATTGTGCGCCGGTAACATTATTAAAAACCAAACAGAATTGTTTTATTAAGAGATTGTTTCAGACTTTTTAAAGTAATGTTTTAGGAATATTTTAAACCTACTAACTTATTAAGTATATAGCAAAGTTGCAATAAATGATGATTAAAAAATGACAACACATTACAGACGCGTCGCTATCCTACCTTGTAAAATGTTATTATGACATTTTCGCCTGACATTTGCTGTTAGTGTGATAAGAGCTTTAAGATTCTTAATCCGCTTTCAAGTGTGCCAATGAAAAAATCTTTAAAAATCGGGCAACAATTGACAAAGCTAAAAAATTTTTAAATCTTGGTGGTTTATTCTCTTATGAACCACTCTGTGAGACTAGGCATATATGACATATGTATAACAGATAGCCAACTTGCACGTGAAACCAGCCACCCAACTCAACTCAGTCTGGCCATCCCTCCGTGGGTAGGCACAATGAATATCAGCGAAAGCTGGAACGAAAACCGGTACACCGCGCGTTGCACTAACCCCGTATCTGTAATCTGGCAGTGTCAACTGGTGTCTGGCTGAGGACTACGTAAATGAATATCAACGCCGTTCTATATGCATCTTTATGGCTCAGAAAAAAACTTTACGTTTTTCAACTTACACGCGGACTCATATCCGGACTCAGACGACGCTCGGTTTGTTGTTGTAGTTGTTGTACTAGTGTCTGTAGTAGTATCTGTAGTAGTTACGGCGCAGCTGAACTGGCTGAGTGTGTCGCAGTCGTCTCGTGTGGGTGAGAGAAAATGCTTAATGCTCGGCAATGTATCTAAACGCATGCACATTGCACACACATTAGTAGTAGGGCCTAGTAGTAGTAATAGTAGTAGTAGTAGTAGTAGTTATAATAAGCAGCAAGTCTGTGCTTTACTGCAACCGTTTTCACGTTAGACGGGTAGATAGCGGCAAAATAATGACTTTTTAAGGGGAGCTCGTTTTGACGCCCTCTTTCGAGAGGAATCTCTTCAACAGTGACACGAAATTTTGTCAGGAAAGAAGTCTTTTGGCATTGAAATAGTAGTAGTAGTAGTAGTAGGCCTAGTATGTAATGGTTACGTACAGCAGTCGAAGAATTGTTCGACGCTGGCTGCGAGTTCAGGGCCACTAATGACGTGGTCCTCATCCCAGTCGTCAGGCACACGGATGCTGTCACAGAACTCGGCGAATGACTGGCCTAACAACACACCAGCATATTTCACGATCCACTCAGTCTTACTTACTTACTCTCATCGTGGTGTCCGGAGTGTTATAAGTGACCATAATTTCACTCCCGCACTCAAACGTGATGACTGATAGCGTCTTGCGTTTGCATATCACACATGAGTGCGTTCAGGCAGAACACACCGTCGATCACGGCCATGAAATATTACTTTTTAACACGGTCTACTGTGTATCGTGCCTCGGTGCACTCGCACAATACGCTATAGATTGTGTAGAAGCCTGTACTTAATTATTATCAGCAGCACTGACTACAGTAAAATATAAAAATAAACAGACAAAGATGCCAGCCCAGTGCTGACATGATATGTGGGTGTCCGCCTATACGCACAAATGCACTCAGAAACTCTCAAGCATAACCCTGACTCCGACCGTTAACTTTTCGAACGCAAATAAATCAAAGTAATAAAGTCTGGGCTTAAATAAACTGATAGCCGGTCAACGGTGTCGAGGATTCGAAAAACGAGTTGATTTACTTAGCCACCATAATGTCTGCTTATTGTTATAATCTCTTTGTTTGTCTGTATGTATTTTTGTGCGTTTGCATGTCTGTGTTTTGTCAATTAGCATTTACAGCAAACTTCACAAAAAGCATAGAAGTGCAAAAACAGCGTTTAACGAGTGATGTGTGTAAAAAATGTCACAAAAACGCGATGACAGTTTTGTTTATACTATTCAGTATCTTACAGACCGACCACAAACGTAATCGGATAGACCAAATATTTTTATCAGCACGCTAGGGCCTTGCCGACATGCATGCGGTTGTCCGTCCAGTTGTCGAGAGACTTGAGCGCTGACAGTAAACTAGGCCTAAGAATAGTATACCCTGTTGTAGTCGGCGCTGAAGCCGCCCGACGCGCTTGAGCCGACTGGCCGGTCGGCTCATAATCTACCAACCATAAGCAAACGTGCTCTAGACGTGCATCATTTTTTACAGATTTCTGACATGAGACAACTTTGAACTTTGACTTTTGACCTTTTCAAACAAAAAAAATGGCACATCAGCGCCTCGGATTCGGCGAGTTGCTTGCCGACATTATGTGCGTTATATAAATCTATTTATTCACTTACTTGCTCATTTATTGTTGCTCGTAGAAACATCCACACTAATTTTTGGTTTTCTAGTTTTTTTTCTATGCGACCTAGAAGTCTAAGCCCCTACGAAACAGATATACCTACAGACGAACATGACCAGTAATGCAGCGTATCGGACGGCCACGTAATGTGGTAAACATTAGACAGACGGCCATTGCTTGATCATACCACGAAACAGATCATCGACACGATGGCTATCCACACCTGTATCTGAGAAATGTACAGCTGTAGTATCTTCCCTCATATCTGTGAAGCTGGTGGTTAGGCGAGTGACAGGAACGGCATCCGGCTTGTAGTGTAGCAAATCTGACGCAACAATCACAAAACTTTCTCTTTTAATTGGAGCCCCACATGATCTGAGTTAATTCCGGGAAAAGCCGGTTTGACAAAAATCGAAAGCAGGCTAAGAGGAGTGTATTTAGGCCATATAGACCAAGCCATTACTAAGAAACGCCGCCAAGCCTACTTGGTAACTCTATGAACTTCAGCGTTTAGACCGTAAAATAGATTTTAAAGAAGTTTTCTACAAATGCTTCGGTGAGCGTTTGTGTATTTTTGTTGCATGTTTAAAAAATTTTGAAATGTGCTTAACATTTTTTAAATATTTTGATTGGGCTGCTCTACAGGCGGAAAGCCGCACAATATGTCGGCACTGAACCGACGCATTTTAAAAAAACTAGACCTATTTTGACTGTTTAAACATTTGATGATAATTGTAGTTAACATTGTAGCTGGCAAGAACTGTTTAGTGGCTACAGGGTGCGCCAAAAAATTTTACCCCCTGAGGTTTTCGATAATTTTTCGAAACGGCTGAGAATTTTTAAACAAAATTTTACACATTTATTATCCATTCAGATTTACGCTAACCTGCAAAATTTTATTCAATTATCTCTAACTTTGACAAAGTTATGCCGTATTAAGCGCGACCACCCACCGAATTTTTACATTTCACAACACGTCCATCACGAGTTTTACTAACTGACGATAAACAACAGGTTTAAAACAGAAATAATTGACATTTTATGAACCAGCACACAGTTCAGTTAACATATTTCAGTA
>Ga0209367_1001672_pt1 | contig 27872 bp, 17 predicted proteins | sample WorMetLIZISLAND2_FD_187412 | JGI IMG/M metagenome (GOLD analysis project Ga0209367, IMG submission 187412) | Marine gutless worms symbiont microbial communities from Max Planck institute for Marine Microbiology, Germany - Olavius geniculatus... ...
GATCGATAATGTCGGGGATGTTTTTTTCAGCTTTTCTGTTTATTTCACACATATTTCACTTGATCTAATTTCCCTTAGCAGTGCAGAAACAAACGTTGGATGAGGTGGGCAACTGAATAGTCATTTGATGCCAAGTTGTGTCAAGAATATTCGTGTCAAAAAATTATCAAAATCTGATAATTGATTTTAAAGTTACAGTCAAAAATGTCGGGGATGCTTTTTTGAGACACAGTGTACATCTTGCCTTAAATGCAAAACTTGTGCTGACAAAACTGAGTTACACAGGCATTGAAAAACAAATGTAGCAAATGTCAGCCAAACACTTAAATTACGATAAATACGCCGAAAGATACATTAAATATGTTACTCGTAACATGAGCAAACAAATGTAGTGTTGTGTTCTGAAAGTCACTGAGTTAGCCACAAAAAAACTAAAAAAAACTAAATGAAACGAAAAGCAGCCATGTTTAAAAGCAACTGAAAATACACGTACAGCACAAATGTCAGAGAGCTACTGATATCAATAGTGCAAAGTTAGCAAGCATAAGCCAAAAACACCAACAAGGATCAAAATACTGACAAAACTACATAATGGACATTAGACATTGCACAACTTAATCCTGTTGACGAGACTGGTAATTAACTGCGGAAACTAATTGCTTTATGGCAAAGAAATAAAAAGCCAATTATGCTTGCATTAGTTTGGCATATATCCAGCATTAGTTCTAATAAACTCCTACCAGGTAATGTTGCTTAGCTGCTTGGAAAAGGGTAATCATAAGAATTTCAGTTTGCTTATTATCAGAATCAGTTTGTATCACTGTTGCAGTACTGAAAAAACTAAAGCAAATGATCAAAATATAAAGCATATTTAATTCTAATTAAGTAAAAAGTAAAATGATATTCAAATTTCACATGTAACTAGCTTTTTGATAAAATTCTAATGCATTCAAATACTGCTAGAAATCTACGAAAATAACAGTAGGGACAACTTCATGTCTACATCACCTCCTCCCACCCCCTCGCAGCACTTCTGTAACTTCCAGGCTACGTTCCACCACACCTCTCTCTCGCCCAACCTCACGAACAAAAAAGTTTCAATCATTTGTAAATTTTGCTCTCAGTAAATACCAATCACCTACCGGTAAATAACTCCACCCATAATTCCAGTTGTAGCTTTGTTTTTTATTATGGACTATTTTTTATGTACTTCTCTGCAATTATGGACTCTGTTATTTAGCATGCACGAACGGTGCTATTATCATTTTGTTGCACTGCTTGCACTGCACTGTAATTCAGCCATTCGGCTATCTTTATAGCCGCAAGTGTGCGAAATAAACTCATTGTCATTGTCAACTATAAAGACTAATAATGAAAATTATACAAGTTTGCCAATGTATGCCTGCATGCGCTGAGTAACCGTTCAGAAAAATACACGGCACAACAAAAATGAATAGCTTCAGGAACACAATGTGCGCAATAACAGCAACTTATGTGCAAAAAATCACAAATTATCCAACTGCCCATGACGAACAAATAAGCAGCCTAGACCACAAAACAATGCATTATAACAAAAGTGAAAACAAAAATCAGCAATAACGCAGCTACTAAAAAAAAATAAAACGAAAAATGACAAAATACCTGTATGACGATAATTGCAAAAAAAATATAATTAATCATTAGTTACTGTAAATACTACTAACAGTATACAAACATAACACATGCAGTGTATAATTGAGAAGAAAATGAAAAAAACACTAAAGTGAAATTTTCAGTGTGAGAAATATTAACAAGTGAAAATAACCAAAAGCTTCTAACTAATCTTGGCAAAAATGGCATACTTGATCTGCTGACATCTTTGTCTTGTCCAATGCCTAATTTGTTGCCTAAAGCAATCAAAATTGTCATCATGATTCAGATAAAAAACGACAACTGCAACTGTACAATTATATAAAGACCATCGTTTAAACATAATCTGGATGTCACCTATAAACTTTAAAATTTATTATTTATATCCTATATGATATTTTAGATTTTATTACTGATTCTTTATACTGTTAAGAGCAGTGTCTGACTGTTAAGCACTGCCATTCAGGACTTTTGGGAGGCACTATACAAAATTTTATCGAGACTGCAACTGTCAGAGACAAACATATAATACCAGCACCGATACACTCAGTACCATTATATGTCTGCACTAAAGAGATGGGAAAATATCAGAGATAGTGATTACCAGTAAACAGCATCTTTAATCTGAATAACACTGCATCCAAATCAAACCAAATATTGTCAGACACGTGCAATTCTTTTCTGGAAATTCACAACCATTACCCAAGTTTACATTTCTTTACGCACCACCTTTTGCATTACAGGTCACAATCTATATCAGCCCTTCTGTTCCAATCCAGCTACTAGCTGCAACACAAAATGAAGACGTTTTGTTTGTTCGTTCATTCAGTCAGGTCCATAAAAAGCCCACTGCAGCAATCCTTAAAAATAGAAGTTTCTGCAGGGAGAACATTAACAGGAGAAGCTGTCTGTCTTAGGAATAACATGCTTCAACCCAAGTGATACAATGATCTGGATGTGTATTAGTGCAAATGCTGGAAAACAACCATCCCCCACCAAGCAGAAATGGGAAACTAGATGATTTGAGCAAATACCGCACTTGTAACCTTGACTCAAATATTTGTACCAGCTGCGTTATTGACAAAAGTTTGGCAAAAATGCATTAGCATGTAACACAGATATCGAGGAAACAATATCTCAACTAACAATGAAGCCAAAGCCAAGGTTAAACAGTGCCTTGAGGCCAGAGAAGCCAAGGACAGAAATATGAAGATGATATTGCATAGAAACTCACCGGCAAACTCAGCGTCAAGTTCGCGTTCATCGACTTGAGACAAATCCTCTTCACTTGTGTCCTGCATGTGTTGCTGACCTTTCTGTGTAGCCGCCAAGTGACGGTGGAATGCTTCACGTGCGGCATTTATAGCATCGTCAGTTGCACCTACAACGACATCATCACCAACATGACAATATACATTAATGGTAATAAATGACCACGGAAAATGCAGTATTAGTATTATAGCTGTAAGTTAAAATAAATCTGTGCCTCAAGCCAACTGGCTTGGTCCAAAGCTCAGAGGTCAACCTTGATCAGCTAGCCTTGTAAAGTGCACTCAAGAGACAAACGTCCAAATTACAAAATTTGCTAGAACTTCTCTTAAGAGTTTCTTAAGATCTTGTAAGTTCTTTCTAAAGGCCAACTGCATAAATGCCACTCAAATCTCAACCAAGCCGAGTTCTCTCAAATTACTGACTTACTGCTTCTACTCAAATCCTCACTCAACAGTACCCAGTGAAGTGTTGTTTAGATTTCATACAACGGTTTTTACCCTGAGTCTACTCAAATCATTGAGTTAAGCAGACTCGACTTTTAAGCGGCAGTGTTTACAATTGTCCCTCACTCTTGCTCACTTAGTCTGTCCGTCCGTCTGTCTGTCTGTCACACGGGGGGATCAGTCAAAAATGGTGCAAGATAGGATCACCAAATCTTCACTGTTGACTGCCTGAAAACTCTAGTTTCACGATCTGTAAAGCTTTTCCATAAATTCGAAAGGGGTCACTCCGAGCGAGGGCACTAAATGAGAGGGGGTAGGGAAAATTGACAAGTTTTAACCAATAAGTCGCTGTATCTCAGAAACGGTGTGAGATAGGGCCTAGGTTACTATTAATCACTAATAGGAAGTCTTACACAGACTTTTCAATTTGTCTTAAAAGCAATGACTTTGGATGACTTTGAACACTAAAAAAGAAGTTTTTTTGGCGATTTTGAGCGGCGAGACTTATTTCAAGAGCAAATTGCGCCAAAATCACTAATATATAAACAAGGACAAGCTGCGTATGAAATTTTCAGCATTGAACGTAGATTTCGACAGTCCAAATCTCGATTTTCTAGGTTCAAGAAAACCTGCGCACGAGGATATCAAATAGCAGTATTCCCGAAAAAGTCGTTATTTTACCCCTGTTGGCCAGTCTTTCATGAAAACGGTTGCAAAAAGGCATGGGCGTGTTGCCTATCACAACAAGCACTAGTGACGAGCTTTATAGTCATATCAACATCAATGACTTTGAAAGACCCTGAACTCCCAAAATAAGCGGTTTTATTGATTTTTGCAATCTTCTGCTGTGGCGCACACTTCAAGAGTGAATTACGACGAAATGGCTGGCAACAGACTAAGACTATTTGCAAACAGAAACTGCTATAGGCTTTTGTGCATCTCGTGAGCATGAGCTCAAATTTCTTGTTCTCAACATTCTCATAAGTCTGATTTTTCCAAAGTTTTTCATGATTTCAACCTATAAGCTTTCGGTCATCAGTCTAGAGGCATGTGCTCCACTTACCGTTCTCGAGTGCAGCACGGAGCGTTGCCTCCGAGTGGTTGGAGCCGTACGGGTTTTTCATGAGTCGACGTCGACGCCGCGAATCATCCTCCCAGCTGTCTAGCTTCCAGTACACCTGACGCCTACAGACCCAGAGCACAGCTCAGTCCTCAGCCAATACACACCCAGAAATACTTCATCAGACCAAGTTTGCCTGTCGACGACAACAGAATACCACTGCCATACAACCAGCATGCTACAGCAGCTTACACAGATGGAAGCTAATAGAACAACCAGGGAATATTTGGCCTGTCTGAATAAAATGAAAAGCTTAGGAGCATACAGAGAACGAAAAGGCTACAAGAAGCCAGCTGCTACTGCTCACGGACTGGTTTGTCCACTGCACTAAAACACCACTATCATTGCAGTATCAAACTGAAAAAATCAAACAGATTGCTGTAATGCTGCAATTAAAAAATGCCAAACCAAACAAATCACTGCCAGCAGTAATAATACAATAATTATACAGCTCAAATGCAACTACCAAGGAAAAATCTTACAGAGCAATAAGTACAACAATCGATTACTCCCATAAAAGAAACATGCTATAGTTTCAGTAAGTAAGCAGTTTGTGTAAGACAGGAAACAGCTCTCACTCATGAGCAATGTTGCCCCAAGCACCGTGACGATTTGTCATAATGTTGAGTACTTTGTAGCGCTGTTTCACTGCAATGACGTGATCGCGGCGCCTTGCCGCGGTGATCAAATGATCACACAACTTCTCCTCGTCCTTGCGTTCTAGCGTCGTCTGTGCACACATGCCCTGAACACACGCACACAAAATGTTAAAAAAAGTGTGCACAGTTCTTAACAGTAACCCATTTCAGAGCTACGAAGCATGGCCAGCCCTATGGGATCACACGGTGTTACACCACATGCTGCTTTAACCACAGGTATACCGAGATGGTTTACCTGTCCATAGAGTCACCTATTCAAGTAGTAACCACCAGATAACGACCCAACTTTGCAGTAAACCCAAAAGGTCGCAATCATGAGTCCAACGTCTTAACTGTTATAACACCAAGTCATCCAATGAACAGCATTACCTATGGTACCATATGTAACTTGCATAATTTTATACAAAAATTTAAAGAAACAAACAGCAAGTGTTCACAAAAGATTGCAAACATCCACCAGCCAGATGAAATAACGAACAAAAAGCTGCGGAAAAACAATAAAAGCCCTGCGATGCAAACGGAAACGCGCAACAGCGATGCACCATCGTACACTAGTGATCCATAGACTTCATCCACAGATCTCATTTGTACGGCTTTTGGCTAGTTTCAAAGAAAGGCCAGTAAAACAATCACCAGAGACTCCCAGCGCCAGATGACTGGCATCTAAATTATCTATAGTGTTTTATTTGCTTGTACTCACCAGAGGGCGCCACCTCTCGCTGTGCCAACGGCGTACAGGCTGGATATCGCAAATTTTACCTACCCCCTCTCATTCAGCGCCCTCGTTCGGGGTGACCCCTTTCAAATTTATGGAAAAGCTTTACTGATCCTGAAACTAGAGTCTTCCACGCAGCCGACGGTGAAGATTTGGTGATCCTAGCTTACACCGTTTTTGACTGAATCACCCATGTGACAGACAGAGAGACAGACAGAATTGCGATGGCTAAGATTCGCTACAGCAGTAGCTGCTGTTGCGTGTAAAAATGACCATGAACCAGTAGTGGATGAACAAAAAAACATACATGGCGTGGAAATACATTGAAAAGAAACGATGATATTTGTGCCAAACAAGCACTACAATGGAACACCACAAGACTGTAGTAAAAGAGGAAACTAAGGAACAACTGGAAAAGAGATTTAGAAATAGCACGCGGACAGCAAGTTTTAAATAAGAAGATGGAGGCAGCATCACAAGACAGAGCTGGATGACGAAAAGTGAACTGTGGCATAAGACAAAGCTAAAATAAAAGTGTGACGTGAATTTCAAAATGTGACAAAGATACAAAAAACAATACAATTACCTCAAATTCTGCATGCTTCTGCACGTCATCGGCTCTCATACGATTCAATATAAACTCCGCTTCGTTGGCCACTCGAACAATGTGGTCACGAGTTGCATGGGCCAACAGTCTATGCATAATCACCACACATTAGGACATTGATCAGTATCAGTGGTACGTCTGACAGTCTAACTGTGACAGTATTTCTTCATAAGTAAACAGCAATCACCAACCATGAGAGAATTTAACAGCTAAAATACCATTAATGTAACACTTTGAATCTGACCAAAATATATCCAGGATAAATTGGTGAAGAATTCTGAGACAACGTGCAATTGCAGAAAGCTATTTGCTATAGTAACTAAGTAAATAACTTATAAAGCGCCAAATTCTCAGAAAGAATCAGGGCGCAAATAGATAATATTTTAAGCCATACCAGTACTGCAGGGATCTATTAAACTCACAAAAACACAAATATTAAACAAATTTCAAGCATGCAAGAACATCTGAGTCTAACATAGGTTGAGGACACCAGCTCACATACCTGCCCTCATTGACGAGCTCAATAAACGCCAGGCCGGCATGTTTCTGCAGAGAGTTCTGCCATTCTTGTGAACAGAGCAGCATCACCAGCTCCACCACTGATGTGCTCTGCTTCAATGTCACCAGACCTGCATAATAATACACCATCACCAACGTTAACTCAGCCTTTCATCCCTCCAGGGTAGGCAAATATAGTACTAGCCTGTCTGGCTGAGGTGGAGGCGAGGCATGTTCAGCATTGTTCGCCTGTATCAGCTGGCAGCTAACACACCCTGTGATCCCATATGGCAGGTGACACTCCGTAGCTCTGTGATGGATTTTCTATTAACAGCTATATACCACCTTTACCTTTTTCTTTTATCACAACACAGGTTGTAATGGTAGAGGCATAACAGTAAAAGACAAAATGAAAATAGTGTATATTCAAGCCACTTCCATCGCTGTCCACTTACTCAGTGTGGCCTGCAGGGCAGATAAAGTCACATTCCCAATCTCCGAGTTCACAACATGACCACTCTAGACATGATCTTTCTTTGCTCAATATTTTAACCATAGAAAATTGAGTACCTTGGGCTTAAAACAGAGTGAAAAATCAAGCTAAAATGAAAGAAAAAATATGAGGTAAAATAAATCAAAGGATAAAAATGATGCTAACTGGCTAAAACAGCTTACAAAGATGGAAAATAATGAAACAAGCACATCTCAGAAATACATGACTTGTCGTAGAAAAATACTTAGAACGACTTAGAACATAACAGAGAATGATCAAATAAAAGGGCAGCTGGATAACACAGGTTTACCTATGCAATGCCATACAATGCATCAACATGACTGAGTAAACTAGAAACAACTGTAAAATAAATCAGCAAAACAAAACATGACTGGGAAAGACAGCAAACACAAGCTAACAGGTTAAGCTAGGGAATGGCATTACAGTGATCTGTGTGACATTTTTCATACTGCTGTTTGTACGCTGTTGTTTGAGCAGCAAACAAAACAACTGACCTTTTATTTTAAAAAAAACTAAACTAAAGTAGTACAATAGCAGTAGCAAACTGACAGTAGTGGTCACAAAATTTATGACTACAGTAGGCCTATTTATCTAAAAAATATATTTTGCTAGCATTAAAAGCAAGCAACAGATTCAAGCTCACCTCCAAAGAGCAGTTCCTGACCATGAGAACCAAGCAAAGTTTTGGACAGAAACGGTGCAAAGTCGACGAAGACTTCTCGCAGCAGTGGTGCAACTGAACCAAGAGCCTTCTCAAGCCTTTCTGTCAGACTTGCGGCTCCATTGCGCTGTTCCCATGCTCCCGAGTGCATCTTTGATATGACCAGCGGTGCAGGGATGTTTGCCATTCCCGCTGCCTCACTGTTGCTGGTTGTCGACACTGGATCTGATGAGCTGGATACCTGAATGGATGCAATCGCAGCCGGCTGCTCGGCTTCAGCTTTGTTTTCTTTGTTGTCCGATGCTGAAGCATTATCCTCATCACTTGGCTTAGCTCCAGTGTCCCCGTCTTCCTGATCCTTCTCAGACAAGTTGTCTTTGGTCTGTGAGTCAGTCTCACTCGGCAGAGCAGTCGTGGAATCATCCCGTCTCTCCCTGTCCTCGTCATCCGACTCCGATGACATCTCCGCTACGCAGCAAAACATGCCATGACATACTGTCACTAACTGCTATTATACTGTACATATTATAGGTGTGACATGTGTGTGTGTTTATCTAAAATCTTAAACATGCATATCCCATCGCAAAGCTACGGAGCATCACCTGCCCTATGGAATCACACAGTGTTAACTGCCACCCAACACAGATCGACATGCCCAGCCTAAACCCCAACCAAGCAGGCTAGTACTCAATTTACCTAACTTAATAGTAATACTTGTGGAACTGTCACTTATTAATTACCAAAAAAATATTTACTTACTTATTGTCATCAGACCATTATGACAAATCTCCTACACAGCAAAAATTACTGCTTAAGCATCAGTGCTGCACAGCAATGCAACAATTGTGACAAACTGTTAAATCGCATCCTATCTGCCACAGAACTCAATACATGCACACTGCACATTGTTTCTACTACTGCTAACTGACTGGGTCTTTTTAAGTTGTTTTACTAACTTTCACACCAAATCAATAAACAATTGTCAATTAAGTTATAAACCATGCATGCATCCTTCATCCTTCTTACTGCACTTGAAATTTTTATACACGAAAGCAGCTATTGCTATAGCGCGTCTTAGCCATCGCAATTCTGTCTGTTCGTCTGTCCGTCCATCCGTCCGTCCATCACACGGGTGAATCAGTCAAAAACGTTGCAAGCTAGGATCACCAAATCTATACCATCGGCTGCCTGGAAGACTCTAGGTTTCATGAACCATGAAGCTTTTCCATAAATTCAAAGGGGGTCACTCCGAATGAGGGTGCTAAATGAGACAGAGGTAGGAAAAATTTGTGATTTTTGGCCAATAAGTCACTGTATCTCAATAACGGTGCGAGATAGGACCTAGGTTACTATTAATCACTAACAGGAAGTCGTACACTGGCTCTCGATTGCCACTGAATTCAATGACCCTGGATGACCTTTAATGCCAAAATAGGGGTTTTATGGATTTTTTGGTGACTATAAACTGCAAGACACATTTCAAGAGTGAATTGCGCCAAAATCAATTGAGATAGACATAGAGAAGCTAATACAAAATTTTCAGCATTAAACGTAGATTTCGAACGTCCAAGTCTTGATTTTCTAGGTTCAAGGAAACCTGCACACGAAGGCATCAAAAAGTGGTACCACGTGTGAAAGTCCTCATTTTACCGTTGTTGGCTAGTCTTTCGTGAAAACGGTTGCAGACAGACATCCATGGGCAATTGGGCATGCTGCCTAACACAACAAGCACTGTCACAAGCTTTTCAGTCGTATCAACATTGATGACTTTGAAAGACACTGAACTTCCAAAATTAGGGGTTTTTATTCATTTTTTGCTATCTTTGGCTGCAGCGCACACTCCAAGAATGAACTGCGACGAAATGGCTGGAGACAGACTGACAGTTTGCAAACAGGAACTGCTATAGGCTTTCACGCATCTCGTGAGCATTATCTCAAATTTCTTGTTTGTGTTCGCTTTTTACAAAATATCCTTTCTTGGCAAATAAAGATTCATACTTAACGTAATTTATTATTTGCATAACTGCAACATTATCTTCACAAATGTAAATAGAAATAGCAAACTGTGAATGGTTTTCAGCAGTTCACTAATGTGGCATGCCAAACCCAATCAAAAATCATTCAACTCAGCCATGGCAATATATTTGTGGACAGTGGTGTCAATTTGTCATCAATATTGAGGCTTCAAAAGTTAAGATGCCATAAGTTGGTGGAAAATGAGAGAGGATATGCCATCCGCAGTCGATCAGGGAGTGTCCCAGGCCTCCCTGCCCCTCCAAAATTTATACCCCTGTCTTTAGAGATATAACATCTCACCATCTTCGTCAGCAGGCAAATCATCTTCAGTAGCATCAGCAGCAGCAGCATCTTGTGCTGTGGCTCCAATATGTTCCTCTGGACCAGCAGCTGCAGCAGACTGCTGCCCATCATCTGCCTTCACATCCTGGCTTCTGCTATCCACTGATAACATGCAAACATGATAAACTTACAATTAGTGCCACCAGTTTGATCCACCCAGGTGTTCGTTTATAATCAATGAATGATTTATTTCGGCAATACAGCACATGCATTCTTTTGAGTCTTCACATGGAGCTAGGCTATAAACCAGTGACATGTTCCCAGCTGGATGGCTTTAAGTTATGTCTAACAGCTCAACATCAACAAGTTTATTTTGAACACTTGTGGCTGAGCAGCCAAATAGCCAAATAACAGTGCAATCAGTGCAAAACAACAGTAACTAGAAATTTGAGGCAGAGCTCAATGTGAGTCCACCCAGCACTGTAAGTCCGATTGGAGGTGAAATTTAGAGGGTTGAAATTCTCCTCATAGCAAAGTTATGTGGCCTAAACTCATTTGCCTTGGCATTGTCAACTTAAAAGTGGGTCAACATTTGCACCTATAAGTTATTCGTCAGTGGACCAAAGTTCAACAATTTTTTGCCGAACCCAGTAGCTGTCGATCAAGTTTGTTTCCAATTTTTGATATCTTGATCGGTTCCTGAGATATTTGCAGTCAATTCAAAAGTTGTCCGAAATCGTGCCGAATTTTAGACATTTTTGCTCTCAAGTACTTGTCTGATGTTGAATGTCTTCATTTGTTCCGGAAATATTTGCTGTCAAAGTTCGAAATCAATCAAAATTGCACCAACTTTGCATGTTTTTGTCCCATAAAATTTTTTGGAAAAAAACCCAAAATTTCAGAGCTGTGTTATAAAATTCAGCTTACTTCGGACCACAGTGCGAAATTCTGCAACAATCGGCAAACAAAGCTTGAAGATACCTTGGCAAATTAAATTTTAAAAAATAAAACATCTGTGGTAAAACAGAAGTCCGCTCCAAAAACTACTGTTTCCAGGTGGACTAAAAAATAAAAATACAACAAAGGTACAACTCAGGTACAGCTAGAGTTTATCTAGACAGAGACAGCATCAGACTCACAATGTCGTCTTGAAGAAACTGAAGCGTCTGGAGTTGTAGTTGTAGATGGAGGTTCCAGAATATCGCGGTATCTTGATACCATCAACACTGACACAAAGTAGACGATAGCAAGTGACAGGAACTGCGCCTGTTTTGTCTCCTCCTATGTACATCATGCAAAACACCATGAACGCCCATCATTTAACCCCATGCATGCTCACCTGTGTTGAGAGGCAGATAACACATATGACAGGTGATACTACATAGCTCTAAAATGGGTTACCCATGAAGAACAATATATGCCCTTTAACCTTTTCTAACATAACCTCAACATTCACTTTTATCAATACTCAATCACAACCTGGCCAAAATGCTGTTTTTCTGCACCTATGATTGAATATATTTCATTTTATATTTTATATATCTAATAAAAATAACAATAGATTTATAGTGCTGTTAGATGTAACTTCAAAAATGGCAGGTGATGTTCCACAGCTCTGACATGGGTTCATGACATCTATAAAGTGACTATTAGAAAGACGAAAACAATGAAAGAAAAAAAACATGTTGTAACAGAAGCTCACCACATCTCTGTAGATGACGGCACGAAGTCGATTAATGTCCATGTCCTGCAGCAGCTTCTCTACATCACGGAGTGGACTTGTTGCCACGGGCACTGTTGAATCAGATTTCTACATGCAGACCACAAGGACTCAGCAAGCAAGATCTATTTAAACTGTGCACAAACAGCCAGAAGACATATTGGAAATGCATAAACAAGTGAAGAGAATTCCCGAGTGTAAATGAAAGTTCAAAACATACATTACATTATTTCAACACCTCAATAACAGCAGAGACGAACAGCCAGAGGCATCTTTAAAATCTCTGACATTATACATAAACAGAAAATTCTTAAAATATGGACTGCAAATGAAATATGGGTCTTTGAAGCCTTGTCAGTAAAACATAAAGTTCTAGCAGATAAAAAAATAGTTATAAATTCTATCTTCCTATAAAAAAATTACATACCGGAGATTTGGAACATCAGCAGCAAGGAATGGGCATTGCATCGCATTATGGGCTGCAAATTTTTGGAGACCTTAAAAATGGTTGATGGAAATAACTTGTAACAAGCAGCAATATAGTGTGTTGTTACCGAGTTGGGTTCAGTAAGAGGTTCAAGTGGTCTTGGCAGTGTCTGTACGCCGGCAATCAAAGCCTGTATTGGACTCAGCTGGTCACCCACGGCCGGCTGCACAGGCGTCACCATCTTACTGCACTGCTGCCGATAGCGACACTCCAGGCAGTTGCGGACAGCACATGTACATACTGAACAACACCGACAATGACACATTCTATCACAAAAATTATCAAGAAAGTCTTACGAGACACTAAAACCATCGTCAAACTATGTTATGATTAAATCCAATGGCACCAGGTCAATGTGCACTAAACAGATCACGGTCAACTAGTCAAGTCTAACATTTTACAGATACAACAGATTAACGAAAAATTCAGGGAAAAGACTGTAAGTGCAGAAAGACAATTTAAAAGTAAAAAAATAATAAGTGCCCATAAAACTGCCAAAATACCAAAATAAATAACATCTGAAGCTGAAAACATACTGAAAACTAAAATATCCTTCAGTTCTTTTAAGTTGGTTGGGCAACAGGACAGAAAAACAGCCTATAACAATGTGTAGCAGCAATCTCAAAATATTCTCCCTCTTAGGACTGGCACAAGTAAAGCAGTTGAATAAAAACGGAAAGCAATAGTAGTAGTATTAGTAGTTGCAGCAGTATAAGCAGCTGTAGTAGCATTGTTGTAGTATATAAGAGAAGAAACAAATGTCTCACCAAGACGCAGGCACTGACGCAGAATGCCACCATTGCTCATAGACTTTTCCTGCTCAAGCTCATTGAAGCTGAGTGAGCTGGCAAACACGAGGATATCAGCCATGCTCACAATGCGCTGCAGAAATCCAATGGCTTGCTCTATGCTCAGTCCCTGGTTCGGCTCCAGCATCTCTATCTCACCCTGAACACAACACGAGTGACTGTATCATCAGTATGCTGGCGAAAAAGTAGGTAAAAGTAAGGTAAAACTGCCAGTTAGCATCGTAATCTCATAGCTCTGCAACTTATGAATGCAGTGATCACCTCTGTTTCTTACGTCTTGAACTGTCTGTGAGCTTGCACCCAAAATTATAGACCATGTTCTCCATGTCATACAGTACAAATATAACTCTACATTCAAATTACTTGCTGGTGCTTCAGTGCCTTTATATCAATTCAACAATGACTACACTAATAAACATATACTGTAGGCTATTAATTTATAATCAATAATGCCACTACATTAACCAACATGATTAAATTGTGGCAGAGTATAAAGAAATGCCAATAACACACAAACTGTTCCCAAGCATCAGAACAAGCAGTTGATATTGCTGCATACCGTTGGAGAGGTTGCGGCAGCAAGTAGTGGCAGCAAGCCTCCGCAAGATGCTATCAGATTGTCAGCAAGCTGAGAGATGACATGGGTCACATTCACAGAAAACACATGGTTCTCAGATGCATTCACAAAGTCTATGACGGTCTTTGTGGCGTGCCTAAGACAAGCAACCGCCAAATCAACATTTCATACATCAACCATTACAACATGGTGCTTTGACACTGTTCAACTACCGGGTATATGATTCTGAGACCATGGTCGTCTGGATCTTAGTCTACAGTCTTGGTCTTGGTTTTTGCACTCTCATTCTTTATCTTTATTGGTCCTCAAGTTTCGTCATCATAAGTTAACTTGCAAAACACATGCCACTCAAATCTTACTCCCATTAGCTCAGTATACGATGCTATATAAATATAAATATAATATAATATATAATAATAATGTGCTTTAACAGTTGAAAAAGCAAAACCCATCTACTGTAAATTTTCAAAAACACAAATGGCACAGTGTACATTGTACAGGTTTAAATTTGCAATATCCACTTTCTTACACCATAGTTCTTCACAGTCAACTTCAACTAATACTACAGAGTACAGACAGAATATTGTACAAGAATACAGTTGTTTACTCACATTTTCCAACCATGCATGTCCTGTTCCAGTGAGTAGAGAACATCCGACAGCAGCTTCTGGTGCAAGTAAGACCACCGGAACTCGGGAATTCGGAATGGCGGAGCACGCGGTCCAGGACTGAAGATCTGACGACTCGGAGTGTTTGCCAATGACTGTCTGTCCAACGTGACCGTGCCGGGATGGAACGACCCATCAGCGGCTGTGGACGTCGCCTGATTACGGGCACCAGTTACGGCTGCTTCCTTCTCAGCAGCCATGGCTTCGGACTCACTCTGAGGTTCAGATGGACTTCTCTCAGACGGAGCATCCTGGCCGTCTGGCGGTGCAGCAGATCTAGTTTCCACAATGTTAACTGCATCGTCAACAATCTTCTCAACATACCTCTCCACAGAATCATCCCTCGGCTCCCGACCGGTGTCGTAGCCATCACCATTCGCCACGGCGTCATCATCGTACTGGGTCGCCTCATTGGCGGTCTCCTTGGCTTCAGTCACCCGCACCCTGTGGCCAGACCCAGCGCTCGACGGTCGATCACTGCCTACCCCAGAGATGACACTGACAGGTCGAGACCGACGTACAGCCGGGTCAGCAATGTGATCAACCTGCTGGCGCTCATACTGCTGGTACATGCGAGCCATGTGAATACGAAAGTCTTCATATGACACCTTCAACAACACACATCACAACAGCTGTTACAATTATAATATTGCGAAAATATACAACAATCAACCATAGACTTGTTGGATCATCACATAGCTTCCAGTAACAACAATCTGCAAAACAACTTTCTCTGATTCTGACCTACAACAAAACCTTACGCCCGAAGATTAGAAACTACTTATCAATATAACATAGTTCAATTTTTAATTTATTACATCTCATGGAAGAAACGGCAAGTTCTGCATAACAGTAGGCCCTGTTACCAGGACTGCTGGCATAATGACTGAGTAGGTCAAAGGTGCAGGCTACTAAAAATAGAGCCGGCCATCTGGCTGACTTGGGCTGTATGCTAGCTTAACTGGGTCCAATCCTCGAGACAAAAGAGGACGAGCTCCCATGCAGTGGGCCTAGTTCAGCTTGCTGCCTAGTGCCTTTGCAAAATCTTCTTTCTTTGTATGCACTGTGCTGCTGTCCTTTAGCACCACAACCTAAGTAATTCTATTTAGCACACAAAGCCAGCAAGAGGCCTGCCACATCTGAGGAACAAGGGTGGAGTGGCGCAGCAAGAAGACAAGTTAAATTATGGAAAAGTTTCAGTTGGTGATGATAAAAGCATATAGAAGACAAAGAGAAAGAGAGAGACCTTTGAGTGTAGGATGGCAAGAGTATCGATCCAGACTCGCCAGCCTCCGTACTCGTACTTGATAGCGTGATGAAGCAGCATACGGAACAAGGACATCACAAGCTCAGTCAATTGCTGCTCTTCATCATTGCGTGGATAAACATAGGCCATTGAGAACAGCCAGTCTTGCCATACCGACATTTGCAGCACAGTCCTAACACCAGTCACAGCACACATACACATACGCACACCAGCCATGTTAGCTCACTGATCAACAGCCTCTCACCCTAAAAGCGGTTATTCACATATATGCTAGAACACCATGCAGAATGGGCCAATAAAAAATGTGCCACTTTACTTTTGTCCATACCTTTGCCAATTATTGACCGATTTTCAAAATTCTTCCACCCGCACACTCTGCAGACAATTTGCAATAATGTGATTATTACAAATCCCACCACACTGCAAACGTGTCTCTACATTACCTTGAGAAATATAAATGAAATATGCATATATAACGATAACAACAACTAAACATTTGGATAAAATTTATAAAAAACACTTCAGACCAACATTGCGATGAATGATCTGTATGACATTAGACTATGTGGGTCTAACACAGCCTACTGTCATACGGATCATTTACCACAATGTTGGTCTAAAGTGTTTTTTATTTACCTAAGTGTTTGTTATTATCACTAGTTTTTTCTTACATTCATATTTCACAAGGTAGTGTAGACATGCATTTACGGTGTGATGGGATATATAACAATAACATTGATGCAAATCGTCTGCAGAGTGTGTCAGTGAAAGAATATTAAAAATCGGTCAACAACTGGCAAAGACATAAACAAAAGTAAAGTGATACATTTTTTATTTTCCCATGCTGTATGTAAACTGAATAATAGTAATATGTCTCACTCTAGTGTGTGTGTGATACTCCAGTACAAAATATCACAGCAAACAGGAGTGTGTTTATCACAAAAGCCACGTTGTAACCCTGACAGTGACTGTCAGAGGCAACAAATCCTAACTGCAAAGCATACACTGAGTCAGCCGATATACGGTACTGCAAAATGAGGATCAGCTATTGGACAAACAAACGGAAATACCGAAATACAACTATGACATTCAACTTATGTTTAATCGAACAAAGACTAATTAACACAGAGGCAAAACTACACACAAATAAAGAAATTAGTTATCACTGCAATAGAGTCATATATTCCATATTCACTGTCATATAATTGCAGATAGATGGAACTTGATGTTGTATTTAGGAAAAGTGAACACATAAGCCTAGTTTCTGCCAGTATGCAAATGTGATTCATTCACAACATAATGGCACTATATAAAATCTGTGTTCTGATGACTGATTGATATTACATGCAACACTAAAAAAACTTTAACACTTGTTTTCAGACAGAAGCATTTACCGGCGATTTTCTCGGCTGTTGACACAGAAGTTGCTGAGGTCGGTGAGAAACAGTCTCTTGACTTCCATCGTGATGATGTCCTGCCGTGACTGACGAATCAGACTCGCAATTATCTTCAACACCACTGCGTTACAGACAAAACAGAACACATGAGCTACAACAACGAAACACAATGGATGCCTTTAAAGCTGCAAACTAACAAAATCTCTGTCAAGCAGAATATACTATTCTTCAGACACTGACAGCAGTGTAACATGCAGGTCAAGCGATGTATTGTGTTATGACGAACACTAAACAAAGCAACAGAAATTAACTAAACTAAACTCGCTTCAGGGTTCCTACAGGTTTTCTGTAGAAAAATTCCCTGACTTTTCTAGTCATGAAATGACAATTTCCCTGGCATTATCGAAACAATAACCCTATCGCACAAATGTCATAAATGGTATTAAGTAATTAAACGGTATTAATAGAGCAATATGTAAATGTCAGAGGCTCTGGTCGAACAGCCAGGGGGCAAAGCCCTCCTGAAGTTGAAACACATCTAGCTTTTGGACGTTCAATGGAAGCTGCAAGTTTGCCTGCTTTTTAATATTTGGAGATGCAAAAAATCACAGTTATCTGCAGTCTGCATGATCGAAGATAATCTTCCCTGACTTTTCAAAAATAATATTTTCCCTGACATTATCCAGTTTTCCCTGACCTGTAGGAACCCTGTCGCTTAGTACTTTTCACAAAATAAACTAAACTGAAATATGCCAATTCGTTCGTTTAGTATAGTCAATGCAGCGCAACTAAACTAACATTTCAGTTCAATTCTGACACTTAGCACGCTCCTTAGATTCACGTGATCGAAACTAAGATTTCATGCATGTAAAGAAAGTTATGTTAATAACAGCAATGTTGCAACACCAGAAAAAGACTTTGTGCAACTGTGTCATCACAGACATGAAGAATTTTGACCTTTCACTCGAGAATTCTCAGCATTAGGATAAATAAATCATTAGAATCAAGTCAGCAACCAACAGACCAATGCTGACCTGTAAAATTTCTGTCAAAATGCTTTGTGTGTGTGCAAGATTTAAAACAGAACTATGTATGACAACATATGAGAAGAACAGTGTTCAAAGTTGGCACATTAGAAATTGAACAGCGCTGCATAAAAAGACTGCTAATGCATCAATTTCAAAAATTGCAGTATGCAAAAATAAACAGCACAATGAGCTGATGATAAATATGGATGAAATAAAACAAAAATAACAAATATGGCTTACAAGACAAACACAAAATTTTTTTGCTACATACACGGGTTTTCCAACTTCACGTTTGAGTCCAACTCCAAATGCTGATCAGTCAGCACTTTACTGCTGACACGTTCCGTTAAAATCTTTAAACACAAAAACATAAACATTTAATAACTTCATTAACAATGTTCGTGTTTAATGACAAAAGATGAAGCAGTTATATCGGGAAGTTCAGAACTAATCTGATACAGAATTGGTATATTTGAAATACAGAAAAAGAATAACATTTGCTTTAAACTTAACAGCATTACATTTAGGTGAAAAAAATCTGCTTTAGCTCTAAGAAACGACATCAATAGCAAAGCTTCAGTGTGATGATACTGTTGGTTGAGCAAGAAAGTTCTGCCATGGCAATACCTACATGTTTACTTTCGGCAATCAACTGACCCTGGACTAAAAATGGTAAAACAAAATCAAGTGTGTGTGAAAGTAGTAATGCATACAACCAATTAAATCTAATCAGAAAAAAAAACACTGTACCTCAAGTAAGACATTGTATGTTGCCAATGTGACGCCAGATGAATTTAGCATGAGTCGATCGGTGATCAGAGAGAACAAATTGTGTGGCATCATCGCATCATGCTTTCGTCTATCACACAACCATCAACAAACAATAAAGTTAACATAAACTTCTCATAGTCTTTTTTTCAGAATCAGTAAACAAGAAATGAAACTAGAAAGCAGTCAGAGCCCACACACCTCCGCCAAGGCAATGTTGTTCGCTAGGTGGCAGCACCATCTTCGGTTTTGCAGCGATTTCCCTTATGCCCCATTGAAAGCAATGGTAAGAAAAATTTCAAAGTGATCCAGAATCCAGGATTCTTTCCAGATCACCCCCAAAATTGAATCACTGGTATTTTGTGCCATTCCCGACATACCTTCAAAATTTCAGAAAGATCCGTCCATAACTTTTTGAGTTATCTTGCTAACACACAGACAGACAGACAGACAGACAGACAAACAAAGTCTGGCAAAAACATAACCTCCTTGGCGAAGGTAAAAATGCAGACAAAATAATAAATAAAGCCTACTTGTGAGTGCTTCTCATGATGAAAAAGCCGAACAGCTTCAAAGTCTGAATACGAATGGTTTCATTTCCAGATGCCAACAATTTGAACACGGTTCTGAAAACACAGATAACAAAGATTGTAAAAATTAAAGTGACCGTAGCTAAACAAAACCACACCATAATATGCCCATAGTTTCACATGATGTACAACACATTCAGCATTTACATACACAATCCTCATACAGTTCTCCTGCATCTTCAAAGCTATGATAAAATAGCACTCTGGTAAAAATTGCATAACAACAACGTCAAAAACCAAAATAATTTGGTAAAAGGCAAAATCACTGATCGATGCTGCCACTTGGTAAATCAAAAAACATCTTGATTGTAAGTTGAAACCAACTGCATGTTTTCGCTGCGGTTCGACCCAAAGTCTCCCCATCTCAGAAAGTAAGACCCCATCTGATACAAAGTGCTGTTGGCCCTAAAAGTGTACCTGCAAAATGGCAGCTAAATTCATTGAATGGTTTAAGCAAGCCATAGTGTAAAAACGTAAAAAAACGTAAAGTCCGTCCCAAGCCTTAAGACCTACTGGGTGGCGCTGATATCCGTTTCCTTAGCCCTCAGCCAGACACCAGTTTTTACACTGCGAGACCACAGATATGAGACTAGTGCATCACGCGGTGTGCCTGTTTACGTCCCAGCTTTCACTGGTACTTATTGCACCTACCCACGGAGGGATGGCCAGGCTGAGTTGACCTGGGTGGCACAGGGTGTGAATCTGATAGTGAGATGACAACCAGACAGACCAAAAAAAACCATGCTACAAAAAATGTGCAGGAATGAATAAAATCATCTGTGCTGAGAGAACAAATCCACCTAGAAAGCAACAATAAAAATTTTATAAGCAGCCATGCGTGAAGCTACACAAGAATGGTACAATAATTAAAGTAAAATAAAACAAAAAGCACAAAATATGCAGCAAAGAAGCAGACCGAATGCCGGCTTTCCTGTCGAATGCTGGAACCATGGAAGCCGGATGTTCAGACATGAGGTGAACCAATAAATCCAGTACATCCAACAGATTTTCATCCTGTACATGCACTAATTTAACTGTACACTTTTGGTTTTTTTCTGTTATATACTGCATGATATATGCACACACAATCTAGTGCTTTCTAGTGTTGTTTGACCCTGCAGATCACAGTGGCATGTCATTCTTTTTCTCACGTACTTCAAGCTGTGGATCAGCACTCAGCACAGCTTCCGCTCATCAGCACCAACCAAGAGGAACAACCGTCTGTCTCAACTGAAGAAAAGTGACACCAGTAGACAATGTTTCAAATCAGACCTTAAGTCATGGCTTTTTGATCTGATCGTGCATACTCATAATAGGCATCTCTGAGAACTCTGTTAAAGGGGAGAAGGTGGGCTTGCAAATTTCAGATCGACTGAATCCACCAACTTCTTTGCCTTTCTTTTTTGTTATGACACATCACATTATGTAGATGTGTTTTGATTGAATGACTTAATTGTTTTATCTCTAGCAAAGAAAAAACATTTGGAAAATATCACACCAGAATACATACAGCCTAACCAACACTTAACCAATAGTGATTAGGCACGAAAGCTGCATAGATAACAAAAAGACAACTGGGGCTGATGTTTGCCGTTAGCAGAACAGCAAATAACAGTGAATTCTTCCCTACCCCTAGCACTCCAGATTCAATTTTTCGACTATGCAACTTTACAGATGAATTTACTCACTTAGTACTAACTTATTTACAAATCAGTGATAAATGACAGACTGAGCTTGTATACTGTGAAATCGAACCTCGTGAATGGTAGTGAGAAAGTTCATGATTGACTGGAGTTCATCGTCCTGCACACCGGAGCCACGCAGCACCAGCTGACGTACGTATTCCAGCATTAGAAACCTCAGCTCAACAATGTCCGTCTGGCCAGGCCGTGGCCCATCTAAACAGACATTCATCAACAGCACCAGTTCAGCCTGAAACAAATCTCTTATTACAAGATAGAACAAAACATAAGTATCTGTTTTTTTCCCAAAAAACTTTCAGTTGTATTGACCTGATAACAAAATATGTTCTCTTACTACCATGCTGTAGTCTATAGAAGAAGTACCAGTGTAATTTTTACAATTTAATTTTTAAATATGTGGATCAACTTTAGCAACCGACAAATCTGAAACGTCAACTAGGTAATTTTACAGCAAGCGTGGTGCAGAACCATTCAGAGTAAACATCTACCAAAGACCCGGGACAAACACAACATAATAGTTGGGATGCCTTGTAAAACTAACAAGACATTAAAAAATTCGAACAACTCCACAGATAGCGAGAATAACTAACTAACCGGTGCCTTTGGGCACAATGCCGCTGCGGTTGGCTGGGTTGACGACCCAGTAATAGTACTTGATGGTGTGTAGAGTCTGAATGACAGAGCTCACTCGTCGAATGTTGCTGTAGATCTGAGCATCATTGATAAACTCATTTGACAGATAGCCGTACAACCGACGTTGCACCTGTCACAATGTACAATAGCATCACAACAGCAGTGAGTGAGAGGTTTAGAACCCAGTCAAAACACAACAAAATGAGCAACAGCTTACGGCCTATGGTCTCTAAAGTCACCAAACTGCATATGTATGTTTAGAACCCAGTCAAAACACAACAAAATGAGCAACAGCTTACGGCCTATGGTCTCTAAAGTCACCAAACTGCATATGTATTCCAGAATAAGACCATCGCTCATTACTGACAACTATGAGTGCAAAATTCACAGATATACTACTGCTTTAAACAAATGAGCTGCTATTTCTGAGTAAAAACTTTATGAGCACAAATTCAACATTACTGTGCCAGTGTTATTTTTTGAATAAATCTGTACAACACTAGCCAACTTTTAACATTTTTTGGCACGCAACATCATGAAGAACTTGACTATAGTTCTGCCCACCTTACATTAATACTGTTGCTACCCCACAGGGTGTGCCAAAAAATGACCCAACTTGTTTTTGTCAGAACTTCATCAAATCTCAACCATATTTGATAATTTTTGGCATACAGATAGCAAAGATGATAGAAATATGTAAGACTGCACGTAGTTCATGTCAACGCACTACCGTGTAAAATGCAAATGCTCCAAATTGTTGCATAATGCTCAGTTGTTGTCTCCATAAAAGTTTTCACAACTTAATTAAGCACATAAGAAACTAAAATGTTATTTATTTGGCAGAATTATAAGTTTGTGTAACAACTTGCTTTCAAATTATCAGAATTTATGCTCAAAGTGTATACAATGGCTGACAACAGCATTAATGATCAACTGATCAAAATCAGGCTCGTCGACAGCCACAGCGAGGCCCGGGGAAACATTCTTGCAGAGCCCCTCTGGGGAGAAAATTCTTGATTTTTTCTTTTCAAAATGGTGCATTCTAGCGTACTTTATATTTTTGTGTGACAGCAGGGCCCCCCAAATGTTGCGGGACACGGGGTAGCTTACGCCCCTCCTACCCCACCCTCTTGATGGGACTGATCAAGATGCACAGCACTCATTCATGGATAAAATGTGTTTTAAGCTCATCAATCAGTTATTTTGTTGTCTGATATTTTCAGCGTGAAATATTTAATACCACAAAATTATTACATCACATGGCACTCTCTGTCAAATAAAAATAAAAAAGTGAGCAATCTGATACTGATAATCACCGTGTAATGTAACAATTTAGAGCATCTGCATTTTATATGGTAGTGCACTGACATAAACTACGTGAGGTGGACAATGAGTGTACCTTACATCTTTCTATCGTCTTGACTATCGGTGTGCCAAAAATTATCAAATTTGGTGGAGATTTGACAAAGTTCTGACAAAAACAAGTTGGGTCATTTTTTGGCACACCCTGTACTTTTTGAAATCCAAAAGTCGTAGTTGGGCTGCTCACAACAATAAATTTATATTACAGTTTTGTACTACAGAACGTACGTTTTACTGACACACAGAACGTGAACATTTTTGGTCTAGTACACTGATTCACATTACTAATTTACTGGCCCTCATAATAATCATAGAAACACACACAGCCAAGCTCAGTTCTCTAATTACGCAGTCGATAACTGGCAGAGAAAAAGTCACACTAGCAGCATTACTGACATCAACGGACGAATAGATCCAGAGCGAAGGGTTGAACAAGATGTGATCAAACAAATGCTTGAGTAACTGTCCACCAGCGGGAAGCTCAACCAAGTAGCGCGTGAGCGACAGGAAACAATCCAGCACATCATCAGTGATGTGTTGCCGTGACGACTAAGCACAACAACATCGGCTACATCTCACCGCTATGAGCGAGTGCTACTAATTGTTCACTGGGTGGCGCTCGTAACATGTATTTTTAGCCATTCGTACTTATGTAACAGTCAAGCTTATGGTACAAGTTCACATCTGTCCATCTGTCCATTCGTTGTCGTCTGTCGTAGATGTATTGTGGCTAAATGGTGCGAGATAGGGCCTACATTGCTATTGATCACTAATAGAAAGTCGCATATTGGCTTTCAAATGACATGAAAATCACTGACCTTGGATGACCTTGAAGGGTCATAATGCACTATGATATGCCAATCTTGTGGTATTGTGACTAAACGGTAAGTCATAGGCCCTAAGGGGTCGGCGATGGCGGGTTGCTATAAGATGTCAATAGTAACCATGTCTCCATCTGCAGCGGTTTCGCTGCAGTTTTCAATGGAAAGTTTCAGGTTGTAAGTGGCTGTATCTCGGATATGGTGAGAGACAGGGCCAAGCTTACTATTAATCACTAATAGGAAATTGCATACGCCCTTTCAGATGAGACAAAAATCATCGACCTTGGATGACCTTGAAGGTCAATAACAACCATTATGGTCGGCTATCCTAGCAACAGATGAGCTTCTTGTTAAATAGTGGTCAGAAAGGTGGATGCAACTTGTAAGCAGTAGTACAAAAGATATTTGCTATAAAAATGGAGAAGATTGTTATGTAGCAGAAAAAGAGATGATATTGCCAATAAAAGCTGACTTTGTTGCATAGCAAGTACATAATGCATAAAAATGTGTGATTCTGTAATGCCGTATTTCACTCATACTAGTAATAATTCACAATAAAGTAATCAATTAGTGTAATTAGTATAATTTAAAAACAGCTAGTTTTAGAAGTGGAAAGTTATCAAGAAGTTGCCAAATTATCGGACTACTGTTTACAAACAACACAACCGAAAGCATTGGCAATAATAACCAAGGGCACATGATAACATATTTTTAGTTTCAAAATGATCCCTAAAATATCAGTCATCACTAGTACTGAAAACAAGCGAATAATTTCTAATAACCCAACCAAGCGAAAATTACTCAATAATACTGACTTCCAACAAAATAATACAATAAAATTTTGTGCAATCATTTTTTCAACAATAAACATTGTGGTCCCAAAAAAACTCTGCCCTTTGACAAAAGTATACTTTTAAAATAAAAAATAGTGCCATATTATGGCTTACAGGGCAGAAGTAACGATGAATGCTAAACAAATTTCATTTAGCAATTTCTCCAAATGAATGAATGACGTGTACTTCGTTTGGCACCCAATGGCTGGAATAAAAACGCAACAAATACTACGCTAAATATTATAGGTAAGAAATGTAAATACAGTGACATGGAAGAGACGCCTCATCCAAAATAGTCCATGCCTGTGTTACTTGAGTTAGTTAACTCATTCTGTCTACAGAAAGCTACATAGTCATTTCTGGTATGGCACTAAATGTGCTGAATTTATGAATTAATTACGAGAGAGCAGATGTCATAATAACAACCTTTTCCAGCAAATAGCTGATAATGAGAAAACCTTTAGTCTGCAAAAACTGCTGCTGGAGACCATAGGAACTCTCGAGCAAGTCGCAGAGTAAAGACATCAGAGTAGAGCTATATCAGTAAACCACATCACAAGCCACTGCTAACTAGCTGCAAGCCAACAAAACAAACTGTGCACAACCATGAACAGCATAGCAGCACAAGACTAACATTTCAGATGTGAGTAGGCTACACTTGTGGCCAAAACAAAAAGGTTAAAAGGGAAGTATAGCTTTTGACGGGAACCTATGTCAGACCTATGCAGCAGCACCTGCCATGTGAGATCAGTAATCGCACAGTGAACATGCCACACCTTAACCCTAGCCTCCCCAGACAGGCTGGTCCTCAATTTACCTACCCTCCAGGGATGGAAGGCTGACTAGACTTAGTTCAATGGTTTACCATCAGCTGAAAGTCACTCATATATGCCCTACCATTATGCCATTAAGCCACCGCTAAAACAAGCATAGCAAAAACTATCAGATTCACAGCACCACTGTTACAATAACAATGCTACACACTGTACAGTTTCTGCAAGTTAAGGCACATAGATAAATACATAAACACTTCACGCAGAACACTCTGCTGCAATCAGTACCATGCCATCAGTTGTACTGATACTCGAAACGAATGAATCCATACACTCATCCGTCGATCATTCGATCAAACATTTATATAACTGTAACCATTTGTCACAAACAAATCTGAGACACATGACAAGATTTCATAATAATGGCAAGTCTGCTGCGAATGCCAAGCTCAAAGTTGGCTCAATGACGACAAACTGTGACTAAAGAGAGTCACTAGCAGCATGATCAACCTACCAGACAGTATAGCTGACGGTTTCTGGCTGGCCAGTCTCAGCTTGCTGAACGCAGTCCAGCTGACCAAACAATGGAAACAGCACCTGCAACGAACAGCAAATGTCATGCGCCGAAGACAACGTCGTATATATTATACACAGTGGCAATACCAAGCATGAAGCTAAAAACCTTTTCCGGCTTATCCCTGATAAGATTTTTCCCCCAACAATTCCATGACTATTGGTCAATTTCGTGACTTTTCCCAACAACTGTCAAGTTGTCTGACATTTCCAGGTTTTCCAGGGACAAGCCGTCGCTGTGATTACAACAAGTGAACAAGCGTGCTCCCACCTGAATTCCACCAATGGAGTGCAGAGTGCTATAGATGGAGTAGGTAATGACAGCCTTGACATCTCCCAGCATCAGTGCATGAGGACTGTGAACAAAGTACGAGATGTTGCCCTTTGGAGATGACTCCAAGCACAGCTGGCTGTCACATGCCACCGGAGTATACAGTACGACAATGGCACTTGTCAGCCGGCCATCGTACAACACCTTCATACATATCAAGCATGCACAGTGACACTATAGCACATGCTATAACATACAGAACACCAATCAATTCAGTCTCATATCATCAACAACATGGGAAATGAGAAGTAGCTTGCAAGCTACAGGGTTAGTCTAATTTCAGACAACCAGGCTGGTAAATTACAAGTCAAATGGCTGGTAAATTACAAGTCAAATCTGTGTTATCTACCAAAACTAATGCTACAATTAAACTGCAAAACATTGCCTCGGCCACTAATTCATCATTTACTTCACACTTAATATCACGTCTCGTGACTCAAATCACTTATCAATGCATATAAAACACAGTACATAACATACATGTATATTTTTACATCAGAAGTTTACGTAGTGACCTCAGTGTCACAATGTAACGCACCCGTTTGGCAGGTTCACTCAGTAATGTTCCCAACTCATTCTCAAACCTGAACTGGCTCTGCAAACAACCAACAGCTACACTAATAAATTTCCAGTCATATACTGACAAAAAACTAAGGCTGGTAACGAACAAAAACTGACATTGGTAACTGGCTAACAGATGGATGTTTTTTTAGTTATTCAGCCATCGCATCTCACAAATGCAAAGAGACAGAATTAGTCATGTAAACTAACTAAAATTTCGATATTCGCTGGAAGAACAGAGAACTGATCTGATTTCAGATGCCTATCATCGTATGTACAGTATGTATTCTAGCTGAAGTGATGTTGGGTGAAAATGTTACGCTTACAACTTTACTATTAATTAATAATATATGTAAAAAACTTACCAGTTTACAACTGTGTGTAAGGACGATGTGATGATATCAGTCCTCTAAAACAGCAAAAATCATCTGGGTAACCTTAGATGGGGCTATGCATATGGCGTCCTTACAAGCTGACTTTAGTTGGTAATCACTAACATAGTCTAAAGCCTTCTTCATTTGATGTTATTTGTAGTATTAGGCCTACTTGCCCAAT
>Ga0209367_1001673_pt1 | contig 27865 bp, 16 predicted proteins | sample WorMetLIZISLAND2_FD_187412 | JGI IMG/M metagenome (GOLD analysis project Ga0209367, IMG submission 187412) | Marine gutless worms symbiont microbial communities from Max Planck institute for Marine Microbiology, Germany - Olavius geniculatus... ...
GTGTGGGACAACCCTGCAGGAGTTAAGCCACGCTGCCCTAGATAGGCAGCGGTGGGCAGCGATAGTAAGAATGGCGTCAGACACCAACGGGCATTGAGCCCACGGTTGTCGATGATGATGATGATGTTGTCTTTGAATGAGACCATTATTGAATTAAAATCTCGTTTTGTTTGAATTAACTTCCGGGCGGAAATTGCGAAATTTATGATTTTAGGTAAACAGTTGTTTTAAATTGTTATATTTGGCAGAATGTATTGTTTATTGTTTCTAAGCATTATTCTTATATTTTTGTTTTAGGTTTGTTTGTTGTTGTGTTCTTGACGTCAATATGCACCGAATATTTTCTCTGTCATCCAGCCCTTGTAGAACCGAAGTGATTAGGATCACCGATCGGTGATAATCAGTGCCGTATTTAAGGGGGCACGGTGCGATGCCTCCCCCCTTTGGCCCGATCGTGAAATTTTTTTACAGGCGACTTTATATGAAAAGGTGCGTTTTTGCCATTTTCCAGCAAGAATTGCAAATCAATTTTTGATGGTATTAAAATCGCCATGTGCGATTGCATCTGATATGACGCCGGAGTCGCCGAACGCTTTTGAAAACCAGCTGCAAGCCGTATAGGCCTATAATATTTTGTGGCGGCCGGGTTTAGTGTCCATGGGTGAGTGACACGACTATGAAACCGACAGCAAGGCAGTCGGCGGCTGGCTGGCGCACGCCATGAGCGGTGGTTAATTAATATTTTAAAATGTCAGATCTGAGTTTAACCCAAGATGAACTCGCCCACAACCTGCATAGGCTACAGCAAATGAGACATACGCCTATCCAAATGAGATATGTTTATTATTGCATGTAACGCGATTATAACAGCACTCATAAGATGCCTTCCTTTGCCCTGAGACTGTGACACGCCCTGTTCTCAGATAACACAAGCTGCAGCGGCATCACAGCGTGCCAGTGATCATAGATTCTAATGCGTGACGTTATCAGAACTCATCAGTATGAGAATCCCAGGAACCAAGCTCCGTATGCCAGTGTCATGATATCATAATGTCATTAAGCGATGAAGTGCCCTATTTCACTGGAGAGATAGACAGTTTGGACACGCCCGCCTGCCCGCTGTCTTGTACAGCATTTGCTACCAGCCCGCCACTCGCACACGGAACAGCTGAAGTCAAACAAGGGATAGACATAACGTAACTATGAGCTCAGCTTAGTCATTGGCAAGTGAAGACGACAATGGCAAAGCGTCAGACCGCATATGTTTTACGATGTCAAATGCCAAAGACCCAGCTCACCGCTTGCGAGTGATGACATCGGAGATGATCAAGGATCAAGCATTCTGACGACGACAGGCCGGGTTTGACACGGCCCATTTATTATTGTACTGTAGGCCTACTGTGCCTATTGTGAAGTTTATTGCCTTTTTATAACTCACATTAATCCGTGATGACGTTTTGCAGCTTGCTAAACTCTATGTTTTTGCCAAAACGATGCAAATATCTGTGATTTTCTGCGTTTCCGAATTTCATTTGAGTGCAGGCCACATGACTATCACATGTCTATCACATTGCTACAAACGGAATTTTACTTCCCTTTCTAAATTCCCCCCTCCAGTCGGACTTAGGGCGCTGGGCGGACTCACGTTGGGCTTGGCCCCAAATTTCTAGTTTTTAAAAATTTTTAATTTAATTTAATTTTTTTGAAAAAAATTTATTAGATATGTTTATGATGTCGCCAACAGGTGAAGATGAAGGGTGCAGTGTGCACAATCTGCACAGAGCAGTTTGAATGCTTTCACACTGTCTCAGCCTTGAAGTGTGGACATATATTTCACGCCGAGTGCGTATCAGTATGGTTGAACCAGAGCATGACATGCCCGCAATGCCGTCAGAAAGTTATCCGGGCAAACATAATTCAAAAGCTGTTTTTCTCACGTCCAGATGGCGACGACTCTATCCTTGGGGAGCCGAATCCATCAGTGGAACTCGCTCGTCTTTCCTCGAAGCTTGAAGAGTCCCAGAATAAACTTTGTATTCAGGATCGCGAAATGTCGAAGCTGCTGGCAGAAAAGATGGCGATCAGCGACAGGATTGATCAGCTGACCGAGAGCCACAGGTAATCTATCGTTTTGTCTTCCAGTGATGTTCATTATTTGGCACTGCTTATTGCTACTACTTCAGTCATTGTTTGGCCTGATTTACTTCTCAAAGTTAATCCAGGTTGAGCTGGATTGGCAAACGTTAATTCTTTGGGTTGCTGTGTTGTGGATTTTTACATCGCAGACCTGTGCCTTTCCTGTTGCTCCAAATCACTGAAGTAAGTGTTTTTACAACAGTGTTTTTCCCGTTTTTGCTAGGTGCAAGTCTTTGCAATCCTGGACGTCTTTGCAGTTCTGGATACTTTCAATATCCTGTTAATTACATTGTTCAGTGGATAGACAAAGTGAGTACTGGCAGTAGTTTTGCTCACAGTTTGGGAAGAAATGGCAAGTTTTGCATAATAGTTGGACAATAACAAGTTGCTGTGGCAGTTGTTGTACTGAGTAAGTATTAGTAGCAAAAACCGTAAGTGTTTTAAATAGCATGAGGATCACTGTGCTAGCTTTATACAGACAACGGGATGTGATACAAGATGCGGCACAGATGTGTGCTGCTGCTGCTGCTGTTGTTGTTGTTGTTGACAGAGTCCTGGTGGACTGACTTGGCTGCCCTAAAGGATGTGCAGTGACATCAGCACCGCCTTTCCCATTTGATCCGTCAGAACCTCCAACGACGGATTCACATCACCAAAAATCTCTAATCATCTTGATTCAGTTCCAGCACATTCCAGGAACCAATGTTCCAGAGTATGTCGGCCTTCCCCTATCTAGGACAAGTTGGGTCGACTGCTGCATTTAGTAGGTGCTGATACGCCTTGAAGCTCAGGCAGTGACCGCTGCGGACCTGGGCCAGGAACACAGCATCCTTGCATGTCTTGACTTCCACCTTGTCCTTATAGCTTGGTGTAAATTCTTGTAGACCTGTGCAGTTCTCAGGTGCTCGATCGGCATGTCCTGGATCGATCTATTCACACAGCTCAGAGCTGCTGCCAATGAGACTGGCCGTGAAGGATCGTTGTTATTGTTGCAGCTTCCTTAGCCGCCTTGTCAGCTGCTTCATTTCCTGGAATGTCAATGTGTCCAGGAACCCACTGGAAGATCATGTCGTTTTTGACCTGCAATAGCTTAGCTCTGACTTCACATGTCTCTTCAGAATCGTTCTCAATAGCTTTTAGCAATGACTGACTGTCAGAACAAATCAGTATTCTGCCCTCCAGCTCATTAGAGATGATCCATTCCAACGCCGTAGACATGGCCTCCTTCTCTTCTTTAAACGAAAATGTCAATAAGCTACCTCTTCTCTTCCAGACATCAACGATTGTTGGAGAGTCAGCAGGTCCTGAAGTTATCACCATTGCTGCTCCACCACTGAAGGTGCCATCGCTGGCTGATCCATCTGTGTAGAGGATCAAAACCAGCTTATGAATCTCAATACACCTCAAAGTTTCATTCTTTAGAACCTCATAATCTCCATCTCTCCCGTTTCCTCGGATGTCTGTGTGGTCGCACCAACTGCCTGCAGGCCCTGCACGACTGATCCACGGAGGTATCTGAAACAAGCTCATTGGCTGTCTATCTTTCATCTTCGATGGGAGGCTGTCGAGAAGAAGATTTGCTTGCTCCCACCAATTGGATCTCTGCAGGCGGTGTTGATTACTGCTGCAGAGAGCCAAGTTCTTGGCATGATCCGCTGGAAGTCTGGCTGCCTTCCCATGTGCTGAACACTGGTTCCTGGAAACACACAATCTGTTGCTGACTGTCTTATAGCTGCAAACTCTTGCTTTCACTCTGATAGCCTCCACTGGTGTGGTCTTGGCCTTGGCTGCTGCATCTCTTATTAGTTGTAGTAGTAACTTGTGATGTATCGTGTATAGGAGCCTGGAAACACTGCACCGCAGAGAGCTTGACAACAACAAGTTGCTGCGGCAGCAGTTGACACAGGCCCAGTCTGCAGCTCGCCAGCTGACTGAGGCTCAGAAGGATTCCGTCGCACTTAGGAAAAAGGTCACTGAACTGCAGAATGTACAGTCTGTCATCAACGGTTAGTATATTAAATGTGTTGTAGAACTTATCGTTCTTATGTTCTGTCATGTGATTGGGATGATCATATACGACTGGCCTAGAAGAGGGTCGGCATTTTTCAGGAAGTTGACTGCTGTTGTGAGTTTTTTGAGTAAAAAGTTGATGAGATCCTTGTGGTAATGTTTGCTTGTATCGCTAGTGCCATGCACTCTATCACACCAGGTATCATACACAAATTGTGCATTTGATGGCATCGTGCTAACAATAATTTTTTTCAGCCAGAGCACCTAAGTTTGTCTTAAGTCTAAATGTTAGCCAAAGACTATAAAATCACATACAGTGTATTTTGTCAACACTGCAGTTTGCTGTGCATCAGTATGTGTCCAAAAATTATTACCGACGTTATAAAGCAGGCACTGCAGACAGGTTTTATAAGTCATCAGATTATCTTGTGTGAGTGTATGATTGAGTGTTGGTGGTTAGTTTCTCCACTTTCAGAAAATGAAAAATGGTACAAAAGTCATGGACTCAGTCTGTAATTTGAATGAAATAGATTCTGATTTAGGGTGAAGCATGGGGGCATGCTTTATAGGCACCTGTAGCATAATGCTCTAGGGCACACTGGAGGTTTTTAACGTTGTTCACTATACAAAATACGTTTTACTTGCTTACTTTCTTTATCAGCCTGGTTACATCTATGATATGTAGCAGACTCAGACTGATCTTGCTTACAGGGTGTTACTTGGTGTACGCATGCATCATCACATGTTGCACCATGTCTTCTTTGACCTCTGACTTGATAGACCATGCTGATATGGCTGCTACAGTGCTACCAGGCTACGCAAAAGAGCTCTTTGAGATCACCGTTTGGGCCATCTCTGAGTGCTAAATTGCTTTTGTGCTGTAATATATCCAGATGTCAATTATGCTTGCCCAGTTTGGCATTCCAGCCTACCAGTTTTGAGGAAGCATTGTGAGCTCTTCAGTGGGGTTCCTCCAAAATCAAATTTGATTCATTTTTAAATATTAGAGTGATCACTCACCTGAAGATCCTGGAGGAGTCAGGTAATTCAAAAGTGGTCGGGGAAAAGTCAGGGAAAATTGGATTGGAAAAAATCAATGAAACTATAAACATTAGGCATATTTGCACTTTGGTATACAGTCTTTGTTTCACATCAGTGAATCTTTGCCTGCCCTACTGACCTGTGCTCTGTGAATGGCATACAAATGGAATGCATTTGGTAGCAGACAACTCTTGGCATTTTGGGGGCATGATTTCCTTCGCCCGAAATCTGGGGATCTGCCTACATATGTGTGCAATGAAAACTCTATAAACTTAGTTACTCATTGGCTTACTAGTGTGCAGCAAAAAAAAGCATCCTGTAAAGTTATTTACCATTTTCTGAGCAATTGCATCGAATTTTAGCGTGGAATTTTACGCACTTGTTACCTGTTTATAGTCACATAAAACAGTGCCTGTTTGAGTTTAGCGACGGCTTTTAGAAAAGACTACAGACTTTGTTTATGAGGTCTATGTCACTTTGACATTATAATTATTAAGCAACAAGATGAACAGAATTATTTTCAGTACAGATACCAAATAACAGCATTAGGTTTTTTGAATGTGGTTTGTGCAGAATCATGATGTTGTGTCACGAGAAAAATTTTATAACTGTGCAAACAGCAAGTGAATTTCGAATGCCGCTAGCCTAATTTATGCAGTTATATAAACAGATAATAAGCGTTTGAAAGTTTGCATTAAAGTTCCAAGCTGTTGCTGAGGAAATAGGAATTAACTTTGGGGGTGTGTTATTTTGCTGCAACCTGTAGAGATGTATGCATCTGCCAGGTTGTCAAGAAGATATTGACAGTTTAATCCGGCAGACGAGCGATGCAGCTCAGCTAGCAACGTGGTGTACAGTGTACAAGGCGGAGCTTGCTCGCAAACGAACCGAATGCAATGGCCTCACAGAGTCCCTGCGACGAGCAAGACGTGATCTGGAACAGCTGCAAGCCAAGCACTCCAACCAGTCAACTGAGTTGAACATTGCCACTGGCAGAGTTGCTACCTTAGAGGAAGATATAGCAGCCCAGGTTGGTTACTGAATCTTAGAAATATTAGGTGTGTTAGTATTTTCCATGCATTGTCTCTGGCAGATCCCTCATTTGGTCATTTCTGGCAAATCTGCCATAATAGGTAAGCAAAATTTTTGGCTGGATTTCTGAACTGGTTGCTTTTGGCTTAAATACACAGGTTGCAGTTTTTTAAGCATTTACTTTTTTGCAGCTGTGTGTATTGAAACTAGCTTTTGCTTGTCATTTTTTCAGTGAATTGAGGATTTCACATTAAAATCATTTGACACAGCAGCATACAGATACGGTTTCAAACGTTATAGATTTGAACAATGTGTTGGGAAATTGTTCATGCGTTCTTGTAGTGTAGATTTAAGTTAACTTTATGTGATACGAGTTTGAATGTACAGAATCAATGATATTAAAATGTGGCACTTTACTTTCATATTTGGCCCCAGCACCGAAAGTCATCATAAAACTTATGACAGAATTATTCTGCATGGACTCTAGTTTATGTTGGTATACTTCAAATGCAGATAAATGCATGCCAAACTAGTTTACTATGGGTGCTATTCTTATGGACTTGCATGCATCCGTTCCATGTATTTTTGCTACAAAATCACATATGTAATGTATAACTAAACTCAAAAAAGCAAAGTGCCCGACAGTAGCATTATGATGAGACCAATGCATGAAGCTGATGCCCTGTTCTGTAAGCAGTGGCTGAGCTTCTGGTTATTTATTATTAAACCTTATACCTCATGTTTCTTTATGTGATGCAAATGCGGTGCATCAGTCGTTTTGTTTTAAAGAAAACATTTTATCTGGATTTGATGTTATGCTGTGGTTAGAATAAAGAGATAGCTGGTCTGCGTAAGAAACTGGAAGCTCTTGAGTCCGCACTGGGAAGTCCAAGTGACACTGCAGCTGGACTGGCACGCCGACTCATCCGGGAGAGTCCCGCACCATCGTCTCAGCTGTTCACGACTCCAAAACTCTCCGGCCAGCCTGGAGATGCACTCATCGACCTCGACACTTCTGCCGATCTGTTTGTCACTCCGAATCCGCCGAGGAAACGGCCACGCAACGACTGCGACCAGCCACAAAGACCAGAAGACGTTTTCTGCCCATCATCCACCGAGAGAAAGTCCACCACCACCTTCCAGGCAGCAGGTAGTGCATTAGTCAGGAAACCCATGGCAGGAAACGCCGCTCGAAGTTTTGTCGGAAAGCCCACAGCTGGAATGGCGTGCACCTTGCGAAACATTAGCAATAAGCCAGCAGCCAGCAATGGTGGTGTGGTAAAGTTTTCGTTCAAGGATTCTGTCAAATTCTCTGAGTCGTCGTCTGTCTTCCGCGAAGGATACAACGGATTTGGTGGCCATGAGAAGGTCGTCATGCCACCAGCAAGGCCACAGCAACGCTATGACGTCAGCAAGAAGCTTGTGATTGGTGGATCAAAGAAGCAATTTTTTGGGCCGTCGAAGACTGGTCCAGCCCCACCGCTACCATCGCTCGATGGCAGTGACTGATAAACTGATTTCTGATTATACTTACAGAATGCACTTACTGGGTGCTAGTACTGTCTGGTACGGCATACCAGCACTTATTTTGAAGGTGGTGTTCTTTTTTCACAGTTGCACTATGCAATGTTCAAAATGTCAAAAGTTCTGAATTGCCATGCACTTGATGTGTTTGTTAAAGGTCCATGGACATCAAAATTAATTTACCCGTTTCCTAAACGTGCACAATATTCTGATAATTTTGACACTAACATTGGCACCCAGCATTTTGTCTACACAGAGAAATTTGCATTTGAAATTGACGATTTACAAAAATGATGCAGAAAATGCGCTGCCATGATGGCATACAGGAGCCCCGGTGACATCATCAACCTAGCCCATGGACATTATGAATATTAATGGCATAGCTTAGGTTGATGACGTCACCAGCTAGGCCATTAATATTCATGATATTTAATTGTTTATGGGCAGGCTGATGAAGTCACTGAGGGAACTAATAGATTGGAATTTTTCACATAACATAACATAATGCCACATTTCGTTTGAAATTGCACATTAGTTTCGTATATTTATGAAGCTCAAATCTAGGCTACATATATGCGAGATTAAATGTTTAATTTAAATCTGCATAAATTGCATGAGCGAGTTTGACCGTGGCCATGGACCTTTAAGTTAAAAGGGTATCAAAACTCATTTCAGGACCCTGATGGGGAAGCTCATACCCAGATTCTCTAATTGGCTGGGGAGAGTGTTGCCCCCCTCCTATTTCCCTTCCCTGTGACTCCTTTGGCATCTCAATTTTTAAGCTTTCTGGTGCTTCCATTCTCAGCATGCTGTGGCCCTCAGTTGACGATACCACTACTTCTTTTTACACTTTGACCATTGTCTCTCCATACCATGTCAGCATGGTATGGCTTTCCTCGTCGCAGTTGGGACAATTCTTCGCATAATTGTATTGAGTGTGACAGATTTGTAATGCAATTTTTCGTGTTACAGGAAGGGCAATGTTGTAGTGCTTTTAAACTGTCTTGGATTGCTTTTATACATGTTGCATAAAATCTCTCATGTCAAAAACTGGTATAACTTCACTGTAGAAAATTTGCTATTGCAAATTTACTTTGTCATCTCTGAAGACATTTTATTTCATCTTGGACATTTGCAGCAGTGTAACTAATGACATGAATGAACAGAATGCATTGTGCTTGTTTTCTGTTGTCACGCTTTTAAGTCAAATGTGTTTTAATGACAGTCAACGTTTTTTGTGTGGTATCTTGTTCTGATAACATGTAGAATATATAGCCAATTTTTTGCTTTGTCTAGGAAAGGGGCATGTGATCTTTAGAGATGGACAAGTGTCCAAAGTGTCCTTATTACATGCATTAGGATGGCAAGCCCTCTACTTGACTGGTCATGTGTGCGAGGCTCACAAGCTTCACATGTAATTAAGGATTTAACTACCAAAACTCGTCATCAAACTTGTACAGTTGTATTGTATTTCTGCAAGCCTCTTTCTCTCTATATGTTTAATAGTTTCAAATCTTACTGTACATGGATGTGAATATTATTTACTGTCTGTTGATTTTACATTTTGCTTGATTATGTCGGTGTAATTTGTTGTGGCTCATATGTTTAGTTACTATTTTAGTTTCTCATAAATCATTTTACGGAGCGGATTTGACACAAACATTTTAGTGAATGTTTTAGTTTTTGCATTGTGCTAATCGCTAGGGATGGCTGACCGTTTGTGGGATAAAGCAACTAATAGGTTGAGACCTTGCATTGAAAACTGCAGCCAAACCGCTGCAAATAGAGACATGATTACTATTGACAGCATATAGGAACTCGTCATCGCCCTGTCCAATGGCACCATTGCCAACTCTACAACTTATACCGTTTAGCCACAATACCACACGATTGGCATAGCAGATTCGATATATCACAACATTTTACGCCACAGGTTTATATTTTTGTTACTGCATTACAAAAATAACGAAAATGAATGGAGAAAACGACAAACTAACCGAAGCACAGTAACTATAGTGTCGTAATTTAACGATACTTACGACAGTCTATGTAGTTAATTGTTAAGTTCACTGATACATTTTAGTATCTATGTGAAGCAAACTGCCTTGATACTATAAGCCTTGGTTCACGTCTTGTTCTCGTGCTTGTATAAGATTTACATACTTATGATTTTAAAATATCGATATCGTATCAAAATTGAAATCCTAATATCGAATCATCACTACTTTCGTTCTCTCTTGACGGGTAGTCGTGACGGGTAGTGAGCTGAAATGGTCAATCTGCACATCTCCAATCCTGTCACCTACGTTAACTCATTCTCAAAGTGCTGTTATGAAATCTGGTATAAAATACGAAAATGTGTACTTTTCTTAACATTTTGTTATGATGCTACGAAATTACGCAATAGGACGATTATTCAGTGCTGCTGTTTGTTTTTTTACTGCGTGTGACAATAATATTTTAATTTTCGATTGCAAATATGCTATATCGACACCCCCCAAATAATGAGACAATTCAGATAAATAGAACTTGTCCTTGAGCAGGTGCCATTGTTGTTGTGGAATTATCGGACGATAATTTGTGGTGATAACTAAATTTTGGCAACAGAAAAGTGACATGAATTATTACGCGTATGTTTTGTTTTTTGCTGCATTTTTTGCAGGAATCCGTTCAGGTTTGTATTCTAAAACTTCAGAACTCAGTACGATTCGGTGAACCCTGGGCGCTGAGATCCCGGCTTTAGTTGCGAAGTGATTAGGATCACCGATCGGTGAAAATAGCAAGTAATTTGAGCAAAGCTCACGTGACACGCGATAGCAGCGGTCCTGCCACCTTGGCAATCGTGTACAGCGTGCAGTAAAGTAGTAATGCGTTTTGAAGGAGTGCCCAAATTTGAGGTCTCCGTACGGTCTTGAAATGTGTGCCGCAGCCAAAAATTGCAAAAAAACACCATGATCCTCTGTCATTCATGGCTCAGGGTCATTTAACGTCGATGTTGAGATCATTTACAAGCTCGTCACTCGTGCTTGTTATGATAAGCAGCATGTCTGTACCTATCTGCAACTGTTTTCATGCTACACAAGCTAATAGCAGTAAAATAACCACTTTTTAGGTAGGTACCGACCCATCTCTTCGATGCCCGCAGGTGCAGGCCTCCTTGAACTTTGGGGGTCGGCACTTAGACTGTTGAAATCTACGTTTAATGCTGAAAATTTCATATGCAAGTTGTCTGGCTCTATCTCTAGCCATTTCGGTACAATTCTGTAAAGATGTGTCACAGCCTAAAATCACTAAAAATTCACAACAACCCTAATTTTGGGGGTTCAATGTCATTGATGTTGATAAAACTAAAAAGCCTGACCAGTGCTTGTTATGATAAGCAACATGTTTGTACCTATTTGCAATTGTTTTCACACTATACGAGCCAGTAATAGCAAAATGATGTCTTTTAAGGGAGTACCCCACTTTGACACCTCCGTTCAAGGGGAACCACCTCACACAGGGGCACAAAATTTTGTCACAACAAACGAGTCCTTGAGGCAGCCTACACACACAGTGAAGATTTCGATATCTTAGCTTGCACCATTTTGACACAGGTCTAGAGTGTGACAGATGGACAGACAGGCGGACGCCCAGGCCATGGCTAAGATGCGCAGAGCATTCTGCTATCACGCATAAGAATAAAGGTTAAAATTACTGATTGGTGATTTAACCTTTAGTTTTATTTTCACTGATCAGTGATCTTAATTAAAGCTATTAAGTTCACTGATCGGTGACAGTACCGTGTGAATTATGATCACCGATGGGGCGACACAGCAATATTTGCATATTGTATAAGTCTGCTGCTTCATACTGATCAAATGCGACAAGTAGGAGATTGTAGGTGTTCGAAGTAATATAAAGTGTATGAAAAGCAATACAAACGTACGAGGGTCATCCCAAAAGTCTCCGGTCTCGACATATTAAATAATAATATTTTCTACAATTTATACATAAGCCAACATCCTTTACGAACTATAATGAATTGGTTGCGGATATGACGTGACTTGACGTCATTGTAATTTATGATGTCATATAGCTCTAAACCGAAACTATTTGGAGCGCTAATGCAAACAGCATAGAATCAGGCTCACTGTTGCATGACAATTTTCCGGTCTGTAGCTAGGTTTACCAAAGAGGAGCCCTGTGCCATCTGATTTTGTGAAAGCCCTAACAAATACGTTTGTGAATAGTAAGCCCAGTTGCCCATGCACAAAATGCTGTGGTTTGAAATTACTGCAAAGAATTATTCAATTTTTTTTCAAAACAACAGTCAGTACTTTTGCAAGAAGTTAGTGATTTCTTGACATATCTAAAATTCCAAAGTTTGTTATTTTTTGTTGCTTTTGATCTGCAAGTGCACATAATGGGCATGTACAGTGTGCAGCAAAAAAGTAGACCCCTAAAGTTTTTAGCTGTTTTCTCAGCAACCGTTTGGAATTTTAATTTGAAATTTTGCAGATTTATTTATTGAAACCTTCTACATCTAACTGTCAGATAAAATTCTATTCTCTTGAGAAATGACAAACTTATAGACTTTAACAAGACCGCCTACTGATATTTTACATTCAAAAATGTTCCGGCTACAACACCAATTTAATAACATCGTTGAACAACACAGTTAAATAATGATCAAATGCCAGAATTCCATTGTCACTGCGAATGTTCGAAGTGTTCACCGCCAGCTCCAAGTTACAACACCAGCCTCTAGTTACCTTATTTGAGAAATATTTTACAGCCTTGTCGAGCAGTCCCTGTGGCAGGTTGTCCCAAATAACCTGAAACGCTTTCTTGAGTTCGGCGCTTGTTTTCGGCTTTGTTTTAAGCTTGCGGTAAGCTTCCAACATTGCACCCCATAGGTGATAGTCCATTTAGTTTATATTCGGCGAATTTAGAGGCCATTGGCCTTTTGTGATGATATCTGGACAGCTGGCCCGCAGTGAGTTCTGTGCACTGTGCGGCGTTGCGCGCAGTGTGTGTTGATGCGCCATCCTGCTGGAAGATGAATCTGGTGGGCAGCCAGCAATTGCTTTAAAAGAACGATAATTTAATGATAATTTCTAAACAAAATAAATTACTTATTAAAACATTAGTGTTGTGTCATCGGCAGTAATGTGGTAACCGGTTTTTTGATAATTAAATAGCATTTTAGCTTAAACATTTTAATGTTGAAAAATCAGTAGGCGGTCATGTTAAAAGGTCTATAACATCGTCGTTTTTTGACATAATCACATTTCATTTGGCTGTTTGATGTAGGACGTTTCAATAAATAACACTGTAAGATTTCAAATCAAAATTCCAAACTGTTGCTGAGAAAACAGCAAAAAAAACTTTAGGGCCCTTAGAGGTCTACTTTTTTGCCGTACCCTGTAGGCTGTCGGAAGAAGACATCTGTGTGAGTGCAGAAGTAAAAGTGCATTTATTGATACGTAGTTTAGTTGTATCGGTAGTTGTATTTTGGAATTGGTAAAGCTGTGTGTAAATGCTGTGCAATTGGTTTGTGTCGTTTGTGTTGATGCAAGTAGAATTTATTCGAGTAGGTTTCTGATGTCGGAGTTGCTGTGGATTGTAGGAGCTGCAATCAGCTGTTATGTGTGTAACTCGCGTGAGGATTTGGATGGTGATAAGTGTGCACACATTTCAGAAAAAAGTCACGACTTGGTATATAACTGTAGCAATCTTCCCGAGGATCGCGGCCGGTCAGAGCGAGACTACACGTACTGTCGCAAATTTATCCAAGATGGTAAGACTGTTTCGTCATCTTTGTGAAGTGCGGATGTGGCTTTATTTTTTGGAATTTATCTTGTCATAATGTGGTTGTGTGACGTAACGGTAAACTTTTGTGTCATTCATGTAACTTAGTGATGGTCAACTAGTACTAACTTCAACCAGGCACAGTCTGCATATCATCTCAACTTCTTGACTGAGATTGCACAGTGATTGCAACACTAAACAACATTTACCGAGCACGAGCAGTCATAGAGGCCTGCTCCACGCCAAACTAAACCATAATTGTGACATGCTTTTTAGTGTATTGATTGTAGCAGTTGGAAAATAGTGAGAATAGTAGAAGTTATCTTGTACGTTTAATCCTACCGAATGTGTTCTTTTGCACCATGCTTACCTTATGAACTGTCGAAAACATGAAGAGCTTGTAATGCTGAATTTTTCTTACAACGTTGTTTCGCTAATTTTACGTAATTGCATGTATGTTTTTTTACATTTAGCTTAGTATTTTTTATGTTTTGAATCCTGAAAAGTAAAAATGATTGCTAAAAGAGGTGCATGTGAATTCATTGTATTTGCATGACTGCTGGGTGTCTCTTAGTGGAGTATGACTGCTACAGTCTGTAACTGTATAACTGATCATGTGACGAAAGACTTCCAGTTAAATATTAGCGTATTAGAATCATTGTACCTAGAAAATGGGCTTCCAGATGATGTGTTTGTTTTTGTGCTAGTTGGTTTGATCGAGTAGGTGGCACTGTGTCGGGGGAGACAATTGTACCCTCCCCTGAATTTTAGTCTGTCTAAAAATTCTTGTCAGAAAATTTTTTCTTGCAGAAATTTAAAATGTGGGGATAAAATTTCCCATTTTGGGGAATTTAGGTGAAATAGTGAACTTTTTTAGCGCTCGATCTTCTCTGGCGGAAATTTGCAGCTGTTTGTTAGAAACTCTCAGCTGTCTGTTGCGAAGTGCAACTTTTTCCCCTACTTTTTAACGCATCATGTTGCTGACTTGTGTTGTTGGTGTAGTTGAGGGTGACTACAGAGTGGTGCGATCGTGCGCAACCGGCGGCCGAATTGGACAGTGTGTTGACCGTACGGGCACGGCCAGAATCAAGCTGAGGTACTGCGAGTGTGAAAACAAAAGTCCTAATGACCCGTGCAACATTGGCACACTTTCAGCTCCGGCAAGTCTTTTGATGAGCCTGATTGCACTGTGCATTGCTGGCTTTGGTCTTGCCATCTTTACCATTCCGGCATAGTCACAACAATGATTTTTGTATCTAGTCATATGTTCTATTCATCCTGTCTAGCTAGTTATCTTACAGATGTAAATGCTTGGTTTTTTTGTAGACCATTTTCGTCAGACAGTTTAGCATTTACCCTACGACCTAGAGTCCCGCATTCCCATCTCTTAGCTGGTTGTCATCCAGTTATTCTGCACCATTGCAGTTGTGTGCATGTAACAATTCTAGATCAAATATTTGTTGTAGAGTAATTTGTTTGTTTACCATTTTTGCATTGTGTTCGGAGTAATCATACTGTGCTGAGTTGATGACTTAATCTTTCTTTCATAACTGTAGTTGTCTTGTTTTACATCTTTTTGCAAGTTTCTGTTTTTAGTATAGTATCTGTTCATTTCTTTTCGTAGCTTTGACTCTGCTTTGCTGTTTCTGTGCTTGGTTGACTGTTCTGCCGTTAAAGCGTCAATTTCCTGCAAGTTGTTGATGGGATGTGTGAGCGGTTGAGGTGGGGTACATTTACATTGACACACGTACAAATTGAAATATGGCCGTATGATGGTTATAGAAAATGCACATTGGCATATATTTCTATAGCAGCTGTTCACGTTCACACAAGTTCTGTATAGGTACAGGTTACATATGAATTGCAGCTGTGTAAACAGTAGGATTTCCGATAGACTAAAATTTAGGGGTAGAGGGCAGTTCCCCTTTCACCGTGATGTAATCAGCAGTCAAAGAATGTGCTTGACTGAGCTAGTGCAGGCCTGTGAATGCTGCACTTGTATTAGTGAGATTACTGTGTGTGGTAGCAACCAGCCCTACAAGTAAATGACAACCTATAGATTGAAAATCCGACTCGTACTCGTCCCAGTGTGAATGTAGCCCGAGTTTATTCGAGTGCTGTTGTTCTTGTTGTGGCGTTTGCGAAATGCAAATTAAATGATGTTGGTTGTTCCGTCGATCGATCGATTGGCAATAGGCTTGCATGTGTACATAGCCACGTTTGCGACGTATGCCGATTGTATTTACGGCTCTGAACCACTGAGTTAAACTGTAACATAGAGTTAAGTGTTGTTGTTGTTGAACTAGCTACTGTAGCTAGCTAGACATTGTCTGTCACCGTGACCGCGATGTCATACTTTTGCATTTGTTGAAGGCTGCAGTTGTGTTGTGGGATGCTGAAATGCCTAATGCTGAATATGCACTAGTTAAAGTAGAGGACAGTATGGTGAACATGGCTAGTCAGTAATTTGAATTGGTGAATGTATAATGCATAATGCTAAGTAGTTCAGTGAGGAACATATTTGTGCTGAATATCGTGCCATCTTGAAAGGCTTTAGTCATCGCACTCACCCACAGTATTTAACAGAAAAATGAAAAAACTTAGACAGTCTGTCAAAAATCAGATTGCTTGCGGTTTATTGTAACCACCTATTTTTGCATGGCTACGCTGTAGTTACATGTAAAGTAGAAAGGTTTGCAAAATTCTGAAGATAGTCCATTGAATGAATGGGATGCAGATGTGCCGTAAACATGTAAACGATACCGAGTGATATTAATGTCTCCGTGTATATGTTTGATGTGTCTTTATAGTCTAGTCTGCGTCGATTGATATCTTAGTGCTTTTCTGCATCTAGTTTTCAGTAACATTTATTGGTAGGTAATATTGCCTCTCAGTGTGATTTAACATTGTTCATATCACTGTCATTGTTTGCAACAGACTTCTTTAAATGCTGATGTTATGCGGAATAGTCTGTGAATAGAAAATGTGTTCTTTGAGTAGTTTAGTTTTTTCGTGTGTGAATTAGCTATTTGCGTTGGTGAAGATTTTGGCATAGTCGCTTATGTTAAACATAGCACAAACTGGTAAAATTGAAAACGTCGTCATCTCTAGTCGGAAACTGTACTTGATGTATGAGAATTAGTTGAATGTCATATCTGCAGTTGCTTCTTCTTTATCGTTGCGTTGATCTGGTCCAAAGAAAACATGTTGTGTTCTTGTTTATTGCCTGAGGTGCCATGCAAGTATTTTGAGGCACCAAATATATTATTGGCCTGTATTTGCTTCTGTTATAGCTGCACAATTTGTGCTTTTTTAGCTGAGGTGCTGTTTGCTTCTGTTAGAGCTACTAAAGTTACCATCTGCTAAGATTGCTATGCATTGTAAGAACCGTTTGAAGCGGTTAAAATTTGCAAATTGTTACAAACACATTTTTTAAATGTTGAGAAACCTCTGACTTGACAGATTGCTTGTGTGTATCCTCGATGATGCTGTTAATGCCACAGAAGTTAGTTGCAAAAAAGTTGAGCTGAGTTGGATTTTATTTCCACCACAGTTGAACATAGTCTCAAGCTGAGCCAGAGAAGCTTGAGTAAGTGATGCTGGGGTCTACTGCTACCCATGTCTTTCCAAAAGTATCCTCCTGCTGTCAACATTTTTCCTCGAGATCACTTTTTTTGCATTATTTGGTTGTCGTGTCCTTCTGTGGCCTTGCAGAGTCCACTGTGATGAATGTTTGGCAACGCTCTCATCACTTGATTTGTCTTCAAGTTCTAGAACTTACGTTATGTTAATTACATATGCACGCCTATAATGGAGTTCTTACATTTTTAGGTTAACCTCATTTTTGTTTTTTTTTGTGTTTTGTTTTTCTGTAAAGGTTAAACTTTCTGTTTATTGTAAAGTTTAAACTTACCGTGCCATTATTGTGTTTGTGTGCATTCCGCCTGAAAAAGCCGTCCCTGAAATGACAGTGTGTCGGGTATGACGTTAAACCCTACTCACTCACTTATCTCCAAGTTACTTCCATTTTTCAGTTCTGATCTGCTAGTGCTCATGATAATGTCTGCAATGCTCAGTTTCCCATGTTTTGTAAAAACGTCAGGCCCTCACATAAATTTTTTGATGTCATGTACAGTACAGTACAGTGAATTCAGCATGACAACTCTGCAGTTTTGCAGTGTTGATTCTTAATTCTGAAGCCTTCTGAATTGTATACCACCAGAGAATGTCACTGCACCGAGCGAACTTGATGAGGCTTCCACTGGCCATATAATGTTGTGCTATTGTCTTTAACATTTTCTAGTCTGTGGGGCTGCCTTTGGCCGAACCTACCTATATCTGCTTCTGGCAATGTTGTTGAATACTAGTACATACTTTTGTGAGTTCAACTTTGATAGTTCTTTTGTTTCATACTCACACAATTGATATTATCTTTAGTGTACATCAAATTAGACTGAGTTATTTGTCGTAAATTGTTTTTTGTGTGATGTCAGCAATTAGTTTTTGATTAACATTTTTATAGCAAAGCTGTCAGTATTATGTTGTCGTGCAGTTTTGTAACATAAAATGTTAGTAATGTAATGTGTGAAAATGTGTACCGTTTTTGCAGTTGACCATGTTAATAATCTTGTTCACCAGTGTGAAATTATTTTGTTTTAAGTCAGTATATTGCATGAGGTTTTGCTGGAAATGTTAGGGAGTACAAAATGTTAGCCATTACAATTTACTGCACTGTGCTGCCTAATATCAGTTAAGCTACGGTTTTCATGCAGTGAATATTGATATAGCAAAAGTCTCTAGCAGTGTTCGTTTGGTGAAATAAATAGATCTGTCATGATCAACAGCTTTTGATGTTTGATGACTGAGTTATTTATCAGTTTAATGTCGGTAACTAATAGGACTTAGCCAAATGCCAAATCGGGTAAGCTTATAAGAGTGAAGAAAATGCTACGCTATAATATTCGTTTAATGCGAACGTAGACAGACTGCTCAAAGGTTCATAAGCTAATATACACAAAACATAACTGTGAATAATAGTACAATTTAAAACTATTTTAAACAATACGATACAGTAATTACGCCAGTAATGACAGTCGGTAGGTTGCAGGATGGTGGTAGATCCCAGAGCCGCCGCCGCCGAATTTTGAGCCTTAGCGGAATATCAGCAGAAAAAAAATTTGACTAAGCTGAATTGCAGTTGTCACCTCAGCCCCCGAAAAATTATTCGGATTTGTAGTTTTATTTCTCCGCGCATTCAGCAAAGCTATACCTGGAAACGTTTATTTGACGTACATACTTGGTGAATTAATGAATCGGACTCTCAGTAGTTTATATTTTAACAGTCGATACAACGCTATGCGTTAGAAATTACATTCCGCGGAGTATGTATTTCTGTGTCAGCCAACACCAAACCTATCATGGCTTTGAACTTTTCGAAGGACATATTTAAGCATGTGGTCGAATTTTGGTTTTTCATGCCATACTTTTGAGTGTTTACTGGCAGTATGCAGCAGCTTGAAAATGGGGATCTCCTCAGCCTGGTTGCTCTTCTAGAGTCCAGCGTTGCATAACTTGAATTTTATTTAAAAGTTTGACTTCCGAGTTTGACCACATATTTATGTAATTTTAATATCATATTTATTAGCTTGCTAACAAAAAAATTAAAGTAATGTTGCAATTTCAGTATAATTTTCCGTTCTTTCAAACAACAGCAGTTCAATTTTGGGCGCTTTCTGGCCGCTATTGAGACGTCACGGATGCAGAAAATGATAGGCTACGAATGACAGTGATGGTACGAATTGTCAATGGCACGAAGTCCAGTTACAGTCTAGTCTTCGTAATTAGAACAAACTGAATTGCTGAATCCATGTGACCGTTGTTTGTTTTTAGCCGACCGTAATTGAGTAACGGTCGAACTATTGGTACGACTTGTCGTCCGGCTGTCCGTCCGTCTGTCTCTCTGTAACGGATGTATTGTGGCTGAGCTTAAAGTCGTAGGGCAAAACTTGTTGCACGAATAATTAACCATGTGTGAAAAACTCTGGCACGCAAAATTTTAGCCATCTAGTATAGTGCAAAGGAAAAATTTTCACATATGGGGTTGAATGGCGAAGGGTAAGACAAATGTGCGTTTTTCAACAGAAAACTGGCCATATCTCGGAAACGGTGAAAGATACGGCTAAGGTTAGTATTAATCACTAATAGGAAGTGGCATATGCCTTGTCAGGCGAAATAAAATTATGGACTTTGGATGACTTTGAAGGTCACTGACCACCAGTACGGTCGGCTATTTTAGCGACAGCTGGGCATTTTGTTATTTTACTCATGTAGTCTAGTTCTAAAATAGATTCAGGTCTAGAGTAAAGCAGCCATGAGCAGCGCTAAAATTGGTCCGAAAGGTTTTTGAGTTTAGAAACTAAAAAATTCTCATACTTTAGTCATGATTTTTGAGTTATGAATCCATGACGCCATTAGTTCATCTTGCTATAATTTATTTTTAAAAACAGTGCGATTACGTGACGGACAGGGTGTATAGGCCTATATGATGTTTCCTAGGTCTTAATTTTGTACACGGTGTTCAATTCGACACCAAACCAAAAAAACCTTCAAAAACTTTTTCGAAACCTAAAAAAACTTAAAATCTCAAAACTTTCCTTTAAAAATTAGGTTTTTCTAGCCCTGGCCATCAGTAAGTCAGTGGCTGATTCAGAATTTTGGAACAGGGGCGGAAGGGTAAAGGTAGAGGATGTGGTCTGGGCAGAGGGTACAGCCCCTCCCCCAAAATTGTTGAAAAATTATGCATAAATAATGCATTTTTGTGCAAAATTTTTACTTGTTTTAAGATGCATCCAGTCAGTAAGGCGGCGACCGCCCCCACTTTAAATCTACCACTGGTAAAAGACTTTAAAACTGAATCAGCCAAAAATTTCGTCAGCCGAAACTCAGCCAGAAAAAAATTGGGTCAGCCGGATCTCAGCCGAAAAAAATGTGTCAGCCGGAGTTTGGCCATAAAAAATTCGGCTCTGTGGTCTAGATGGAGGCGCAGTAAAATAGAATGTGCAGTCAAAAAATCTAGCAAATACTAAAATAAAATACGAAGTGTAATAAAATAAGTGTGGCAAATAATAAGGCTTTAAGGCTAATAAATGCCTTTAGAAGCATCCTCAATAAAAAGCTTTTATCATCTGTTTTGACATTCAACGTTCGGTCATGCGGTCTTTGTTTTAGGTTGTAGTCATGCGTAGTTCTTTCAGGTAATAGTTAATACAGAACGACTGGCAACGAGCTTCTTAGGAATGTGAACATCGATGACCTTGAATGACCTTGAACCCTCCCCCAAATAGGGGGTTTTGGTGAATTTTTCGCGATTTCGGGCTGCGACACGCTTTTCAAGAGTGAATTGCGCTGAAATAGCTGGAGATAAACCAAGACAACCAGCGTATGAAATTTTCAGTATTGAATGTAGATTTTTGCAGTCGAAGTCCGGACCCTCTAGGTTCAAGCAGGTCTGCGCACGTGGGTGTTAAAGTGGGGTACCTCTCTAAAAAGTGGTTATTTTTGATAGTGGCCTATTGGCTTGTCCAGTGTGCAAATGGTTGCAGATAGGCACAGAAGTGCTGGTGACCTGCTTTTTAGTAACCTTAACATCAATGTCCCTGAATGACCTTGAATCCCAAAATAAGGGATTTTAGTGATTTATTCAATTTTCGGCTGCAAAAAATACGTTCTGTGGAACGAGGTGTCTGTCTCGATCATTGCCACGCTATATAGCCTAGCAGCTGCGTATAAGGGGATAGATGCAAACAAGGCGCAATTATCTTTCACGGGGCCGAGTTGTAGTCAATTTTGTCCAAAAATTCGTTGCAATGGCAACAGGGGTCGGCAGGCGAGAAATTTAAATGACGCCATCGGATAGCCCGGGCCCGAAAATAGGGGTGTAGGTGAAAACAGCGCGCAATTATTTTTCACGGGGCTGAGTTATAGTCAATTTTTGTCTCAAAATTCGTTACCATGGCAACAAAGGTCGGCAGGGAAAAATTTAAATAACACCGTCAGATAGCCCGGCCCCGAAAATAGGGGATAGGTGCAAACAACGCGCAATTATCTTTTACGTTGACCGAGTTATACCGCTTTGAAAACTCCATAGGCTGTAATGCATTTTTTTAAATTGGGGTAAAATAGGGGAAGAAGCTATCAGATTTATATCCCAAACAAACTCGATCTTACTTTTCGGGCCCCGAATTACTGCGCAAAATTTCATCAAAATCGAATCAAAATTGCGGCCGTAAGAGTGTTTACAGACAGGCTGACAGAATGACATAAGTGATTTTATAATCTGTCCCATGCTATGCTATAGCAATGGGACAGATAAAGAGTAAATTGAGATGAAATGGATGGACATTAGACCATTGAGACAACTTACGAACAGGAACTGCTATAGGCTCTCGCACGTCTCGTGAGCATTAGCTCAGATTTCTTGTTGTGATCACTACCCAAATCTGGGGCAACGTCTAAAAATAATGACCTTTTGACCTTTGGTGACCCAGATATCAATCCCATTTGCATAAAATTTATTTTGATGAATACATGAATTCATAAGGAAAAAGTGAGTGGTCATTTGTTAAGTTATTCCGTACAGTTCCAGAGTTATTGAATTTTACATTTACTTTACCTCTATACTTGGCACACAAATTTCGACCTACCCACGAACTTTTTACTGCAATTTTCTACTATTTAGCTGGGCAACCCAGCTAGGCTTCAAAATTTTTCTTCAAGTAAGGACATAGATCTGTCAAGAACATAGTGGCTCTGTACGCGTTTTAAAGCTTTGTTTACGTCCTTATGCCTGATTCTTTCTGAGACTTTGGCGCTTTATAAATCATTTACTTACTTACTTACTTACTTACTTACTATTGAAATGACTACAATTAAGTCGAGATCGAGCTAAAAATCTCGCCTAGAGTGTTTGCGCTATTTGACGAATTGGCTGCAGCTGCTACTTCGGTGTACGCGCCATTGTCATGATCCATCTTTTGACACAGCTCGCTTATACTGAAGTCGCTGCTGTTCATTAATGTTAATAGCACATCAACAGCTAGTCGATGTGATGATGAGTGATATCAGATTTTTTAATGATTTTTGCTCTTTTTGATGTGTCACTCATTGCCTGTCGCCGTTAACAAGTGCGGCAAAATAAAACATCCCCCAAAATTGAATCCAATTTTCTCGGCAACCGCTGCGAATTTTAACGCGGCGACCTGTCAAAAGCAATACCTGTGCCATGAAAATGACGGACTAAATAGCACAAAGTTTCACACGTTTATCACCTGTTAATAACTGCATATACGTGCCAAGAGGCATTTGATACTCTTTTACTGTTGCAAAGTTACACATTTTTGCGAGATAACATCGTGATTGTGCACGTTCAAAAACTTAGTATTGTAATAAGTTAACCACATTAAAATCAACTTGGTCTAACTTGTTGCTCGTCAAGTCAAAGTGACGTAAACTTTATAAACAAAATCTCTAGTATTTTTTTAAATTTTCTTGTCGTATTTATACCTCAAAAATACTAAAATCTGTCTCTACTAAATTCAAACAGACACTTCAGATGATCTGAAACAGCATGTCATCAAAAACAGCTGTTAAAACTTTTCTAAGAACTTAAATGCATGTGTGAAAAATGGCGGTGGACACATGGAGTTCTCATAGTCATCGGCAAACTGTTGTGCCGATCGCATGCACAACATTCCCTCCCGTATGTTGTGCGATTCGAGTACTTTTTGCAGCGCAAATATCGTGCGCCTATCGTTCTGCGCAAATTCTGCTGCATGTGAACGTGAGAAATGACAACGTGGTTTCAGAAAAAATTAATTTGTCGCAAATAAAGATAATAACATACCCTTCGGCACGGTTCCCTATAAACAAGTAATAAATGTGTCAAATTTTACTTTGAAATTTTAAGCTGCTGCTCAAAAAATGGCCAAAAAACTCGAGGAAATGTTTTGCCCCACACTGTACACTAATGCAACGATGCAGCTGTCGCCAGATTCATCAGTTCGGCGATAACTTTCATTCGTCGTCTGTAAATCTTTAATGACCTGTCATAAATGAGCAACTTCCATGATTGGACGCCCAGAGACACGAAGGCTTCTCGCGAAAAACGCGGATGTATGTTTATTTCTGAATTAATTTTGTCGACGTGTTTTCGTTCCTTCCGGCTACATGCTGCTTGGCTGTCAGTCACCAGCTTTCCCGAGCGTTTTCTGTTTTACAATTTGCCGAAAGACTGTTAACTTAGACTTAGTGGTCGAAATGTACGCCAGGGACAGTGAACAATGTGATCAGTCAACTTTGATACCACAGCTAAAGGTGGATCTAATATCAATCATAATATTATACGTATTTTCTGACCCGCCCCGCGACCAGACTTGTTGGACCCGATAAATCAGAGAGATTATTTCCTTCGACGCAGAAGGTCTGTTTTTAGGTGTGCGTGTTTGTTTGTCTCACATAGGCTTATCAATCGGTTAGATTTTGGTGGTGATATAGATCATGATCAAGACCCGGGAATTTTCTTACCCGATTCTTAATATTGCATTCTAATTTGTGCTGAGTTGTAGGCTAATATTGGCATTTTTACAAAATACGAGTACGAAATAATTGGTATTGTTAGCTATCCGATTTCAAAGCGTGCATCCTGATTTTCCTGATATACAATTTTGCAGTATACTCAAAGTTCAAACAGTACTTATTACTTACACGTTACTATGTATGATGTTTCATACACCATGAATTTTAGAGGATGCCTATCTCAGAGCTAAACCTACATCTATGGGGCGCCACCTGCCATATGTGAGATTACGCAGTGTTACCTGCCATCTTAACTCCAGCCAAACAGAAAGATACTTAATTTGCCTATACCAGTAGGAAGGAAGGCTGAGTTGACCTTGGTGATAACCCATCCAAATGATAACCGGGGCTCCGGCGTAAGGCAACTACGTTGATCGGTCACAATGTGTTCCACTGGACCACGTCACTAACAGGAAAAATCAGAGCGATGCGCAGTTGTTGTAATTTTTTGTAGTCGTTAAAGCCTTCCTGTGACGATTATCCACGTGCGTAGACGTAAGCCATGAGTACTCATGGCGCTACGTGGGCTAATTCTATCTAAATCTAATGCAACATTTGAATGAAGAAAACGGAGAGCGCCTAAGCAGATAGAAGTTTGAATAATAGCGTGGCATAAGCGTATCTAAATAATCCAAACGGATGTCAGTCTGTATAGTCATTAATGCAAATAGTAGCTTAAGCATGCACTTCGCTCAGCTTACGGATGGATAAGCTAAATCAGTTAACTAACAAATTTGTCGGACACGTTTGTTGAAAACGCAGACAACTGCTTTTGAACGTTCGTTTTATTTGTTCGTTGCATTTGGCGACATCTAATACTAGGCACGTGACATGGTAACTGAAACTTTCGTACCCAAAAAACTTTCGTTCCCGGGAACGAAAGTTCTATAGGTGAAACTTTTGTTCCTTGGAACTTTCGTTCCTGGGAACTTTCCTTCTCTGGAACTTTCGTTTTCTAACATTGATTATTAGGCCTATACTGTACACCATTTTTGACGCGCTTTTTTAAATTACAGCTGGGCTTCCTAGTTATTATTATATCCTGTTGAAACTCCAGCTATATACGTCTAGCCAGTGATACAAATTTGGAGCTTTATTCGCTGAACTATAAGCACTACGTAAGAATAAGGAGGGGTTCAGTAATTATCAGTGTCAGGGAACGAAAGTTCCATGCTAATTTTACTTTTTGGGAACGGAAGTTCCCGGGAACCAAAGTTTCAAGGGAGGAAAGTTCCCGAGGACGAAAGTTCTATCTATGGACTCGGGTACGAAAGTTCCATGAATCCCTGACACTGAGGTCATTCTGTAGCAAGCTCAACAGAGTTGACCGACGGTTTTTTTTCAGTATCCAGTGTAAATACAGCATGTTGTATAACGCATGTGCAATAAAATGGTTAACTAATTCAGATAGCGTATGGAACCACTGCTATATACGATGTCACATCGACAACATCACTGACGGAAAGACATTTCGACGGACGTGCAAGACCCGTAACTGCAGACTATCAGCACTATCACAAAAATATCAGAAAATAGTCGCCGTCGACTCCGTTCAGTATAGCTTAAATGTGCTCGTCAGATGCAGAATCCCGCCGGCGACTTCCAGCCGTAGTGCCGCTATGTGCACATCTACCTACCTCGAAACGTCGCCTATACGCCACTGCTGCAACAAAGACTAATTGACAGGCTGACAGCAGCGATTAAATATAGAAAACCAAGGCGACAAGCTTGCGCCGTGTGCTGTCAAAGCAGCATAATGGCATTTGACAGTTCTGCGTGCCAAGAACAACAGCTCTGTCAGCTATGATGCCATTGTCTCAATTTGTCTGTGTTTGACAGATTGCTGAACAGACTGTCACACGGTATATACGTATTGTATGATCGCAGTCGGCGCGTTCACATTGTTACCGGTATGTGCTATGAACTAGGCTTCGTCAATGCCTGTGAAGCCGGTCACTGACTTGAGTTCGCACAAGTGCAACACAAGTAGGCCTACAATAAAAAGTTCTTGTATAACATTGATATTTTGTGACGCTTTTAAGAATACCATCTCGATTGGACCTGAGACATCACGAGACATTCAGCGCCGGGTTGAAAAAAATGCTGGAGTGCCGTGCCATTGATGACAACGTTTGCGATGCCCGAGCGCTGTCCTAAAGGGAGACGGACATTTCTCCCGGACACGTTTCCCCCCGGATGTTTCTCCCGCCTGGACGTTTCCCCCTTATTTGCATACCCGGACATTTCCCCCCAAGGCCAAACAACAAAATCACAGAAGATTTTTCACACTAAGCCTGAGCAGAAATTCCTTGCAACGCTTAACGCAACTCAATTTTTGCGATCGTCGCCGTTGAGTATATTTCAAGCCCATGCAACTCAGTCGAACTTGACACTTCTGCGGCGGTTTGTTCATGCAATATGCACATCACGTTGACGGGATCATCAACTACAGAAGCGCAGACGAGTGACAAAATGACGCTCATTGTCAACAAAAGTCAGGGTACTGTAAGTAGTCAGTTAATTGCTGTTCAGAAGAGCTTGATGAGCATGCGACTGTCCGTGACGTCGGCAGCGGCAGCTTCGGACCACGCACAGATGCCGTCACAGTTGAGTTTGGACTGTGAACAGCAGGCGAACCACCAGGCGCCTCCGTCACCGGCCGCACAGTTCCACGAAGCACCACAAGCGTCGTTCGCATTGTCCGCCGTGCTGAACATCTGTCCGTTGGCGTCCCAGCTTGGGTTCCTCAGCGCGTTGCCCGCGTCCCCGCTGTACCCCAATGATGATAGTAGTGGTAGTACAGTAACACCCTAGTAGCAGAAGTAGTACTAGTAGTAATGATAGTAGTAGTAGTAGTTGTTGTTGTAGTAATAGTCTCCGCTGTACCCGTCGACCGTCAGTTGGTAGTTACTCGCCTCGTCACTGATAGAAAACGTCGAATATTCCGCCGAGTACCACAACGCAGTAGTACGCCGGACCTGTAATAATAGTTAATTACATAATTTCGGTTCAGTGGGGTGAAATTTTTGGCATCCCCATAGGAATGATGAATCGCCATTGTAACAGATCATTTGGCCCGTGAAGAAACGGTTAAAAAAATCATAACATGAAAAAAAACAAATAATTGTGGTGAGTCATTTACTAACTAATATTCTCTTTTAGTGAATTAATTTGTTAGGTGACAATAATTTTTTATTCGTTTATTAAAAATCTTGTTTTGTGTTTGTCATTGCCGTTTAATTCGTTGACTAAAATTAGTTTTTATATTTTCTTTGCAAAACATACCGAAACCCCAAATAATGATAAAATCTATACTGCAGTGGTCGTCTGTTCCAAACTTTTTTACTTTTCGTACGATATTAAAAATATCGCCACATTTATTTCCGATTTTACATAAGATGTTTCATCATCATCATCATCGACAACCGTGGGCTCAATGCCCGTTGGTGTCTGACGCCATTGTTACTATCGCTGCCCACCGCTGCCTATGTAGGGCAGCGTGGCTCAACTCCTGCAGGGTTGCCCCACACCACTGCTCAATATCATCTGACCATTCTCGGTGTGGCCGTCCTTTTTTGTTTGAACCATCCATCATTCCGAACACCAGGGTTTTTATCTTTCTGCTGTCGTTCATTCTGCAGATATGGCCGAAGAGGCGCAACTTTCTCTGTATCGCTTTCTGCAGTAGGGTTTCTGC
>Ga0209367_1001674_pt1 | contig 27860 bp, 16 predicted proteins | sample WorMetLIZISLAND2_FD_187412 | JGI IMG/M metagenome (GOLD analysis project Ga0209367, IMG submission 187412) | Marine gutless worms symbiont microbial communities from Max Planck institute for Marine Microbiology, Germany - Olavius geniculatus... ...
GTGCGTTGCATTGGATGAAAACATGCGCCGTATATCGAATCGAAGTGACGCGAAGTTGGATCAGTCGAAAACTCCGTTTATTTCTCTTCTGTGACCACAATGTCACAGTCAGACGGACGGACGGACGAACGAACGGTCTTAAAGTGCGGTTATATGACAATCGAATGAAATCAAGTAAGTTACTCTCGACGGGACTGGGTGCGTTAATTTACGCGTTAATTAATGCATTAAAAAATTAACGCACTGCGTTAATGCGTTAAAAAAATTAACGCCTTGACAGCTCTACTTATTAATTTTAGAAATCACAACGTCCGCTAGTTATATATAATGTCCAGAATATGCACTTTACTGCATCGAAAGTTCTGGTATCAATAATTCACCAGTTAATGTAAAATATTTGCAGCACAAATACTTACAAACTGTCACAATCAGAACGGTGTATGACATTTGGGCATACTAAAGCGCAGGCCTAAGTACTGACTGCAGCCTATAAATCAAAGACAGTTCAACTGGAACAGTCAAATCAAATTATACCCATTATCCCATAAATCACACAGCACCAATACAGTGACGTTTAATAAAACTACACTCCTACCAGCTGATAAAAAATAGCAGACTGGTTGATTAGGGTTTTTCACACTGGTAGACTGTGGAGTGAGTGAATAGGGTTTAACATCCCACCTGACATGGTATAGGTCATTTTGGAGGCGGCCTTTCCAGGCAGAATGCACACAAACACATAATAATGAAACAGTAAGTTTAACCGTTACAGAAACACAAAACATAAAAACCTAGCTAAACCTAAAATTGTACAAACTCCATTATATGCATCATGCATGCATAAGTAAGTAACAATAATGGTAGTTCTAATAATCGTCCCTGTTATCCTCAGACAGTCACTAATTTCAAAATGCTGTTTATTGGAAAACCGGGGAATGTAGTAGAATGGATCAAGCTCATTTGTTAACAGGCACCACTCTGATAAGACTAAAAGAAGGTTTGTGCTTCCCAAATGAAGACACCATCTTAATCTCACTCCAAACTCAGAATTTAGCCAATTATCAGCTTACTGTTATACACCTGCACTAGGAAAGAAAGGGGGTGGGCGCAGTGATAACTGTTGACAACATTTTCAGCAAGTGACACTAAAAATGCTCTTGGTTTCTAGTTGCTACTGCTATTGCTGTGCATCCACAGATATCTGTATAAAAAGCTAGCACTGTAATATGAAGATTATAGAAAAAACCTGGGGTAAAATAATGTTCCAACAAACACAACTTCTGAGAATTTTCTTGATCTAATAACTCTGGACTGCCCTTATGCACTAGCTTACCAGTTATTTTATTTAGTTCTTTTATTTTGTAATTTTCTGTTTACTTCCATACAGTCAACAACATAGCTGATTACTAAACAGTTTCTAAGTGCACATAGAATCTATTGCATCGTTCATTATTGGACGAACTGGATCGATGATGTAAAAAGCTAACGAATCAAAATCAAACGTTACAAATGGGAACAGCAGCACATTGGTGACAATGTACAATTGATAACTGAGGTTTATGTTACCAAACGCTGAGAGGCATTTCAGTAGGACAGATTCGGTGATATGTAGGACCCACAGTTTTCTGCGAGCTGCGGAATATGCCCTTTTTTGCAGAACTTTGATATTGCTGTGGAATTTTACAGAAGTTAAAAATGACTGATGATTAGTACGATCATTGGCTTTAAACTAACTATGGAGAAAAACTGTATCCCTACTATCGTATATGGCACAATTGTAAATTAACACAATGCGACTAATTGACAAATTGCACTTTTGAAAAGAAAAAAGATCGATAATTTCCTTTGTATGTTGCTAGCATAACTGAGTGCCATGCCAGCATCCAAAAACTGAAGTTTTTAAACATAATAAAGCTTAGTTTATGTACAAATGGAGGGCCGCGGTAAGCCACAGAATTTGGCAAAATTTATCGTGGAAAACTGTGGGCCCTAGTGATGTGCTCTGACAATAAAATCACCACCAACGGCAGCATTAAGTGTTACAGGCGCTAGTGTACAGTGCCACTCTGTGAAAAGTAAGCCCCTGAGTTCTAGTCATAACTGCATCAAACATCCGAATTATTTCACCAACATACTCAGCACTAAATTACCAACTAAGTGATTACTTAAGATCCCATCACACACAAAGGTGTCGATACATTACCTTGTAAAATCTAGTCAGCTTTAAAATACCATAAGTGCTTTTAGTATTCTAAATGTGACTGTATTTCATGATGCATTTAGAACGTGACAGAATCTTTAACAACTAGTGTTCTCATGTTTCTCAGCTGATTTGGCTAGTAAAAGAATTCTGAAAATCGGTTAACATTTGATGAAGTTATGAATAAATGAGTGTTAGGGGCTTTCTTTTTATGGACTACCCACACAGATCGCAGGACTCTGATGAAATGAGAATTTATCGACTCAATCGAGTTATTCTCTTGCGGCGTTTGCTGCGAGTCATTTTCTCTGACTCATCCGACGAGTCCTCGCCATTGGCTGTTGCTCCGTCCAATCCCACGTTAGCTGGCTCTAGTGTTGATGAAGTCCCACTGGATCGCAGTCTTTCAGCCAACATCACTGTAAACAAACACCAGTTTTGACTGTCACAACACGCAACACGCACAATGTCAATGTAATCATTAGCTTTATATGTATTACTACTGTATAATGTCTTCTTCTTTTGTTGTCATGGCGATGACAGAGCACGTTATGGCAGCCATATACTCGTTCTCCACTGGCATCTGTCGTTGGCTAAGTGTATGGCCCCCACAGTGCCCCAGCCACAGCGATTGCAGTCTTCTGTGACATTATCTAGCCATCGCTTCCTAGGTCTTCCTCTAGCTCTGCTTCCTTCAACTCTGCCATATAAGGCTATATTAGGTAGGCGACAGTCTGTTGTCCATTCTGACGACATGACCGAAGTATCTCAATCTTCTTTCCTGGATTCTTTCTACAATATCCTCTGTGATACCAAGGTGTGCTCTGATGTCCTCATTTTTGATGTGATCCCTTCTCGAAACATCCATGATCCATCGTAGACAGCACATTTCAACTGTCCGTTCATCTCTGCTGTCAATGTCCAGGTCTCCCGAGTTGTAACACAAAATGCTCAACACCATCGTTTCATACACCTTTACTTTGGCTGCCTTGCTGATTGTTGTGTTCTTCCATATTTTAACCAATCGTCTCATAGCATCACACACTAGACCGATTCTTCTACAAACATCAGGCTGTGACGAGTTAGTGCTGCAAATCAGACCACACAAATAAACGAAATCTTCAACCTGTTTCAGACTCTGTCCTTCCAGCTAAATATTGCAAAAACTGGACTGTTTTCCAATAAGCTGAGTTTCCGTTTTGTCGATGTTCATGCTCATACCCATGCACCCACTCTCCATTGCCGTGTTGGTCACAACTGTCTTCAGTCCTTCATTGTTGTCAATGATTGCTGCTATGTCATCAACAAAGCATAGATTGTTCGTTTGTTTCTGCACTACCTGGGGGAAACACAACCAGTGAAATATCACTTTTTTATCCAATGCGATATGATTGCCTTATTAACATAACACGTAAAAGCACATTTTGTTCACATTTCTGACACTTTCGCTGACATTTCATTTAGTTGTCCATTTTTCAACTGCCTGCAGTAAAATTGCTTGAAGTGTTTGCCCACTATGCGAACACAGGCAAGGAGACACTTTCTCCATTCATTGACAGCAGTATCAATAAAATTCTGCTCCAGACCAATCCAGGTTGTACCAGTCACTTCTTGACTTCACAAACATTCCCAAACTTCATCTGGTAGACACACTGCTGCAAGACAGTCTAACCTTGTAATAGACCAGCTGTTGGGCCCACAGATTAAGATAGATGGAATTTATCAACGTTTTTTGCATTCATTTATCACGTATTATGCTTGGTCTGCTTTCCCCAGGTAGTGCAAAAGCAGACGTTGAGTGAGGTAGAAACTAAAACACTTGTTTAATAGCCAGTTGTGTCAGAAATATTTCTGCCAAAAATTATTAAAATCTGCTAATCTTTCTTCAAGTTACAATTGATAATGTCAGGAATGTTTTTTTCAGGTTTTCTGTTTTCTGTTTATTTCAACACATATTTCGCTTGATCTGCTTTCCCTAGGTAGTGCAGAGGCATACATTGGGAAAAGTGGGAAACTGAACAGATATTTGATGGCAAGTTGTATCAGGAATATTCGTACCAAAAATTCTCAAAATCTGATAATTGGTTTTCAAGTTACATTCAAAAATGTCGGGAATGTTTTTTTTAGACATAGTGTACTTGTTACAAACAGGCAAAAAGTCCTTCAATAATTCCAGGATCCAAATATGATCTAGACTGCCCTTTAAATCAGTTGTTCAAAAATGCATACTCCTCTGATCAGTTTTGTCCTTGCCTTCTGCAATGACAAAGTTACGCAGTTGATTGCAAATTTTCGTAAGTATCTTACCCCAAAATAATTAACAGCAGTTTTTCTGTGCCTACATGTATCATACATAGAGACATGTACTCATTGTACATTCAATTAAAAGTGTTACAATGAATCATCACCTTGTTGTTTAAGATACTGATTCTGCCTCTTCATGCTGTCAATATCTTTCTGAATCGAGCCATTCTTTTTATTCATGAACTGAATGTACTCCGTTGCATGCTTCAGTATCTGAGCACGTGATGTCTGCAGCCACATCAGATGCAACTTTTATGTCAATTGCAACATAAATAACTAAAACAAAACAGCTAAGGCTAAACAGTTAAGCCATATAAATAACTGCTAATACTGTCCAGAGCAATAAAAATATTGAGGTGAAAATACTGAGGCACACAGCAAACATCAATTATTAAATCACGATGTCTATGTTGCTGCCATATTGAGTTCACTGCTAATATCAGTCACAACACCTGACTTGCTGTTGGCAAAAAGTCACGCCTAATTTTCAGTGATTAGCTTCATGAAGCACTGAAACAAAACTGCAGCAGAACTTAACTGTACAGATTCATTTACGTTTCATTTCACCTGCAAAGACATTGCTATAAGTTGCCCTAGGGACTTAAGCAGAGTTTGTCAAAAACTTGGATATCCCTATGACATAAAAAGCATCACAGGTGCCTATGAGGTTTGCAACAAATGAAGACTAACCTTATCATGCCTCAGTGTTGGAATTGTGTCACGTAGACTGCAAAAGCTCTCTTTTATGTGATCACGCCTTTTCCTTTCCAGCGCATTGTGATGTGCTTTCTTGTCCACCTAAAAAACCAACCATCAGTTACGAAAACAATGCAGTAAAATCATTTTGTGCAACTGCCGAAGAGTAGCCGATCAACATTCACTACCAGCAGTGTAATTAAGAAGTCCAGGTCATCAGCATCGTCATCATCATCATGCAGCAAGCCCCTTCTGAAGTACAGCCATCACCACTACTTGGCAACAATAAGCATGGTTTTGTGCCAAATGCATGGCAGCCCACAGCCCAATATTTTGTCGTCGGAGGTCCTGCTCGACAGCGCAGCCATGTTTGTCGAGGATAACCACATCCATTTCTTCAGTGAGTCATCAATGCCGGTGTTGACAGCACATGTAAGTAGGTAAGTAAGTAAGTACAAGAAATTTGAGCAAAGCTCACGAGACGCGGGAAAGCCTATAGCATTTCCAGTTCAGTAATTATAATTTCGAAAATCACATATCATTTGGACTTGGCCCATCGGGACCATAATACACATCAGCCATAGGCATCAGCGGCGTGGCGCCACCTTGTGAATGATATAGACTCTCACAGGCGAAAATGGCCAAAAAATCCATAAAAACCCCCTATTTTGGCGTTCAAGGTCATCCAAGGTCATTGAATTCGGCGCCAATCAAAAGCCAGTATATGATTTGCTATTAGTGATTAATAGTAACCTAGGCCTTGTCTCGCACCATTACTGAGATACAGCGAGTTATTGGCCAAAAATCACAAATTTTGACCACCCCCCTCTCATTTAGGGCCCTCGTTCAGGGTGACCCCCTTCGAATTTATGGAAAAGCTTTACGGTTCCTGAAACTAGAGTCTTCCAGCCAGCCGACGGTAAAAATTTGGTGATCTTAGCTTGGACCGTTTTTGCCTGATCCACCCGTGTGATGGACAGATGGACAGACAGAATTGCGATGGCTAAGACGCGCTGAAAGAAGTAGCTGCTTTCGCGCGTAAAAATAATTTGGAAGGTGCAATTTAACAATAGTCACAATGCACCGCGCTCTCAACGCCCGAACAAAAATGTCTTTAACTGCCATTTAAACTGTTCAAAGTTAATGTCAGTCTGTCTCAGATGAGCCGTCAGACTGTTCCACAGCCTCGGACCTGCAGCAGCATCTGAGCATATGTGTCCATAGCTGCTGCAGATCCTTCTGACGACACACATCCTTGAGTTGGAAGAATGCAGCTTTGTTGGAGACCAGCTGACAGTCGATGGCCAGGTAAAATGGAGCCATACCGGACAGTGACAAGTAGACCAGTGTGGCCATCTTGACGCCAAACCGGAAGCCAGTGCAGCTCCTGTAGCACCGGCGTTATGTGGTCATAGCGTCGCGCGCCCGACACCAATCGCGCAGCCACATTCTGAACAGACTGCAGCTGGCTCATCAGACAGTCGGTGATGCCGTAGAACATCGCGTTGCAGTAGTCCAGGCAACAAGGAATATATGACTGGACCAGCATCTTGACAGTGTCAGATGACATCGATCTGACAGCAGTCGGAGCTACCGTAGCTGGTAGTAGCCACTGCGACACATGGCGGTCACCTGTGCAGACAGCATCAGCTGGCTGTCGACGGTGATGCTGAGGTTACGGGCGTGTGTGGTCCTCATCTGGGCTGGAGCAAGCAATGTGACCAAATAGCTTCAACTGTCTGGTCTTCATTGTCTGAGTGACAAACAGTTGAACTGAGCGCTGATGAATTTCATAGCTGGTGACAAGAACAGTCAAAGTAAACTTGCATAATGTGCCGCTGGACTGCACAATCAGGTAACCTGACAACACAGACTTTTAACTGCAACATCCGCAGGTGTGGATGTACATCAAAGATCGAACTGTACGCACATCGTCACAGTCATCTGTGATCAAAATTCCACCCAGAATCACGACCGACAGCTCAGTCCACCACTTAACAAGTGAAAACCTAATTATATACTCATCAAAGTACACTACTGAAGGTCGGTGTATGAGAAATGTTCCACTGAATAACAGCTACGTAAAACATGCTTGAACGGACATAAGTTGTTTTATGTTCTACATTTTATGTTCACGATGAAAACTAATTTCTCATACTATCATTGCCACTTTTCCTAACTATGTTTATTGCGTTTTTATGTCAATTCAAGAAAAGAAAAGAAAAAGCAATGCAAGCCCATGAGATCAGCTGTTAATTATTCATGAGTTGCTACCACGTGACAGGCAATGTCATCATCCCACATCCACGCTTACAAACAACAGTGTGTTAAATCCATCATTTTCAACTAACCGAAATAAAACTGCCAGCAGTGTATGGTGAAATCTATGTCAATCAAATGCAGCACTGTACTGACCTCGGACAGAAACTGATTTCCTCCCAACGATGAGTTTCCGTCGTCGTCCTATAGATCACAAGCAACAACAACGATGGGTTATGATTGGAAAATACGTGCAGCACATACTATTGGTAATAAGAAAACGTCTACTCACATCGCTTTCTATGTCAATGTCTTGATCCTCGTCGCTTACATCACCTCTGCTGGCCATTTAAGCTAAATATAACCAAAAAAAATCTCCCCACTTCAATCCGAACGTACACTGTACGACCACGATAACAACACTGTCACGTTGTGCCACGCCCACCCGGCCACGCCCTTTCTTCGTTTCCCGCAAGGATTCCGGTCATGCCGCCTTAACGCTAGAGCTGTTAGCAAAATACAAAAACCGGTGTTAATATTATATTACCCTCTTATTTATAGTGAGTGGGTTGCAGTATAAAATCAAAAATTATGCTAAACTGCATACAGCCAAAAATCACATTCACGCGGCTCTGCAAACGGAGCAGCAATTCGCTGAGATCCAATCCAAAAGGCCCTAGAGGGCCTAGACCACGGTGGGACCAAGTCCAACCTAAAATTTTGGCCATCGCCGGATAAACCCAAATTTCATTACGCCGACTTTGCGACAAAGTCCGGGACAAGTTCGCGACTTTGTCGCCGACTTTTCTTGTGCATTGTAACAGGCAAAATTCCATTACAGCGAAACAAACGGACAAAATTTGTGGGAGTCGGCTTTCGCTGAACTGCGTTAGAAAAAAAATGTAAACAATGACTTCATATTTATGCAAAGATTTAAAGGGCTGCTAGCCGGCTCACACAATGCTCACCTCACACCGCACTACGGCATTAGCCGGCCAGCTCCGTGATCAGAAGTATAAACGTTTCTTTATTCATCAACATGCAAACATTCAATTAATTTATAAGTACTGTTTTTAAAATAATTTTCATAAATAAGTTGTATATTTATTCGTACAAATCCTTCGATAGCATTCACTGAGCGCATCATGTGATTAGTTCAATTAGTATTCAATAGGGGAAAACGCTCTCAGAAAATCATTTTGTCAATCTAAGTTTCTAGCTAAAATTAATGCGTGCGAATGTTATTATTATAAGTAAAATCTATAACAGTATGTACATAATATATGTCAAGTTATAATACTTTTTTTCTACGCGCTGAAATGTATAAGAGATACCGGAATAAATGCCGAACGTATTCGTATGTCAGTTCCCGCCCGGAAAGCTTGTTAGCTTTGCGCAGTGGCAGTACCATAGCCAATGAGGTTTATCCGAGGCGTGGTTATTGCTAGTTGAAAACTATACCCAATACCCCGCGCCGTCTCCCTGAAAAATGGGAGGCTGCGCAATTTTTCTTGGCCCTTACGGGGGCACATATTTAAATAAAAGTAAAAATATTACTGTTCCACGACTACTGTTATTCAACCCAACTCCAAAAGTCTCAGTACCCCGTAACCATTTAGCTGTCAGATTAGGGAACACCATGCAACATTTATATGCACGATCGGCAAAAACAATCGCCTTGCTCAAACTCATCATTTCTAAATGCAACAACTAGGCTATAGCTCCTGTGATAAAGGAAAGGGTAGAGTAAAGTGGAATCCCACATTTTCATTTTTTGTGTATTTCATTTGTGGCAAACAATGCAGCTTATTCCAGCGACCTTGACATTATAAATTGTGGCCCTCGCTGGCTTATAGAGTGTTTACACGATCCAGCAAACTTCCAGCAAATGTATTCACAATCCACGTGAATTGCTGGACGTCTGCGTTTGTAATCATGGAAGCAGGCATGCAGCGGCATAATGGTAATAACAGGTTATAGGCTACAGTATAGACCGCATAACAGGACAGGGCTGTGGTATTATAAGCGACCACTGCGAACATACTGCATAGTTGAATGCTGCAAGCTGCATTTGCTATCAGACCACATATCGCGGGAAGTTACTAATTGGAATCGTTGTATCTAGACACATGAATTGAAGTTGCATGACTGTTGCGATAGCCTACAAGAAAATGTTAAGTGGTCGCTCGCGTCAGTTACTATATTACAGTAAGTAAACATTATGTCATCATCATCTGTGCATATAGGCCTATGGATTCCAAACCCGTAGTTTTTTTGTCAAACCCTGGTTTCGAGTTTGGAGAGCCATCAAACCCGGGTATCGGGCCTTTTAGGTCGGGTTCGGGTTTGGGAAAATGGCGACTGTATACAAATAAAACCGCGAATGAAACTCGTCAAGATCTCTGGGTGGTAGCCTACTTTTTCATAATTGCTCTTAAGTGGTAGATGATCATGAACTTATGCTCGCTGCGTCATAAAATAATAGCAATGCAACAGTGTTTAATTGCAAAGACTAGAAAGCAGTCGTAGCCCGCAGGTACCTCCGCCAAGGCTATTCGCCAGGTGACGTCACCATCTTCGCTTTGCCAGCGGTTCCCTTATGCCCCCTTTAACGCAATGGTGACGAAAATTTCAAAGTGATCCAGAATTCAGGATTCCTGCCGGATCATGCCCAAAACTGAATCACTGGTAGTTTATGCCATGCCCGACATACCCTCAAAATTTCAGAAAGATCCGTCCATAACTTTTCGAGTTATCTTGTGGACTCACAGACAAACAAACAAAAACCGGCAACCTTGGCGGAGGTAAAAAGCAAGTTTTATACAATTAACTGTAACAACACTCGTTAAAGCAAAGTAAACCTAACGCTTACACGAGGGCTTCGGCCTATTGGTCTATCAACTTCAAATCAACTCAGTCATCTGGGAATCATGCTTATGAACTTTAATCTAATTGCCACAGGAACTGGAAAAGAGCTGTATGGAGGTGATAGTATGCTATAGATGGGTAGGCGCCGTTTGCGCGCCGGACGTTTTGGCCCCATGATTTGTGACTGGCACGTTATCAAAGTTATTTTGGATAGTGTTTGAGTTAAAATCGTAATCATAAGTTAATTGGCAAAGAGCAGATACTATTTTTATTGGCGCTATGATAAAAACTTTCTGCTGCACTTATATCGTTGTCGTCATCCGTCGTCGTTCGTCGTCGAGTGACGTCATTGTACGTCGTCGTCGTGCGTTTTCGTCACGTTTCGCATCGTGTGTCGCTTCTTCATCGACGTCTCACTTCTTCTTCGTCGTGAGTTGCGCTTGTCATCGTGCGTAGCATACGTCGTCATCTCGCGTCGTCGTCGTGCGATGTCATCGTATGTCGTCTTTGAGCGTCGTTGTCACGCGTCGCGTCGTCGTCTTACGTCGACGCCGCGCTTCGTCGTGCGTTGTTGCGCGTCGTCGTCGTACGTCGTCGTCTTCCGTTGTCGTCGTCAAGTGACAGAGCAGACCATTGTTTTTTGCGTAAATGCTCGGTTACGGTATTTCGCGTAATTTGCGCGTGAATTATACGTTATACGCTGGCCATTATCATGCGTAATTTTTAAACCCTATTTACGGCGGTGTCATCATGGCTTGGCGCCCAAACGTCCGGCGCCCAAACGGTGAGCGCCCAAACAGTGCACATGGCACCCAAACAGCGGCGCCTAAACATCCTGCTCTAGCTGTGGAAGTGAGTTAAAACAATCTGTTGTTATCTAATGTTGTATAATGCTTCACTAAACTCAGCGCTCTTGGTGCAAAACGAAAACCCGAAACCCGCGTGTTTAATCCTGATTTCGGGTTTGGTGAAATGTCTGGGTTTCTTCGGGTTCTGGGTTTTTTAAAACCCGGGTTTTAATCCATAGTGCGTAGTAACTAGGCCTAAGCTGTCAAAGCATATCGCTCAAACCTTCGCCGACAATCACCCGGCGAACACAGCGGAGTTTCAGTTATCGCTTAATTAATCAGTGCAGAATTCACAAAAGAATCCGCAGGATTGCCGCCAAAATGTACGCAATTAATAATGTAATAATACGTAGACTGCATCGCTTTATAGTGATTGTGTGTTAAATAATTGTGTCAGACACGACGCCTGTTGTGAAGCAGGGACTGCTCAAGAAATTCCACAGTAAGTTAAGCATACGACTCCTAGAGTGATAAATAAAATCAATGATATTAAACAGTTTTTTCACAATTAATTTCATAAGACGCAGTTATTCTAGTTTTTGTTCAGGCGTTTCTAATTTCTGTATTCGCACAGATCTTTTAACCGGATTATAAGTGGAGATACACTCAGTGGCGTATTCAGGATTTGGCAAAGGGGAGCATGGCGAACGCGCGAAGCGCGAGCCTATAACGGGGGTCTGGGGGCGGAGCCGCCAGCGGGGCCCAGTGGCAGAGCCCCTGGTCGGGGAGTCAGGGGGCGAAGCCCCCTGAAGCTGAAACACTTTTTGCTTCTGAATGTTCAATGAAAACCGCAAATTCGCCCATTTTTCTGAAATTTGGAAACGCAAGACCATCAAACATTGTTGAATTTTGCAATTCTTGCTGGAAAATGGCAAAAAACGCACATTTTCGTATAAAGTCGCCTGTAGAAAATTTTCATGGTCCGGCCAAAGGGGGGCCATCGCACCGTGGCCCTCCCCCTAAATACGCCACTGGATACACTGTACTTATTAGGCCTACTTCAAATTGCAGAAGAGAGAACTTGCCTATTTCAGTTAAACCGACACAGGGCCCAACTTTATTTTTTTCGCTAGGCCCCTACAGGTGCTACATTTAGGTCTAATTCGGCCCTCTGTTTTTTTTCAGGCAATTATCATTGAGGTGCAAGGTGAGCTATAATAAACCGACACTGCTTGATCTATGATTGTGATATTCAGAATCTCGCTTCACAAAGAAACCCCGTAGCGCCAGTGAGATGTTCGTCGTTTTGCATCAAGACGGTCAACTCGTCTGGTATTCCGATCAGTTCAGTCAACACGCAGACGGACACGTACATTTGCCGGTACCGTATACCGTACGATGCTTTACTAAAGTGCTGGGCTAATCCGAATTTCACACATGAACCATAATCGATCTGTGACAGTAACGCGTTGACAGTAGCGCTGGCTTGTAATTTTGTCATCATAAAAACTTCTTGTTCGCTTTCTGTTGGTTTATTTGTAGTTCATTCATGTATTTGCTAGTGTCTAGGCTGGTCTTCAAGGACAGGTCAAAATCCAAGGTTACAAAACTTAAAACGTAAATGAGCGTTAAACGCTAAAAGTTTATAAAGCCTACTTGAATAGAGTGATTTTGTCGATCGTGAAATTCACTTCATGCATCCTACACGCCGCAATGGAAGGAATGATGTTTATCGCTGTAGCCTATGTCATAGTGCCTCTCTGCAGTTTTTTGCCAGCAGCAGTAACAGCATTTAGCAGTGCTGTCAAGTTATGTTTCATGTCCTCGATTATCTATTAGTTATAGACATTTGTGTTATACACGGTTGGTCTATTTAACCCTTTCTGCCAAGTGTAAATTAGGCCTATAGCCCCCTCCACCCTGTAGCCAATCAGCGGCGTCGTGGGACGACGTGGGTTAAAAAGCGAGCGGGGGCAGGAAGTTGCAATTTTTCGACGGGCACTGCAAAATTTCAATAGAATTTCTTTAACCAATTGCAAATTTCTGACGGAAAAGATTATAGCGCTTAAAATTTTAATTTCGCTGTGAAATTATCTTAAATAAAGCTTTTAGTCTCGACTTTTAAATTTTTGGATTACAATATTATTTTCCGAGAACAAAAATTGTTTTTTTTCTTGACAATTTTCAGACAATCGAAATTTAAGGGGTTCGCTTTCTCTGACGCCACTGGAACGAATAGTGACAAAATTCAGTCAGTCAATAAAATGTCTCTACGCATTTGATTCACAAATACGTGTAGCCTTAGGCCAATATTTCCACATATTGCTATGTTCAGCTTGTTTTTCTACTTGCCTGCACCAAACGTAATTTAAATAAAAACTACGTCGGCTCAGTGCCGACATTTTTTGCTTGGCCTTTGACATTTTGAGCGAAAAATTTGCATACCGGATTACCGGTTACTTTTGCCATGGGGAACGTTTACGCCAATTTTGACTTACGAAGTTTTTTTCCACTTAGAAGCCCGTACGAGATGAACAGAGTGTTTACGCATAGGCCTATACGAGTAAGACCAGTCGTGTAGTTTATTGGGGCGACCGCACAATATCTATAAAGGGTTAATGCATTGAATTTTCAGTAATTGGCTCAATCGTGGCCGATCACAAATCATTGCCGGATCATTGATTTAAACTGCATTCACAATAATGAGAGCTCTGCATTCATCACACTAGCTCACGTCGGACACACTTGTGTAGAAAAAAAGCCGAAATGGTAGGCCTACTGATAGTAATAGGTTTTGCACTTAAATTGACTTGCCGTATGCGTATAATGAAAAAAATTGTATTCATTTTTTGAGTATAAAAACTGTATCTTGCTCGTTTTACAGCTTTATATTTAATCATTAAGTCGGATAATTATGTCACATTTTACCGAACGTTTAGGCCCTATAAACGTTTTATTTTTCGTGAAACACGTTTTAACGCTTTTTATTTTGTACAAATTATTTAACCGTGTAGCACATTCGCGCAGTGCTGCATGGTGTATAAACTTTGCAGTCGGTGCGTGAATACATTGTTGCCGGCACGAACACTCGAGACATTCCAGGACGTCCAGCATTGTCCAGTCGTCAGTCGGACGCTCATCTGCTCGCCGTGCCAGAGACGCCCAGCAAAAACAACAACGTACACTGGTTCATATGCAGCAGCGACGACGAGCTCCAGTAAGGCAATTTATTCATCTCACGTTTCAAGTTAACCTTTTAAACGTCATTTTCATTTAGTCCACAAGTGCTGATTGTGGTTACGGCCACAGCGGGGAAAACAAATAATGGCGAGTTCTGCGTAACAGCAGGTATAGTTGACAAAAGGCGCTGTCCGAGAGGCCATCCGGTTGACTATTCATGCATGCTGTGTTTATTGATTGATTTGTAATATTGATCAACCGTGGTCTTTGATATTTTGAGCTGGAGATTGGCACGCCTGTTACTGCCGCTCAGGAAAAAGTTTACGCCAACTTTGGTTCTTTGCGTCTTTTTTGTTTTTAAGTTAAGCGGCTGATGTAAGCCTAAGTGACAGACGGACAGACAGACAGGCAAGACCAGTATTGCGACCTATTAGTATTAGGTCGGCACACAGTATAAGAACTGCAGAAGTCACGAAAAAGTTAGTTGATGAACCATATAATGTGTTGGTTAGCTTAGCCTATATGACAAGGATTTTACTGTTGTTTCGTGTTGCAGTTCATGGATGAACGCCATCGGTTACACGGTAGGATACCGCCATACAGTCCTTGTTATCTAGTATCATAGCAATATTACTAGGCTATAATATACATCGATTGCAATTCGGAATAATACAGTACACATTTTCATTGACCTAACAATTCACAGAATATATTTTTGTACTCTGAGCGTGTGGCTGGGCATCACTGTAGGCCGTTGATAGCCGGTTAGCTGTGTACACTCTTATGTCTTGAGTAGGCCTAGGTTAGCGGATGAAGTTATGTTTTATGTATCTTTTCGTTTGTGTGCAAGATGGGCGCTCCTAGTTAGTTAAGTTACATGTACTGTGATGAACGATGATGATAATGATGATGCGTATAATTATGTCGTGCAGTTACTAAACGCTGAGCCTCAGCAGCTAATAACAGAGCATCAACATCAGAATGCAGAGACTTCGGCGAAAACACCAACACAACGTACTATCAGTTGGCACTCAAATTACTTACTTGCTATGCAGAATAATCTGATACTGTTTTTATCTGTGTCGGGTAGCAAGTAACACTGCGTGATCCCATATGGCAGGTGACGCTCGGTAGCTCTGTGATGGGTTTCCCATAACCTTAACTACTACTTTATGTCCACGGGCTAATGGCTGGACATCATGATAATATTGCGAGCCGTGCCGATCTCAAGTTGCCTTTACGTATTTTTTTTCTTGAAAAAAGTATGCATTTTAAAGTATTTTGCTTTAGTCTAGGCATATTATCGAACACTGTCGAAAACTAGCGTATCCAATAGACACAATATTTTTGATAATACGCCTACTGTCTAATAAGTCACACACAAAATTAGGACTGGTACCAATAACAGTGACCTTTATGACTTTGAACTACTGTTATACATTTGTATGGCAATTTGCGTTATACAGTACATGCGCATATTCCACGTACGTAAATTAGTGACATTCTGTACTGTCGTTATGCAGCCGAATACAGTCGGGCGCTGTCATCGTCATCATCATCAACAGCAGCAGCAGCAGGAAAGCGACATGGTAAAACAGTCTGCTGTTTGTAGCCTAATAGCGTTAGCGTTACAACAGTGGGCTATTGTTTTAGAATTCTAATTGCATACTTATTACTGTACATTCGTTAATGCCATCTTATTGATCGGGCCAAACAGGCGCGGAAAAAAGTTACGTGACTACTGATTAGGTAAAAAAAATCGGTTAAAGTGTGCTTTAAAGATTATCATTGGTTGCATTATTGCAAAAACACTTTTTAATTATAAGTGGCTTTTATGTTAGGAGCTGTTGCTAATGCTAGTTGTGTTGTTTTCTATTTCCTTGTAGCATATGTAATAATTGAGCGATTGTCAGTCACAGGCAACTTAGTCAGTTACTTACTATTTTGCTTGCGTACTTTCTTAATACTTAGGTTACATTTGTGTTAATATGCACAAGATTCGGTGGCTGGTACTGCGGCTATCAGTGATCAGCCGCTGTGGGTTTACGGCATTGGAGCTGGCTGGGGTTTGTACGAGTACCCTGGCTGGTCTGTTAGTGACGTCAACTATGCTGACCAGCTTGACCATCAGTCCAACGCACAAACACAGATGCAGACTGCTCTGATCGCTGATGAAAATAATGTAACGAACGAGCAGGTATATGAAACAACGTGCCGTACTAAGCTTCTTTATTTTTGCTTTTTTCTATTTATTTACTTAATGTTTACCCCCTTACACTTTGAACGCTCGTTATTTTTATGACGCCATAACCGATAAATCAAGAACGTCTACTTACGGATCGAGCGTCTTTTTGTGCTATCCGATAAGTTTGTTAAATTAGCAGGATAGGAGCGAAAAAATATTTTATTTTTAAACTTTAGCTATTGACGAATTTGAGACGAGAGATGAGCTGATTAAGTTTTGAAGATTGACGGATCAAAGTCAAGGTCATATTAGACCTATATAATATTTGAATAAATTTTTGCGGCAAGCGGAAGTGTCGCTACTGATACTGTTTTATAATGCACACAAAATATGATGATAACGATGATGATTGTGATGCTGATGCTGATGCAGGGCATGACGTGGAAGTACGCCGGCGATGGTAACAGCGAGCAGTATGATGGGAGTAGCAACACAGCGCCAACGGCTGACGGTTGGCACGACGAGCAGCAGCAGCAGCAACAGGATGAGGATGAGGACGGACAATGGCAGAGCACGACACAAGACGGCGCTTGGGAACAGCACGACGACGATTGGCAGAACAGACAGGACGACAGCATCAGCAACGACTGGACTGCAGGCAACGACCAGCAGCTGACTGCGGACACTTCCGACAACTACAACAGCTGGGCGACGACTGACTACAACGACGACAACAACTATAACAACGACTACTGACTGCTGCTACAACAATAATATTGCCGCATAAGGCCTAACTGCTGGAATTGAACCCACTCCTTTATTCAGAGCTAAAACTGTTTACGCGGCTGTGTTATCATGGCGTGACTACATGCACCGATTTCCTCGTCCGATGTGTTGTCCGACATCGCCGAGCCTTCCGAGGTTTAACAACCTTGTCCGAGGAAATCAGACGAAATGTCCATGCTCATTCTTTACAATTTTATCGGACGCGGTTTTTGCCTGTCAGCGAAAAAATACCCATCAGAACGTGCTACAAGAAAATCGGACGCGTCGTCCGACGTGTCGTCCGTGTCGTTCGACGTAAATAAGTAAATACATTTATAAAGCGCACAATGTTAGCGAAAAACTTGCCGACTCGGAGGCAAAAACTTCTGAAACGTGTCTGATTTTCTTGTTCGAGAAGCTCGCATGACACCTCGGATCCTGTGTCTAGAGTAATGTTTTGTCACTTTGTGTAAGTTTTATAAACGTTTTCGTTGTATATTTGGTACACATTTCAAAACGTCTTTATATTTACGTTTTAACGTTAAATGCATTATGTTACTTAGCTCTCGCAGAATTTTATTCGTGGTCGTAATAACTTAGTATTCGCTTTTATTGTCGGCTGATGTACTAAAATAGCATTAATCGACTGTGGTGTATGCCTTAAATACGGTATGCACAACTTCGCATACAACATGTCGTCTTTACCATAAAATAATTTAAACGATATAATAGTGTAGGGGCCTACAGTTGTCAGATTTCATAATAATTATTGGTACAATTGTTTATCAGACTAAGCGGTAGGGCCTATTATCTGCCGCAAGTGGCAGTCATAGCTAACTTACAGTCTTCCTTTATGAAACGCGCAATAGGGCTAAAGAATCTAGCCTCAAATTGCAGATTTCCGTACGCCATATTATAGCTTATTATACTTAACGTGGTAACGTCTAACGTTCTTTAACCTGCCGACATGTTAGTGAAAATTAAATATGGGCTAATAGTCAAATTATATGTAAGGTCTATCTGCTAATGCATGCTATTTTTAGCGTCGTTGGCGCGGTGCGCGGTCGCTTGCACCAAACGTTGGTCTTATTCGTATCAACATACCGCGGTAACGCTTCGCTTGCCATAGCTTACTGTGGAAATTCAGGAGAAAACCAGTGCGTCACCAGCTGCAAATAGGCCTACAACAATAGTTAGGCCTACACAACAGGAAGAGGAAGCGTTATTGAATTTCGGTGTTTTTTAAAAGAGAAATATGCTAATCATTCAGGTTGCAGGTGCACGAGATAACACGATTCTCTGTATTACAAAGAACTTTAAACAGATGCTTTTAGTAATCGGTTTTTAAGCGTATCTGGTCTATACAGTTACCCGGTAGGCTAATGTGTGGGCCTAGTATTGTTGGCAGTTTTACGGTTGTTTACTGGATAAGTAGCCTATGCAGGCGAGCAGCTTGTAACTTGTAGGCGTCTATTGCTGAATGAATTTGTTTTTTGATGATACACAAATTCTCACAGTTGAGTAATTAAACCTAATTATGCGGCAATTCAAAAGTCCTGGGACTAGCATGCAGAGAGTGACCACAGAACACAGAATGCGTATGACAGGTAGGTCATACCGAACTACCGCAGGGGGCGCCAGCCAAAAGGGTGTGTCATTTCATGTATACCGTACCAGGAAAAGTCGTAAACTGTAAGTCTACAACATCTTGTGGACAATGGATGGCCGCATAGCGCGCTGCGGTATTACTAGCTCATGCCAATCAGCTGCCACTTCCGAGATTGTAAAGCGCTTGGCCACAAATCCGTCTCATGTAAGAAGTGCTACATATAGCAAATACCGAACTTTACTTTTTACATTTATGTAGGAAATGCGAATTTGTTGTGTTCTTTCAATTTTGTGTAGACTTGCAATACAACATGTTATAAAATGTTCCGCTATACTTTCGACTTCGACTTATTGGCATGTTGACGTGACAGGATGATCGATATAAGTTTATATGGCTAAAGATCGTCAGTGATGATGAATAACTTTGCACCAGTAGTCACAAACAAGAGAACGTCTTCATCGCAATTGACGCTGGACTCAAGCATAGGCAGTCTGCCGCCAACCAAACACAAGGAGCTGTGCCGGCTGCTCAACGTTCACCAGGTCTGGAAGGACTTGGCGTGCGTCGTGCAGAACCGCAGCAAAACCGCACCGAGATTCAGCCACGACGACGTCTTGTGAGTTTACAAGTTTTGGCAGCGCTGAAAAAAAATGCTAAAAGTTTTTAGGTGTGAAAATATTGTTAAACATTTTATAAGTTTGCTTTTTGTGTGCAAGGAAGACATGGCATACGTATTTTTTAAAAAAGACCTAGTGAGAAATTTTTCTCAGTTTTTTGCCACGTCAGTTCTGCTGAATAAATAACATGACGTCAGAACTCAAAATTCACGATTAAAATGTGTTCAGGACGCCCTTAAAATGTTTACGAAAATTTTCACAGATTTCATTGTAGTATACGTGAACTCACCAATGGCATAAAAAGAAAAGCTGATGGGTATTGGGGATGGTGTTTAAGCCTTAAGTGGCAATATGGAGGGAAGCTAATTTAACGAATAGCTAATCGGTTGCTGGTATTGCAAGAAAAGTATTCTTAAAGGTCGTTTGGTGCTGGAGGGTTGGTATAGCGAGGCGTCCTGGCTGTTGGGACGTCAGTTATTTATAAAAATATCAACATTGGACTTTCCCTAGCTGTTTGAGCTTTGCTAAGGTGAAGGTCATGGCTAAACTTAGTTCCTGGGTGGTAGCCTGGGGAAGAAATTCAATATTGAGTAGCAGTAGGCTAAGGCTACGAACGGTATCGTCGTAGCTGTCTCTGAGTCTCGTGTTGGCCTAGAGGTGGAGCCTAAGAGTGCGTTTACATTTTTGGGGCTACAGCCTGTAGCCGGGAAATCGTTATGACCTAAGTTCAGTTAGGCCTAGAGATCCACGATTCTTGACGTCACTTCTAGGCTACTGGGCTTTCTGACAGTTGATTAACGGACTTCTCTTCCTGAGCTCTGTTCGATAAATATCGTTGTAATAAAATCGAGGAAAATTTTACAGAAACTGCCTTATAAATATCTACAGAGACTGCTTTACAAATAAGTGCCACTTTGCATAACGTGATCTCAGTCTATAGCTGTGGGCGTAATAAGTAAGTAGAGTTTGAATGTCCAGGTTTGAAGATCCGCATTATATACGTATTATGCACGCCAGCATGTAGGCCTACGTGTTGTGTAACGCAGGACGTTTGAGTGTCACGTGCAGGATCCAGCGTCTCAACTACTAAACGCTTGGTCAACGGACTACGTTACTTTGCGTCAGCTGGTTGACTGTCTCCAGTCGGCCGGGCTGCTTCGACAGGCCAGCTTTGTACTGAGTCTAGTACAGGCGCCGTCAGCGTCTCTGAGCAGTCATCCATTCGTCCAGTCCTCGCCTGACGATGTAGGCTACTGCAGGTCATAGTTGTAATAAATGTTTTTATTTTTTTGTTATTGTTTTATCAAAAACTCGTTTTATAGGTCTCACGGTTTTTAATTTTTGTGCAACGTTTTATTTCTGAATCTCCTGCTTTGCGTGCTCTGCTTTAAGACAGGTTCCAATGACGATGGCACCATCCGACACGGCTCTGTACTCCTCTCTTCAGTTCCTCGTAACTGATTTTCTGAATATTTCTGAATAGGCTAATAGCCTAATAATAATGTAGAAATTTATAAGGCGCGGAAAGGCAGCGATCTGAAAACGTTGAACAGCCAGTGTATAATGGCGGTGATTTAAAATCAATATGCAACAATTAAACTGCTACTAAAAAATAATGGCAGATTTTTAGGCACTCTATTTGTAGGCCTATTTACTAATGTATGAATGATGAAAAAATAATTGTTGAATATGAAAAACCTTGCACCAGTGGATTCAGTTAATATGTGAATCTAACGAGAATCATGGTTTAATTCATCGTTTGCAAACGTTTGATTTTAAAATAAAAAACGTTTTAACATTTTAACGTTTTCAAAAAAAGTTTAGTTGATTTCAACGAATATTATAGGGCCTACTTATGCTACTGGTGCTACAGATCTCTCAGCCAGACTCTGCAGAAGGTGGTCATTGTCATATACCGTACACGGAACTCAACCGGTGGACCGACAACTTTAACAATCTTCCAGTGCACAGTGGAGGCCGCCTGCTTGGACAAGGAGGATATTCGCACGTGTTCAAAGGTCTGACTGAAATCAAGCTTAAATTAGGCTAAATATTTCTGTAATAAAACAACTTAACAACCTGCAGTTAGACTCAAAAACGGGATGTAAAAACAACGCTTTCCAACAATTAATTTTTATACAGCTAATCGATAGATAAATTCTCTTTGTTATTGCAGTGTCAACCCGTATGGACGTTGTGCATCTCATTATGTTGGGCGTATAGCGTCATCACACGACAGGAGATCGACTGGCTGCTGAACACAGTAGTAATCTGTAGTTATTGCTGCACCTTGTGCTAATTAAGCTTGTCTATTTTGTCGCCAGTCACCAAATGAACTGTTCAACAGTATGAAAGAAAGGTGTTGCAAAGTTTGTTTTTCCCTTAGACAGGCAGGTTTTTCTTTTATTTGTTTGCAATAATTTCACATCGCCGTGTTTGCGTGGTAGGGTTTGACAAAAGAAGCGGACGACCGGTCGCGGTGAAACGAATAAAGACGGAGGCAATATCCGAGGGACGCCACAGTTCACAGCAACAGTTCCACAATGAAATCAACATTCTGTCGTCGTCAGTTTTGGCTTTACTTCAACTTACTTACAGCTATATTGAACTGAATTGAAATAAATTGAATATATATGCCAACAACAGGCAACTGACAGGATACAGCACACATGCAATGTTGACAAGACATGCAAGAAAGCCAAGTTTTCGCTAATGGATGCCCCAAGTCAGCGGCGTTGTGGATTAAAAAGTAGGCGAGGCGGGAACTTGCAATTTCCCCTCAGACACTGCAGTTTTCAAACAGAACTTCTGCAAATTTTTGACAGGACTTTCAAAATTTTAATTTTGCTCATAAATTTTCTTAAAATGCGGGTTTTATCCTCAAATTTAACATTTTGGACAAAAAAAATTTGTTTTAAAATAGACTGAGCTGAGGTAGGCTACAGGTTTAATGACAGTTGCCGCATCTTGCTCGGTTTCTGGCTTTTTTTCCAAAAAGTTTAGACTACTAGGCTTAAATTTCGCTTACAGCGCTGTGCCATTTTCCAAAACCCCTAACCTACCTAGATTTAGATTTTTAAAATCCGCTAAGAAAAACGGAAAAACGAAAAGTAAGAAAAGGGAAGGAGTAAACAAAGAGGGGAGAGAGGGAGAGTAGACTAACGGGGACTTGCTGCATGCGATGACTTAAATAAGATCGATAGACGATCTCGAGTTAAATCGCCTTGGGTGACCTGTGAATATTTCGTGTTGAGTGCTGACATGATATTCCGTGCACAGGTGTGAGCACGCGAATGTCGTGCGGCTGTTCGGCTATTCGACGGACGGTCCGTGTCGTTGCATCGTTTATGAGTTCCTGTCGAACGGATCGCTTGAAGATCGACTTGCTTGCCGCGTACGTCCGTTTATTCTGAACAGTTCTTTTTTGCAAGAGTAGGCTGCTGTGGACATACGCTTCTGTAAACTAAACAGAACAAGTAATTTGAGCTAATGCTCACGAGACGCGCGAAAGCCTATAGCAGTTCCGGTTCAGTAGACACCCATCGCAGTACTAACCGGGCCCGGCGTAGAGTAACTTCGTTTTAGTCGAAACGCGTTACCAACTACGCCAGTACCGTGACGCCACGTTGTGAATGATACAGACTTTCGCAGCCCGAAATCTTTGAAGTCTTTGACGCCCGCTTGCGCCGGGCTCCATGAACCTAGGGGATCGGGACTTAGACTGCTGAAATCTACGTTTAATGCTGAAAATTTCATAAGCAGGTTGTCTTGGTCTATCTCCATCCATTTCGTCGCAATTCAGTGTTGAAATGCGCGCAGCATCCAAAAATTGCGAAAAAATTTACTAAAGATCTCTTTTTGAGGGGCTCAAGGTCATTTGAAGCCATCGATGTTGATAAATCAAAAAAACCTATCACCAGTGCTGGTTATGATAAGCAGCATGTATGTACCTATCTGCAACCGTCTACACGCTACACGCGATAATTGCGGCAAAATAGCCACTTTTTACGGGGGTAGCTGTCTTTGACGCCCGCCTGCGCCGGCCTCCGTGAACCTAGGGGGTCGGGACTTGAACTTCTAAAATCTACGTTGAATGCTGAAAATTTCATACGCAGGTTGTCTTGGTCTACCTGCAGCCATTTCGTCGCAATTCGGTGTTGAAATGTGCGCAGCATCCAAAAATTGCGAAAAATTCACTAAAAACCTCTTTTTGAGAGGTTCAAGGTCATTCAAGGTCATCGATGTTGATAAATCCAAAAAGCCTGTCACCAGTGCTTGTTATGATAAGCAGCATGTATGTATCCTTCTGCAACCGTTTCACATTATTCGAACCAATAACGGCAAAATGACGTCTTTTTAGGGGGTACCCCTCTTTGACGCCCTCGTTCGAGGGGAACCCCTACACCCAGTGGCACGAAATTTTGTCACGATAAACTAGAGACGTTGGGGCAGCCCACAGTGAAGATTTCGTGATCCTAGCTTGCACCGTTTTGATACAGCTCACGAGTGTGACAGACGGACGGACAGACAGACGGACAGACAGACGCCCAGACGATGACAAAGACGCTCGAAGCATTCCGCTTTCGCGCGTAAAAACTGGCCAACATTCGTCTGGTTTTGTGATGTTTGTTCATTGGCAAAATCAGTAAGGCAAGCGATAAAAATGATGTTTTTTTGTTTTATTTGCTGCATTTTTCAAGAGCTTTAAACTTGTCTGTTAAAATTGCAGTGACGTGGTTTTTGGTCGTCGACGCGTCGTATGTGCTGTAGTAGTAGTAACAGCAGCAGCAGCAGTAGGCCTAGTAGTAGTGTCATTGTGCTTTTCGGAGACTCAGGTGCCTTACAAACGTCGAATCAAAACTAAAAAAAATTTATTAAAATCCGCAAAACAGTTAAGCACTAGTTCCAAGTTCTTCGCCGTTTTGTAACGATATCTTGCTGTAGGCCTACTTGTTTTAGAGGAGTTTTTCAACCACGGAAAGTCGAAAGAGTAGTTACACAACGTCGCCAGAGCAGCGGTGTACACTTACATTTGGCGCAATTATTATTGGGGTGTATGATATTGTACTCTTTAATATTATCTGCGTCGTGTGTTTTGTAGCCGCCTGTGAAGGCGTTGTCAGTAGTCGAGAGACTGCACATAGCCCGTGATGCAGCGCGCGGTCTCGCCTACCTACACTCCGACAAACTCCTCATTCACATGGACGTCAAAAGGTCCCCGCCGTCTACGTCCACATTTTCTTTGTTCATAACATCACCGTACAGAACGGAAAATGTGTGGTTGTACACGTAGCCATACATTAATTGTAAGCCGCGCACAATCGTGCAAAAATTTTTTATAACATTCGTCAATTTTTTTGCGGCAAACGTGTTGGGGAACGTTTTTGACGTGAGGTTGTAATTACGTTTGAAATAAAACGGAAATAATGGTTAAATGTTTTGGAAAATGGTTTTTGTTGTGCATAATGCAACCACGGCCTCGCCCCAGCACCTCAGATTTCCCGACATTATCGTGCGATTTATAAATTTATTTATTTTTCTTACTTACTTACATTTGCCGTTTGACGTACTGGTAATACAGCGGCAACATTCTGCTGAGCGACGAGCTGACGGCGAAGCTCGGCGACTATGGCATAACGCGCCGAGGTCCAACGAACGCTCAGAAGACTTCAACGTTGACAAACGTCATCGTTGGTACGATGGTCTACATGGCGCCGGAGTACCTGATCAGTGGGCGAGTTTCCGACAAGATCGATGCGTACAGCTACGCCGTCGTATGATACGCTCTTTGCAGCTCATAGGCCAAATCAGTCACTATCACAATCATGAATGTTAGCCTACATCGATGAGGATTACAATATCCAGAGATAAACCTAAAACTGACCTCAGTTTTATTCAGTGATTTCGTAAATATACGTACCTGACTTTGATTGCCCTCTGAACACAGTGGAGTCGTGGGTTATAAAGCAGCCACAATTTATTGTCTGACATAGGAGATAGTGGGTGCTTACATTTTTACGCTCGAAAGCAGCTACTACTTTCAGCGCGTCTTAGCCATCGCAATTCTGTCCGTCTGTCTGTCACACGGGTAGATCAGTCAAAAGCGGTGCAAGCTAGAATCACCAAATCTTCACCGTCGGCTGCCTGAAAGACTCTAATTTCAGGAACCGTAAAGCTTTTCCATAAATTAGAAGGGAGTCACCCTGAACAAGGGCACTAAATGAGAGGGGGTGGGAACAATTCGCGAGTTTTAGAAAATAAGTCGCTGTATCTCAATAACGGTGCGAGTAGGATTAGGTTACTATTAATCACTAATAGGAAGTCGTACACTGGCTCTCGATTGGCGCCGAATTCAATGACCTTGAACGAAAAATAGGAAGTTTTATAAATTTTTTGGCGATTTCGGGCTACGACACAAGTCTATATCATTCACAAGGTGGTGCCACAGAACTATCGTTATGCGATCCAGATAGAGAATTTGGTATTTGTATATTAACTTAGCGTGAACACCCCAATTTTCAGCTAAACTACTGAACCGGAACTGCTGTAGGCTTTCGCGCGTCTCGTGAGCATTAGCTCAAATTTCTTGTTTAATTCTGCCCTCAAATTTTCTCCCTCAGTGGGAGATTTTCAACCTTACTTATTTTACTTTCGGAAGAAAATTTTCCGACAGGCCATTCTGCACTTATTAATGGTCAGTTCACACCCATGACGCTGACGCGACTACGATTCGAACTTCTGTTTTGACATATGGCGCGTTACAAATGCAGACTACTTATTTATTTACTTCAGGTGTGAACAGAATTGACGACGCGACTCAACTGTTGGCGACAGTCGGCGACAGTTGAGTCGCGTCGGCAATTCGAGTTCGACTTAACTGTTGAATTCAGTCGCGTCGGCGTCGTAGGTGTAAATTGGTCAAAATAGAACTTGGAAAATTGTCGAAAACGGTTGCTCCATAAGACGTATAATGTATACGGGCTGTACTGATAGCCTACTAATATATTCGACTCTACAGGCCTACTATAGATCGCAGCCGTAAAAAGTTAGGCCCTAAGCAGCAATTTCTGTTCACATGTCCGAAAGTTTTTCTTTATTTCACAGCATCTCAATGAACTCATCATTGCTACCACGTTCTTTTATTAACGCAACTTCTGTAAACGAAGAACGTGTAGGTCTACAGCAATCCACATGGACTAAGTCATATTGAGTTCATAACATGAATTGGACTGAAACGAATCCAGTGAAGTGAAATAAAAGTGTTTACCGAATGACAATCTGTTCAGCATGTATACAGGTTCTGCTGGAACTACTGACTGGTCTACCTGCATTTGACGATCAAGACAGAGATGACCGTAGTCTGGTAAGTCAGCAACCACTGTGCTTACAAAAGCCTAGAGGAGAACATATTGAGTTATATGTCCGCTAGGGAAAAGCTACTGTAGGCCTAGTTAGTTGCTTGTTACTGCATCAGTTAGGGCCTAATGCATTCAAGATTCCACAACTGTTCCTAACGGCAGGTCTACAGCTTTATCGTCGTCAGTTAGCCTAATAAACGAATGATAGGGCATCTGGCCTGAATCGCTAGGCCTACAAAGACAATATTAGTCTAAAAAGATAACTCTGGAGGACATAGGCCTAGCCTAACATGTAATAACTTTAGAAAATGGCTAAATCGTTAAGTGTGCGGTAGGTCAACTGTTGGATCACTGTGTTGACAGGTGGTGCACGTACAAGAGAATTGTGACGCGAAAGACATGACGATGCTGGACGAAAAAGCTGGCGACTGGAGCATTACTAATACTCAGCGGATATACGAGACGGCTGCAAGGCTGTTGTCAGTCTACCGCGACAGACCTCGAATTGTCGAGGTCAGCTGCTAGTGCTAGTCAACTTGGACTATCCCATGAGAAAGCACGTAACACAAACTTTAATGTAAATTACATTAAAACTAAAAGTTCAAGTCTGCTGAGAAAATGTCGTCACACAGCCTAAAGCCTAGACCAAGTTCAGCTAGTGGAAGCTCATATACACTGTCTCAAAAAAACTGGGACCCCCGACATTTTCGACTGTAACTTTAAAACCAATTGTCAGATTTTGATTATTTTTGGCATGAATATTCCGGACACAACTTGCCATCAAACGACTATTCAGTTTCCCACTTCACTCAACTTTTGTTTTTGCACTACCTGGGGAAAACACAACCAGCAAAATATCACATTTTTATCTGATGCGATATGATTGCTTAATTAACATAACGCATAAAAACACATTTTGTTCACATTTCTGACACTTTGGCTGACATTTCATCCAGTTGTCCATTTTTTAACTGCCTGCAGTAAAATTGCTTGAAGTGCTGGCTCACTATGTGAACACAAGCAAGGAGACG
>Ga0209367_1001675_pt1 | contig 27848 bp, 25 predicted proteins | sample WorMetLIZISLAND2_FD_187412 | JGI IMG/M metagenome (GOLD analysis project Ga0209367, IMG submission 187412) | Marine gutless worms symbiont microbial communities from Max Planck institute for Marine Microbiology, Germany - Olavius geniculatus... ...
CCATATGCATAGCCCCATCTAAGGTTACCCAAATGATTTTTGCTGTTTTAGAGGACTGATATCATCACATCGTCCTTACACACAGTTGTAAACTGGTAAGTTTTTTACATATATTCAGTTTAATAGTAACATTCTATACGCACAGAGTCTTATGATGCATAGTAGCTGCGAGCAAACTGTCTTCTGTCTTCAGCTGGCTGGTGAAACGAATGGCAATAGTCAGTGACTTATTCTTAAGTGTCCACAGCAAAAACTTTCTAAACTGATGGGCCAGCAGCCAAGAAACTTTATATAGGCCTATTGATTGTATGTATGATATCAAAGAGTTCGATGTGTGTTGTAGCAACTTTGCCAGGAATGTGGGATAGAACAGTATCCATAGGCAGCGCTGGTAAGACGTTCAGTGTAACCGGCTGGAAGCTGGGCTGGTCCATCGGTCCTAAACATCTCATCTACTGCCTACAGATGGTCCACCAGAACTGTAACTACACATGCCCCACGCCGTTACAGGTAACTAGTAATTACCTTCGTTGCTCGTAAAGTTTATGTTTTTTTCTAACAGGTTGTCTGTCTCTGTCTGCATGTTACATAAGTCATGATTGAATTTTTATATTTTTGCGGAAGAATACTCATGTGCCAGGGAGAATTGGTTAGCTGTCGGAGGAGATCGAGTTTTTTTTCCAAATTCTTCACCAATTCTCAGTGGGCGTAAACTGAAATTTTGTTGTGTAATTTTAGTATATGTGCAATTTGTGAACAGACTGAAAAGTACTAACACAACAGTTTGGAATAGTTTACATTTGGGAATCTGCCGAACTCAGATTTAACCACGGGAAAATTAGTCATTAAAACAAATATTGTGTGTGCGTATGATAATGTGCATTTGTCTCTGATAAATGTTTGATAAACATACTGTGTTACTCACTCACTGATGAACACACGAATTATGATGATAAGGTGGCTTGTCGGCTTAATAATAGACTTCATGTGTTGCTACTTGGATGGGTGACTGTCGGTTGCCACGTGAACCATCCAGATATATAACTAGGGCCCAGAGTTTTCCTCGGGCCACAGAATTTTGAACCGAGCTGCAGAATTTTCGCTTTGCCGTGGAATTTTGATATTTTTGCAGAATTTTGTGGAATTTTGCAGAAGTTGAAAATTCATTGGCGACTAGTACATTTTTTGACTTGTTAGCGTATTTTTATCACAAAAAAATCAAGCTGAACTACCAAAAGCTGTGGGTCCTGCTAATAGCTATTACAATATGGCACAATTGTAAATAAATGCAACATAGCTTCACAAATTGCACTTTTAGAACAAAAAAAGATTGGTTAATTTCTTTGTCCATTGCTAGCATAACTCGGCACAATGTCACTCTGTCAGCCGGCCTGTCGGAAACTAAAGTTTTTGAAGAGGATATAGCTCAGTTTACTTACAAATGGAAGGCTGTGGTGAGCCGCGGAATTTGGACGATTTTTTGCCGTGGTAAGCCGCGGAACTTTGCAAACTGGTTCGCGGAATTTGGCAAAATTTTCTGTGGAAAATTGTGGGCTTTGTGGGCCCTATATATAGCAATACCAAGGTCAACTCAGCCTTCCATCTTTGCAGTGTAGGTCTGCCTGGTTGTGGTTAAGGTGAGGCATGTTCATGTGTGTTGATGGCAGGTGACACAGTGTGATCCCATGTGGCAGGTGACGTTCTGCAGCTCTGTGATGGGTTTCCCATAAACAGCTATACGCCAACTTTAACTTTGTTTTAAATAACATACGTGTGATAAATATTCTAACAGGAGGCGGTGGCTAGCAGTTTTGACACGGAGCGTCAGCGGCTGGATTCCCCGGAATGCTATCACAACTCAATATCAGCTGAGCTGAGGCCGAAGCGCGATAAGATGGCAAAGTTCCTCGAAGAAGTTGGGATGATTCCTACTGTGCCGGAAGGAGGATACTTCATGGTCGCCGATTTTTCCAACCTCGGTATGTTCAACACCAATGCTGTTCTGTTTATTGTCTGTCTTGTTTCTGTAGCATAAGAGGGACATATTATGCAAGAAATTTGAGCTAATGCTTACGAGATGTGCAAAAGCCTATAGCAGTTCCTGTTCACAAATTGTCAGTCTATCTCCAGCCATTTCATTGCAGTTCATTTTTGGAGTACGTGCTGCAGCAACATGTCCATGCCTATCTGCAACCGTTTTCACGAAAGATTGGCCAACAACAATAAAATAATGATTTTTACGGGAGTACCGCTCTTTGATGCCCTCGTTTGCAGGTCTCTTTGAACCTAGAAAATCGAGACTTGGATCATCAAAATCTACATTCAATGCTGAACATTTCATGTGCAGCTTCACCGTGTTTATCTCAATTGATTTTGGCGCAACTCGCTCTTGAAATGTGTCTTGCAGCCTGAAAGTTCCAAAAAGTCCATAAAACGTTTATTTTGGCATTCAATGTGCAGGGTGGCCACTCTTCTGGAAAACCTGGAAAAGTCAGGGAATTGAAAAGTGGTCAGAGTAAAGTCAGGGAAAATGAATTGCTACAATTATTCAGTTGCTGCGAGTATTGTTTAGACAGAAATATGCAACAGTTGTTCTGACTGAATATAAAACTTTTGCAGTGTGCATTTTACATAACTTGTCACAATACAGGAACAGCATTTTGGCTGAATAATATACATAACTTTGACAATGTGCATGATAGATAACAGTCTGACAGAATGTATGACTTTGATAATGTGCGTGATATATAACTAGTCACATTTTATGTTTGAAAAGTCGGTGACTACAATAACAATACCATAGACCATAGTCAGCTTATTTGTTTTTTTTTCACTCATTTATTCTTTACACCCATAAGCAGCACAATATAAAAATACACATATTCGTAAGGCATATCAGTCTACTCATTTTAATGTCATAGTTGACTTTACCTTTCTTGCCAAAATATATGAGATATACAATAATAGCCTATTAAGGGCCACATAACACTGTGAATCAGTTGTACTTTTGTATACATACCTGTATTATCTTATTGGAGTATATTGGAGAATGTTGTTGTCATAGATATGTCAATACTTATGAGTGTTGCAGAGAGAAATAAGTGCATTTTTTTATATTGCTACTGTTGCGAGGGGCGATACTTTGTCTTTATTCCCTTAAAATGTCTGGAAAAGTCAGGGAATTTGATCATGAGTGGAGAGTGGCCACCCTGAATGTCATTGAATTCGGTGGCAATCGAGAGCCAGTGTACGACTTCCTATTAGTGATTAATAGTAACCTATGCCCTATCTTGAACCATTACTGAGATATGGTGACTAATTGGTTGAAAATTGCAAATTTTTCATACTCCCTCTCATTTAGCACCCCTGCTCATGGTGACCCTTTTCGAATTTATGGAAATGCTTTATGGATCCTGAAACTAGAGTCTTCCCATCAGCCGATGGTGTAAATTTGGTGATTTTAGCTTGCACCGTTTTTTACTGATCCACCTATGTGACAGACAGAAGATTGATGGCTAAGATGCGTTAAAGCAGTCTAAAAAATCACGCTTTCCATTGCTTGTTTATTTTCTGTCTTGTGTGGTCGCTCTGCAATTTTTTGCGGATTTGGAGCAACGTTTTACACATTTATTGGGGGCCCCTAGGGGACCCAAAAAGTAACAGTCAGCTCGTTAAGGGTCAAAATCTGCTTGCCGGTACCCTTTCTGTTGCTTTTCTGTAATTTTACACCCCCTGTAAAGTGAATTTTATTAGGATCATCTGTGGCTGTGACTAGATCTACTGATGTACTGTTTTTTGAGGACAAAATGTGTAGCTATAGCACCCTAAATTTTGCTCTCTGAAACATAAAGATACAGTGGTGCATTTCAGCAGTTAAGCTATGGTGGGACCTGTAATGAAAACGTTTTTGCAAATTTTTAGGAAGTTATGCCAGGGAAAGTATTTGCAGCTTTGTAAATATTCGTTGAAATGATGGATTAATCGTCAGGATGTCTATGTAACAGCAGCTAGCATGTGTGAATGCTGTGCAGAGATTCCGCATGACGAAGGAAACCTCGAAACGCCGGACTACCAGTTTGTCAAGTGGATGACACTTAATAAGGTGCTCTGCTTATTACACATACGTTATTTCTGCTGATATTGTTGAATATGTAAGCAAGTAAGTAAGTATGTGCATATTTAAAGTGCACAATGTCAGCCAGTGGCCGAATCTGAGGCACTTGGCTGAGCCGCTAGGGGGAACAGTAGGCCTGCTGGATGCAGTGAGTTTTAAGGAGGCGACAGAAAATGTCTGCAGAAGTATGTTATTATTGGTTGGACACACTTAACGTCACATACAGATTGTAAGGTAAAGGGGCAGTATGCCAAAGAGCTTATGTGGTGTGCCCATCTCTCGATCATGGCGTCCATAAGTGGATAGACCACTGAGTCCGTGACAAATTGTAAAAAAACACTTCAGATCAACTTTGCGGTGGACAGGTACAACACTAGACTGTGTCGGTCTAACACAGTCTAGTGTCATACGGATCATCTACTGCAGTGTTGGTCTGAAGTGTTTTTTTCATTTACTTCAATGTTTGTTATTATCGTTAGGTTTATTTACATATATGTTTCACAAGGTAGTGTAAAGACGCATTTATGCTGTGGTGGGATACATAATAATCACATTATTGCAAATTGTTCGCAGAGTGTGTCGGTAAAAAAATTTTGAAAATTGGTCAATAATTGGTAAAGATATGGACAAAAGTAAAGTGCCACGTTTTTTATGGCCCATGGTGTATTTCAGAAATTGGCGTCAATACCGACGAGTGCGTTCTATTCTGCTGAACACAAACATTTGGCTGCTAGCCTTGTCCGATTCTGCTTTTTCAAGGTATCTACAGTGTATTCATTCAGCTGCTTTGTTTTATTTTGCAAATGTCTTAAATGTGTTATTATCTTTTGTTGATGCTTTGGAGGAACTTGTAGATAAAATTACACAGTTCATTCTGTAATATTTGCTCTGATTATTTTATTTTCCATTAACACTGTACATTTCATGGTAATATTACTAACTGTCACCGTGATGCAGTGATTGTGCAAATTTACTGCTGGGGCATTGAAATACGGTCCAACCCGTGTGTGCTACAATCTATATTCAACTCATGTATCATGTTTTCTCTTCTGAGTGACACGTATTTGATAATTGTCATGTTCCGTTGGTTAAGAAATAGAACAGAATTTTGCAATGCCTAACCTTTCAAACTTAGGATTTTTTTCTTGTTATGCAAGCAGAAAATCTGCGGGATAGCTCAGTCGGTAGAGTGCTGAGCCTTGGATCGAAAGGTCCCGGGTTTGAATCCCGCCAGGGTCGACTCAGCCCTTCATCCATCTTGGTCGATAAATCCACCCAACAGAGATGTATGCAACCTCCGGTTGTACTCCCTGGCTCAAGGATATCGCAAAGGGATGAGCTTCTCTATACTGTGGCTACCAGTCTTGTGCAGTGTAAACCCTTTAGCTTTATGCAAACAGAGATATATACAGACCTTAGTGATTATCAGTACAATAGATAATTTGTTGATCTGCATTAGTCAGTATTATGTCCAGCCTTTTCAAGTTGGATCATTAACTTTACAATGAACATTACAATATTTGGACTGTATTTGTTGTTTATTTATAATGAAACAGGAGGACGAGACGCTGGACAAGGCGGCTGACATCATGCGAGAGTGGAGAAAGACTTTACCAGCAAGGCATTGACTTCATATGCATCCCGATCGTATACGTTGATGCCGAAGCTGGTGTTGATCTTATTATCTATAGAAAGTATTGTGATGTTGTTGTGATGTAAGAGTGCACTGAAGAAAGAACTGTTGTGATTGGTTCATTAGGAATATTTGCCTCCACTGTAGAGGTTGCACTTTTGGTGGTCTGTCTGTCGGTCTGTTTGTGTGCAAAATATGTCAAATCTGTGAATGGATTTTGACAGTATTTTGAAGGAATAATGTCCAGTGTTAGAGACAAATTGGTCATCTTTTGGAACAAGGTTAGGATGGTTTCGTTTATTGTGGAGCTTTATTTTCCAGGATTTCTTACCATTTATGACTTTGACGTTTACTGACATTTTGTGGCGTATGATCAGTGGCAGATCCAGGGGGGAAGGGGGCAAACGGGGGGTGCCCCCTCCAGTTGTCCAGATGCATCTTAAAACATATGAAAATTTTGCACAAAGGTGCATTATTTTTGCATAATTTTTTCCAAAAATTTTTCAGGGAGCACAGCCCCATCCTCAGACCCCACTCTCTATCTTTCCGTTCCCCCCTATTCCAAAATTCTGGATCCGCCGCTGCGTATGATATCAGCAGTTTAGAGATCGACTCTAGCAAAACTTACACAGGCCGCTGCAGATTTATGAGAAAGAAGATGTGGGTGCTCAGAATGTCAATTTTTGCCGAAATTTTTCCCAGTTTGGGGATTTTCAACCCTAGATGTTGTATTTTTGGATGAAGTTTTTTCCAGCAAGAAGAATATTTTCTGGCAGGCTAAAATATATGATTGGGCAGCTGCCCCGCAATACGACGCCATTGGTGAAAAGATTAAATAAAGTTATTGCAGTCATCCCACATCGGTAATTTTACATTGCTAAGTATGGAACTTTTATCTGTGCTTACTGTCGTTTTGTGCAATGTAGTTTAATGTGTGCATAATTTATTTTCCATCTTTTTTCAGTTTTGTATTATAGACCACGAATGTCTTTTTTTGTAGACATAATTTTATGTGAATATGGTTTTCACGTTTTCCAGCGTAATTTTTGCTGCGTCACGAGTTTGCGTTCATTGTTGTGAAACTTGATGGTCTGTTGTTCGTTGGGTTTTGCTAAAATTTTGCTGAGTGTGCATTGTACGCGAACGAATTTTAAAAATCGGTCACTTGTGTTGATGTTGGAGTGACTTAGTTCTATCAGTTTTTTTACGGTAGATGCATTGCATGTCTCTGTAGGGCACGTCGTGCGTCGTGTTTTGACGAATACGTAACGCAGTCAGGTAGCTTACGAGGACTTATTGATGGCAGAAAACCGATAATTATCACAGTACTGTTATTGACCACAAGCCGGTAGGCGATGTGGCTCACGACTGCTAGCACGCAGAGTCTGGTCCAGGCGTGCTGCCTTAGTAAGGGTCGCTTATAGCTTGCAGTGTCTCGACCAACATAGGCCTATCCGTCATAAGAGGCAGAAGCGTCCAAAATTTGGGTGACCCTTATGGTCTTGGGGGAGTCCAAGCGAGTCACGCTGCCACGGACCACCGGGCTCAAAGTCTTCTATAAAATAGGGATATTTCAACTTTGACGCCGATTGGCTGTGACGTCACATAGACGTCGTCACTATGGCGACGCATCATGAGCATCATCATAGCTAGCGGCTATAGGCCTACGCCGCAGGTCGAGTTGAGGCCTGAAGGGCCGAAAATTGAGGCCGCAGGGCCGAAAGTGGTGGTCGCAGGACGATACTATGGCATAGATCCCTGTCTGCTTTTTTGTCCGCTTGTTATTTATGTGATCATGTTGGTTGTCAACGTCGTTAAAATAAAATTAGCCTTTGCATGCGCTGACGATTCAATTAGCATCGTTGTATGAGCGAGCCAGAAATCACTGTCACTGTCTGTATTATCACGAACGTCGTTAGGTCTGTGGCGAATGTTCAGGCTACGCAAGTTTCGATCAAACAGTCCTTAGGTGAGTCTGTCAATATCAACATCCGCTATTCTTCTGCAAGACACTTGAAGAGACGCAGTATTGGTATAAGGTCTGTTTTCTTGTGCTGCATTTTCTGATTAGTCCTTTATTTTATTACGCATTTTGATTATCTTCGATGCAGTAGGCCTATTGCGCGCCAAGCTGTGATTAAGATGCTGTGGGGCCTAATTTAAACATTTTCAAGCAACATTGTCAACGCGTTTAATCAAGGTTTAACTTAGCTAAACATGGACAGCACGTAGGCCATAGTGTCCTGTTGCACGAGGACAGTTATTAAGCCTAGTTAATCCCAAAAGTTTCTCATTGTGCTAAGCATTTTGTAACCTTTTAGGCTCATTCAAATTAATAACAAGTGATATTATATCATAAAAACTTTGTTACTAGGTTACCGCAGTGTCCATAGTAATGGTTGCTAGGCAAAACTGTAACCACTGATTCTTACTTCATATGGTAGCTAAGGTTTGGTTGAGGTCTCATGCTTATATCTCTGCTGAATAGGACGTTGCTATGGAGAACCTCACTCCTTAGCAACCGTTGCTAAGTGATAAATACACCGTTGGATTCTTTGTAATTAGTGACCTATGGACAGTTAATTATAGTCATGATATTTTTTGACACATTTAGACGCTATTATCTTTGTTATAGGCACACTAAGCTTGTTGCTAAGGGTTTTCAGTTGTCATAGCAACAAACGGCTGGTGAGCACATTACTCTGTAGGGGCCTATCCCAAATTGTTTTTTCCTGCTAACAATTTTTTCTAAAGTTTAGCCCCCAGAGTACGATAAAATATTCATGGGGTTTAATCTCAGAGGGGTGCATGGTAACCCCTGTCAGCTCCCCGACTATTACCAGGCACGACTTTACCCCCATCGATGCCTTTGGCATCTCGTATCCGACGGCATTATTTGGTTCCCTGACTTTTTTCACGGGAAAAAAATCAATCTAGGAGTACAGTTAGGCCTAATTAGAGGGTATTGCTTTTACAGCGTGCGCAGTTGTATGCCTGTGCGTATATAGATGAGCAACGACAACACAACAGAACCTGGCTATGACGTAGGCAGCGCTAATGCAACGGCTCATGCGCCATTCATGGATCCCGGCTGGCTGTTAGTCGCTGCCGTCCAATTCTACATCAACTATGCCGTGATCGGCATCGCCATTGTCGGCACCGCGGCCAACGCCGTGATCCTTTATGCCTTGTTTGTCCACAACGCAGGAGAGGCCAAAAAACGCATGGTCAACTGGCTTATCATTAACCAGAACTTGATCGACCTCTGTTGCTGCGTTACTGTCGTTATCTGCCTGTCGGTCAGAGTCGGTAATATCCAGCTCGTGGGTGCGCTGGGTTACGTACTGTGCACTGTTTTCATTAATGAGAACATCTCCCTTAGTTTCCTTAACGCATCTGTTATCAACCTGCTTACCATTACCGTCGAACGCTATCTGAAAATTGTCTATCCCTTCTGGAGCAAGAGAAACCTGAAAAGCTGGATGATAAGGGCGGCTATGGTGTTTTCGTGGATAGCCGGAATACTGTCCATAAGTCCGATAAGTTTCCTGACCACAGTAATGGCCGAAGGTGCTTGTCTACCCGGTGAACTGTTTTGGGGAAATCCGGAACTGAAGGTTGGATACGCAATTTGGAATTTCTTTTCTTTCTCCGTAATCCCGCTGATCGTGTTCGTGTGCTGCTACGGTCACATGGTGGTGGTGATGAGGAGACGGATGCGTGTGATGGCCGGACACAATGTCGGGGGTGGTATGCAGGCACAGTCTGCCTCCTCGCAGGCTCAGTCCAAACGCATCAAATGGAACATCATCAAAACCATGATCATTGTCAGTGCGTTCTTCATCGTATGCTGGTTTCCGATAAACGTGTTTGCCCTGATATTTGACAATATGGACAAGATCGAACTTGTAATTGGATACGTAGTCCTTCTCTTTTTGCCGTACGTAAACATTTCCTTGAACCCTTTTATCTACTCGTCTAACCACGAGGGCGTTAAGCGCGTTTTGGCCAGTATGTTCGTCTGTCGCAGACACGATGATGGTAACACTGTTGCTGTCGTTGATACCGCATGTAGGTCGTACCAATAATAGGCCTACCGGCTGCCCTGCCCCTGCTTCAGAGAATATCTACGTACGAAGCACATGTAGTTGTAATACATGTAGTATTAATAATCCACAGCTAGATGTGGGAAGATTTGTCGTGTTGACTTCGTGAATCACTTGTAGTCTACTGCTAATTGTTGCATTTGTCGTTATTGTGCGAGTTGTCACATGTGCCACCAATTTCTGCCTGGCTTGTTATTAGTAATGGGCCTACATCCTAGCTAGTTGTTTTTGCTAAGTAGTCCGATTGATGACAGTATTTAAACCCACTGCGTAAGTGATAGCCTACAGTGTGGTATGCGTGTTTACGAAAGAAAGTCAAGAATGATTATGAAAAGATGACTGTTATTTCTTACCATTGTCGTCAAAAGTTGCATAACTCGTCGTAGACGTCATGCTAATAATGTTAGCCTACTTGTGCTCCGTCACGTTTTACGCACATTATAGGTCCTATTTTGTGATGAACTCTAGGCCTAGCCTAATGTTGCATCCCATTGTTGTTACTGCATGTTTTGTTGCGTCATCTTGTCGTTGACGTTATCATCGCTGTGTTAGAACTTAGCATTGTTAATGTAGTATGCCTATTAAATTTTTGTCCTGGATATTCCTGAGTTAATAATCATGATTTCAGTTTATTGGTTTTTGTAGGTCTATAGTTGTTCGTGCAGCATGACATCGAATACTATATAGAAGTGATTGATTTAAAACAAAAAATAAAACGGTGACGGCAAACCATGGCAGCTATGAAGGTCTTTAGCTATGGCAAGCCGTCACCCCTAGTCTCATGCATAAGATGAAAATGGTGTAGGCGTAATGGTCATGGGTCACGGGTCATGGGTCACGAAAGATAACCCATTTTCACCTCTGCTATGGCCTACACTGTTCATTAAATGTGGCAAAGGTCACTGTTAGACCTTAGGCGTTTAGGCCTATCGTAAATGTCTACAACACAGCAGAGTAAGCCGTGAAGACGTAGGCATTAGTTCTAAAAGCTGACTTAGGTTTACCTTAATAGCTCGTATAATTTATAAATGCGCTAACTTTAATAGGCCTAAGCCTGTTTACATCGCGACATTGATAATGGTCGGTCGAAAACACGATTTGTCGGAGCTTTGGAAAGACAGCAACAACGCCAGTATGCAGTAAGATGTCATAATAATCTTATCTTTGTGAAGTTTGTATCTGTTTTCTTTTGTGTTGTTTTTGACGCGCTACAGCTGTAGGTCGTCTATGGCACGATGTGTCGTTTGTCTCTCTGTCGCTTTATGTTGTCGTCTGTAACGGGTAAATTGTGGCTAAACGGTAAATCATAAGGGACATTTTTACACGAATAATCAGCCTTGTGCTTTAGACCTAGGTGTGCATAATATCAGCGATATAGTGGAAAGAAAACATTTGCAAATTTGGGGTTAAATGGAGCTGGTAGGAAAGTTGCGCGATTTTTAACGGAAAACTGCCCATAATCTCAAAAACGGTGAGAGATACGGCCAAGTTTACTATAAATCGCTAATAGGGAGTAGAATACGTTTTTTCAGATGAGATAAAAATCGTCGAGCTTGGACGACTGGAGGTCATTACTGCAACAGGAACTGTACACACTGTAGCGCGTTTTTCCTAGCGACAGCTGGGTTTTTTGCTTTAAGATGTTTTGTCATTCTACGCTTTATCTTATACAGACTATAGTAGTGTGTTGAATGTGCAGTGTTGCTCTAGCCAAGCTGATCAGCATCGTACCTACAGACTCTCTAAATCTCGGCAAAGGTCACTCGGACTACATGCCGCCGTCTGTTGTGACAGAAGCACTGAGACAGGTTGCGTCCAGATCCGATCCGTCAGTCCATCAGTACACTCGCAGCTCCGTGAGTTGATCTCATTAAAGCGGGGCATTTTTGCGAAAAAAAAACTAAAATAAATCTAAAACTCAATCGCATTCAATAAAAGCAAAGTCTAACAAGAAAAATTTATACTGTGACCAATCTAATCTACTCCTCGCGCGCATTATTTTCTCCTGTATTCTTTTTAACTGCTTTTTAGTTCCTTTCTTTTCACACCTCAAATAGCGGTGCCGACAGCATCACTTCGCCGACAGCATCAACCGCGCAACTGACGACATCACGTCACGTGACGCCAAAAGGTCAAACTCGTGACCCCATTATCTTTGAGGCGCCATAACTCTACCTCCATAACGGTGCTAGATAGACACATGGTCTTGTCCATAGTGACCATGCGTCTATCTAGCACCGTTATGGAGATACGGTCGTTTGAAGGTCTTCCAGGAATTAAGGCTCTTCCAGAAACAGAGGTCGGTCGTTGGTCGGTCGGTCGGTCGGTCCTCAATATTACACTGATCTTATATATTCTTCTTCGCTACGTTAGGAACGTAGCGCGCGATGAATAAGAAGTTTCTATAACCGCTTCGTACGCGTTTTTAGGCTATTCGTTGAGCTGTTAACCAGCGTCGTCGTGTTTTGAAAAGATTGCAGAAGAGGCATGCTGAAAGTGAAAGCTGCTATCTTTCGACAAACACCTTCAAATTTCCGATAGAAAAAAATACGTGCTCAAAACTTCAAAAATAGGGGATTTCCAGTTCCAAATTTGTGTATTTTTGACGAAAGTTTCCCACAAGGAGAACATTTTCCGACAGGCTATAATTTAGAGGGGAAGCAGTTGTCCCCTGCCCCCCCTTTCACGACGTTACTGCTGCTGACACACGCACATTATTGTTATGCAGGGTCATCCTCGTCTAGTGAAAGCATTGTCCGAGACATATTCTTTATTGTTTGGTCGCAATATTAACATGAATCAAGAGATACTATGTACTGTTGGTGCTTACGGATCACTCTTCTGTGCAGTGCAAGGTCTTGTCAACCCAGGAGATGAGGTTATTCTTTGATATTTAGATTACCAGAAGTTTATTTAAAGAGCTCTTGTGGCGCATGTCTCCTTTAAAAGTGAAGAATCTTTGAAAGTGGAAAAAAAGAAATTTTAACAGAAAAGGAATAAGCAGGCCTGCATAAATAAAATATCTTTGCCATAAGTGAGCTTGCCGGCCGTTACCTTCAAATTTTAGCAATATGCTCTTGTTCTCTGCGGTGTGGGTTGCGGATTACGGGTACATAGATTTGGTGTGGCTGTTTGGGCTGTGGTATGGAGTTTTTTGGAAGGAGACAACCAATTTCCTTTTACCAGCTGAGGGATCTGGAGAATCGCTATAAGCTCCTTCAGTAGCTTCCAAAGCGAACCCGAGCCGCAAACGCATTTTAGGCATAAAAGAGCCGAGAAAACGGTTAAAACTTTGATGAGGCGAAAAAATGGTGTTAATAATATTTTTCATTGGCACTGTTCATTAGTTTGTACGCACATAGCCTGATTATGTCCGTGTCAGGTCATACTAATTGAGCCGTATTTTGTTCCTTATCCAACGACAGTGCGGTCAGCCGGTGGAATTCCAGTATTCGTTTCCTTGAAACCGGTGAGTGGACTCGTCATAAGCTATAGGCTTATAAATTCATCGCGCTTAATATAGCTTATAGGCTCGCTTATTAGTGCAAATGTTTTACCTAAGAGTTTAGCGGTATAGCTGCAGCGGCGGCGGCAGTATTGTTTTTGTCGTGAGTTTTAACGCGCGAAAGCAGCTACTGCTTTCAGCGCGTCTTAGCCATCGCAATTCTGTCCGTCTCTCCGTCTGTCCGTCCGTCCGTCTGTCACACGGGTGGATCAGTCAAACACGGTGCAAGCCAGAATTACCAACTCTTCACCATCGGCTGCCTGGAAGACTCTAGTTTCAGAAACCGTAAAGCTTTTTCAAAAATTCGATAGGGGTCACTCCGAACGAAGGTGCTAAATGAGAGGGGGTGGAAAAAATTGTGATTTTTAGCCAATAAGTCGCAGTATCTCAATAGCGGTTCAAGATAGAGCCTAGGTTACTAATAATCACTAATAGAAAGTCGTACATTGGCTCTCGATTGCCACCAAATTCAATAACCTTGAATGACCTTGAACGGTAAAATAGGAGTTTTTACGAATTTTTTTTAGCGATTTCGGGCTGCGAGACACATTTCAAGAGCAAATTGCGCCAATACCAATTGAGATAGACATGGACAAGCTGCATATGAAATTTTTAACATTGAACGTAGATTTCGACGGTTTAAGTATCGATTTTCTAGGTTTAAAGAAACCTGCGCACGAGGGCATCAAAGAGCGGTACCCCCGCAAAATTGCGTCGAAATGGCTGGAGATAGACTGACAGTTTGAATTTGCGAACAGTAACTGTCATAGGCTTTCGCGCGTCTCGTGAGCATTATCTTAAATTTCTTGTATATTTTTGTTAACACGATAACTTATGAAACACGGTACTTAGCTTCACGAAATTTTGCGCGAACATCTGGACAACCAATACAAGGAGAAAGAACCTGTAAAACGGGGAAAAATCTTCTCTGAAAATAATCCCCTTGGAGAGTATCCCGAAGAAAATTCCAATCCATAAAACCAAGGTCGCATGGGTTTATGTGTATTTTTCTGAATGATATTGCGGCTACCCGCGGGAGATACTTAGCTTAGAGCAAGATATAAGAGTTTGTTGCTTTTGTGGAGAAGTTTAACTAGGCCTATCTGTGATCGAAAAGTAGTCATCTCACGCACTTTCATCTTTTTTTCTGTTTCTGCAGTGCAAGCAAGGCAGTACTATTTCCAGTGCCGACTGGAAGCTTGATGTACAAGAGCTGGCGAGTAAATTCAACAACAGAACAAAAATGATTATCATCAACAACCCGAACAATCCACTGGGAAAGGTATAAGACAAGACTTAGTTTTGATAATGGAATCGGTCGTGATAAAAGACAGCGGACGAGCGACGACGAAGAGCGAATAAAATTTCCATAACTACCGTATGTCTTAGATATGTTGCACTAGCGAAATGTCATCAACTGCTGTCAAGCCTGAGAAAAAAAAATGATCCTCTGATGACCGAATGAACGAGTGTTTGTGACACTTTTTCAGTATTGTAAAACTTTTAACACAAGAAGCCCAGCTGTCGTTAGGATAGACGACCATACTGGTTGTCAGTGACCTTCAAAATCATCCAAGGTCGATGATTTTTATTTTATCTCAAAGAACGTATGCCACTTCCTATTAGTGATGAATAGTAACCTTCGCCGTATCTCTCACCGTTTGCAAGATAATTTATGGCCAGTTTTTTGTTGAAAACATCGTACATTTTTCTTACACCCCTTCATTTAACCCCCAATTTGAAAATGTTTTCCTTGCACTAAATGGCTGAAATTTTGCAAGCCCAAGTTTAACAGACATGACTAACTATTCGTAAAAGTTTTTTTTTGTACAAACTAGACCTTAGTCACAATACATCCGTTACAGACGGACAGACTCCGACAGACAGACAGACAGACAGACAGACAGAAAACAACTCCTACCAATAGCTCAACATTTTACTTAAGTGTGGTCGGCTAAAAATAGTGCGGTCGACGTGAAAATGACGATGATTTGAAATAAATTAATATTAGTTTACAAAACTTTACTTTTACTGTCGCGTTTCTTGTAACACGTATAGGTGATGACTCGGGAAGAACTGGAGTTAATAGCGGAGCTATGTCGTAAGCACGATGTGATTGTCGTCTCAGATGAAGTCTATGAATGGCTCGTCTACCCGCCACACAAACACATACGCATAGGTCAGTGCCTGCTGTTCCATAGATGTAATGAACGTTAGAGGAAAACGACAACGCGTTTTGTGAAAAAATACAAACTTACACACAATTCGTAAATGGTGAATAAAAGAATACCCTTTATTAACTTTATTTGATTATTGCTAATTGTGCACAAAATTTACCAGTGAAGGAATTTTGAAAATTGGTTAAAATTTGGAAAAGATATGGAAAACGACAAAGTGGGACGTTTTTAAGGGACACAGTGTAGTTTGAAAATGTTTACCAATAACTCAGTGATTTTACTTGAGCTAAATTTTACTTAGGCTATGTTTTCAGTGATATTATGTAAGGTCTTTGATGTACTAATTTTGGAGACCAAAATGAAATTGTTATTTCTTTTTTTATCTTTAACATTGCGAGATGGCCTTGGCCTTGGCACTGCATGCCTATTACAAGAAAGCCCAGCTTTCGCTAGGGAAGGCGCGCTACAGCCTATAGGGCCTAGAGTCTTTGTTGCAGAGGTCAAGGTCATTCAGTTCGGTGATTTCTATATTGTGTCAAACGGCGTATGTCATTATTTTTATCAATGATTAATAGTAACTTTGGCTATATCTCTCACCGTTTCCTAGATATGGTCAGTTTTCCGTTGGAAAACGCACATTTTTTATTCCCGGTCCATTTAACCCCCAATTTGAAAATGTTCCCCTTGGAGTAGATGGCTGATATTTTGCTTGCCCGAATTTAACATTCATGGCCAATTATTCTTTTAAAAATTTTTTACGCCCTACTACCCGTTAGCCACAATACATCGGTTACAGACAGAGAGACAGACAGACGGACAGACAGACGGACGGCAACTCATGCCAGTAGTACGGTCGGCTAACAAACTTAGTGACGACGCTAAAAGCAGCCCTGTCGTAGCTACCGCGGACAGTAATTTTCACTGTAATGTGTCGTGTTACAGCGACGTTGCCCGGTATGTGGAATAGAACAATAACGATAGGGAGCGCCGGTAAAGCGTTCAGCGTCACTGGCTGGAGATTGGGTTGGTCGTTCGCGCCAAAACATCTTATTGACTGTCTGCGTACGGTACATCAGAACTGTAATCATTCGTGCCCCACTCCTTTACAGGTACCATGTAGGTTTATAAATCTACCTGTTTACATTTCTATTGGTGGGTAATCAGTACTGCTAACATTTTTTTTTTGCATTTTTCCGTGTCAGCTGTTTTATTCTAGTTTTCGTTTTCGTTATTTCCTTGTTTAGTTTTTACGCGCGAAAGCAGCTACTGCTTTCAGCGCGTCTTAGCCATCGCAATTCTGTCCGTCCGTCTGTCCGTCTGTCACACGGGTGGATCAGTCAAAAACGGTGCAAGCTAGGATCACCAAATCTGCACCGTCGGCTGCCTGGAAGACTCTAGTTTCAGGAAACGTAAAGCTTTTCCATAAATTCGAAGGGGATCGAACTGTCGCCCCGAACGAGGGCGCTAAATGAGAGGGGGTGGCAAAATTTGCGATTTTTGGCCAATAAGTCGCTGTATCTCAGTAACGGTGCGAGATAGGGCCTAGATTACTTTTAATCACTAATAGGAAGTCGTACACTGGCTCTCGATTGGCGCCGAATTCAATGATCTTGAATGATCTTGAAGCCATAATAGGGGGTTTTGTAAATCTTTTGGCGATTTAGTCTGCGACATAAGTTTATATCATTCACAAGGTGGCGTCACGGAACTAGCCTATCGTTATGCGACCCAGATAAAGAATTTGGTATTTGTATATTAACTTAACGTGAACACCCCAATTTTCAGCTAAACTACTGAAACGGAACTGCTATAGGCTTTCGCGCGTCTTCGATCGTGAGCATTAGCTCAAATTTCTTGTTAAAAATCTTGTGGTTTTGTTGTAAGGTAGGCTTTATAGGTTTTCACACAGATTACCAAACACACCGACTGCTGTGGTTAGAACAAGATGTTGGCACAAAAACAATTAATTTCGGCCGGATCTTAAAAAAGTAATATGTATGCTCATCGAACTGTCGCTGTACAAGTCAGAGTTGTTCACAGTCAGCAGAATTAAATTGAGATATTCTGTCATGTCCTATTTTGAGGCTTGAGCGTGCATTCGTATTTGTAATAAAAATAATTTTTAGAATTCATTTCGCAGCTGGCAGAGGTCAAAATTTTTTAATCGTTAACCTTAAAAAATAATTAATTAATTGATCATAAAGTTTGATTAAAAGCTAAACTATGGTTGTTATCCAAAAACACGTGTTTTCGATTATCCAGGAAGCGGTGGCGATTTGTTTCGAGACGGAACGACAACGGCTCGCGTCGCCGGAATGTTATTTTAACTCAATTTCCGAAGAACTGAGACCTAAACGCGACAAAATGACAGCATTTCTCCCAGAAGTCGGCGTTGTACCGACCGTACCCGATGCAGGCTACTTTATGGTTGCCGATTTTTCCAACCTTCGTAAGTCTGCGTCTGTTTTGTGCAAAAAAACTGTTTCTTATATTACAATAGGCCTAGGTCTAACTTTTTTGCAGAAAAAATGCCAAGGAAAGGTCATCAGTGGAATATGCGAATTGGCAAGAAAAAAAGCTTTCTAGTCCGGCTCTAACAATTTTTAAGATTCCACTGTTGTGTTCAATGTGTTGGCTGCATTAGTGCATTACGCCGAAACATCTATTCCAGGCTTAAGTAATTAAACCTATTATGCGATGATACGAAGGGTTGATGCTAACCTATAAGCAATTGTTCGAATTGTGTACCATTTTGTATGTAAAATGTTTACGCAGAAATTCCACTTAATGAGACTAACGCAGAACCGCCAGACTTTCAGCTTGTACGTGAAATGATTCATCACAAGGTATGTGGCGTACACAGTTATAAGCTGTGAGAGTACTAGGTGGGGCTCTCTTATGGTTAAAATTTATTTGGCACAAGTTTAATACAGTTGTCAAGATGACAATAAAATACCAGTTGCTTCTCATGCATTTGTAAAAGTAACGGTCAACTTTAGTGAACATAAACGACGTAATTCATATCAAAATGAGTCTGGCTGAGGAAATTTGTTAAATTGCATTTTTCTGAATGTGCAATTTGTGCCAACGTTATAGTTACCAACAAGCAGTAACGAGTGAAAATACAGATAATTTATTGGTTCATAGAGATTTAGGCTTCTCTAGACTTAACGATTTATTACTGCAATTAGGCCTATAAAAATGAATCTGCCTTGGCAAAATTGCTATTTGCATTGGTTTAACACTAAATGTGTAATGATAAATGTTATTTTATTGGCAGAATTTAGCTACAATACCGATGAGCGCGTTTTATTCTAAAGCGCACGCACATTTGGCTGGAAAACGAGTCCGTTTCTGTTTCTTTAAGGTAGGCCCTTACGTGGTATTTTATCGACGTCTTTAGTCACGTGATTTAGTCATCGAGACAAGGTGTTGGTCTGAAGGCAAATCGAACACAAAAAGTTGAAAACAGAATAAAATTTTGGTTGAGATCTCAATATTGAGAAACAAGTAATTTGAGCAAAGCTCACGTGATGCGTAATAACAGCAGTTTTGCCACTTTGGCAATCAGTGTAGGCCTACAGCAATAAGTTGAAAGAGTACTTAAAATTTGAGGTCTCCGTACGAAAGACTCCTTGAATTTAATACATCGAAACCTAGATTCTTAAAAATTTACGTTCTACGCTAAAAAAATTTATACGCAGGTTGTCCAGGTCCACCTCCAGCCATTTCGGTGCAATCCACTCTTAAAATGTGTGTCACAGCCGCAAATCGCAAAAAATTCACTAAAAACCTCCTATCTTGCATGTCATTAAGCGAAAATACCGTGCTGTTAGTATTCAAATGTTGCAGTAGGCCTAGATATTGCCAGTGTGTGTGTTAGCTAATATAGGCACAGATTTAGCTGGTTTATTTTGCAGGAAGACGAGACGCTCGTCAAAGCGGTTGATGTCATGAAAAAATGGAAACGAACGCTGCTCATGACTAACGACTGATTGCACTGAATACAGTGCTATATGACATTGTGAGTGACAGGGAAAACATGTAAATTAATTATAATGTATACTGAAACATTGACTGATTCTCCATGAAAAAAACTGTTATTGTGTGCAAGGAGGTAATCAATATTAGGAGGCATATTGTGTGAGGTCAGCTTTCGCTGACACCTTAGTATAAGACCATCATTTGGACTAAGACCGAAGTCAAGACCGAATTTTTGTAACCGCAAATGCTGGGCATCCAAAAAGATTTTAGCGAACTTTTACTAAAATCTCAAGTCTCAACGAAACTTGACTTCACAATTTTTGTAGGCCTACACTGACAGCTTAAAACGTACAAAGGACAGAGTTTTACGCGCGTAAGCAGCTACTGCTTTAGCGCGTCTTATAACCATCGCAATTCTGTCCGTCCATCTGTCCGTCTGTCTGTCCGTCACACGGGTGGATCAGTCAAAAACGGTGCAAGCTAGGATGACCAAACCTTCACCTAAAAGACTCTAGTTTCAGGATCCGGAAAGCTTTTCCATAAATTCGAAAAATCGATCGCCTGGCGGGCGTTTAAGCGATCGATGTAGGTGATCGACCGATCGAACGTAAATTTCGAGGGTTTAAGTCTCGATTTTCTATGTCCGAGAAAACCTGCGCACGAGGACATCAAAGAGCGGTACCCCCGTAAAGATCGTTATTTTACCGTTGTTGACCAGTCTTTCATGAAAACGGTCTCCCAAAATTTACGTTCAAAAATGCAAAGTTTGAAGCTAAAAAGCATTCAGAAAAAATTATTAGGCTCTAGCAAAATTATTCTGCCTCATAGGATTATGTCTTGAAAAATATTTTATAGGCATAATGTTGTATTTCTGTTTTGTGTACAAATTTTACCAACTACTGCAGATCTGAAACTACGTTCCTAGGCTAAATCCGTTCAAAGTCAAGATAAATCAATCCATGCGAATTTCGAATTTTATTTTTGACAGCACGGCTTTAATTCGACGGACGGTCTGACATCCAGCTGAAGCTAACAGTATCAGTTCACTTTCATCCAAGAGTCAGAACGACAGATTTAGCAAATCAACCAAAAACTAGGGACGTCGTCGGCAGAATTATCACGAATTAATCCGCAAATTATTGAGCAACTGACTATAGTCCTACTACTGCTAGCGTGAACTGCGCTGGCCGGGACTGATCTAGGACACATCACGGGGATGGAGCGCTAGTGGTTACTACTATATCTACATTACAAATATCATCATTGCGAAACGTCACACTCAACATTAAATCGTTTATTCTTTTTGCATGGCTTGACTACGTAACAGTGTAACTCGCTGCTGACGCCGATGTGCGACGTTGACTCGCGTTGTTTACGCATGGTCGCGCTTGAAGACGTACTGCAGGAGGTCGACTACGCGATGACTGTATCCATACTCGTTGTCGTACCTGTGTACGAACAATGCACGCAAAATTTATGATTTAGTTGAAAGTTCATTAGAAAAAATAATACGACAGCAATAGTGTACTGGATTAAAATTATAAGTCTGTTCAAGAATCCGAAAGATTTGTGCAACATTTTTGTTACGTCCGCCGAAGGAAAGGTTACCTTTTCGGATCTGTTTGTTTATTTGTTTGCTTAATTTCTCACTGCCACAGACTTCTTAGCTTCATTTGTGAAGGCAAATTTGTGCAGTAAAACTTTCCTGGCCAAAAAAAGTGTTTGCGGCCGAGGTTCCGTCCCAGATTCCGCTGGGGGATCGTACAGGGTTTCCCCAGAATTTACTAGCAGTATACAAGTGGGTAATATCACCGTACCATGAGACGAGTTTGACGAAGTGATCGTTGAGCGAGATGCCTGCTCCTGCGTCAAAAATGCTGCTGAGGTTGCTGGTGAGGAAGTCGGACGAGACGACCGCATCCTCCGTGTATCCGAGGATGCCTTTCATCGGCCCCTCTGATGCCGCCTTCACCGCAGCCTTGATCGCGTCGTACGAAGCCTGCACGATCAACGACCACACGGATTATGTAAGCCTAACTAAGAATGAAAATCTACAAAATGGCCCGATAGAAAATAAGCCGCTAAGTTTTTGCACTCGTAACTGCAACGTTTTAAAAAGTCTATAGCCATTGTACTCAGTAGTAAATTTGCAACTTGGCCTGGCTGATCATTAAAAATCCTACCACATCCCAAAAGTGTCGCTACACTACCTTGTAAAATATGCTCACCTCTGGAATTAGCAAGTTACAAAGTTTGTGCAATCAACCGGACACATTACAATCCCCGCTTTCCTTTTCCCCCCATTTTTTCGCATTTTCCACTCCTGGATATTCTATCGTGCCGCATTATCCACTCCTGCATTTTCAGTCCTCGGGGTTATGGTGACGACAAAGCCAACTCACCGCTTTCTCCAGTCGGCAGGTCAGATCGACGACGGACACATCGGGAACGGGCACGCGGAAAGCCATTCCGGTCAGCTTGCCGTTCAGCGCCGGAATAACCTTCCCGACAGCCTTGGCGGCCCCGGTGGACGACGGGATGATGTTCGTTCCAGCCGTGCGTCCGCCGCGCCAGTCCTTGGACGAAGGTCCGTCGACGGTCTTCTGGGTGGCGGTGAAGGCGTGGACTGTGGTCATCAAGCCCTCGATGATGACGAAGTTGTCGTTGATTACCTTTGCCAGCGGAGCCAGGCAGTTGGTCGTGCACGACGCGTTGCTGTGCCGCACAGACAACGAAAACATACAACGGTGTAAGCAAGGAAAGCAACTGCCCAGCCCAAATTTTTATTATTGGAATATTTTCCTTCTATCGAAAAATTATTGTTCTTTAAAAGTGCAAAATTTTGTAATGAAACTCTCAATTTCAGAGGAATAAGTGGCAAACTTGAGCAACCGTAATCTCTTCTGTCTGAAATTTTTGCAGTGTCTGCCGAAAAATTGCAACTTCCTGTCCTGCCGATTTGTAACCCTCTAGCGCTCACAGGATGACGGATGAAAATAAGTTTCAAAAGTTACGCCGCTGTAGCGTATAGTTTAGCACGCATACGCGTAAATACTCCACTGGTAAGAAAATGAGTCAGTACTATAGTTACTTAGTAATATTTGTATAGTTTTTACACCCCTTTACCAAAAGCACTCCAATTGTGTGACCACACCCCCAGAACTGCACAAAGCCACAGAACGCGTTATGTAAGTGCTGTATCGTGCGTGCTGTGTACGTTCTTCGTATTAGTTTTTGTCAGTTAATTTTCAGGAAAATCACCGAAATTGTTGCAAATAAATTTTATGCTAAAATTCATAAAATCTCACCTATGGGAGAGCTTACAACGTTTCCCCAGTCCTTTTTCTGACATTTCAGAGATCCTACTTCAAAGTGGAGGGAGAAAAAATGAGGAAAAGAGAGAAAAAATAAGAGAAGTGAAAAAGGATAAAATGAGGAAAAGGAAAAGAGGAGGAAAATTGAAGGGAAGGAAAACTAAACAAGAGAAAAAAACTCAAAAAGTTTTCTCCAATTAGTTATCATACCCCCAGTTTCGGTTTTCCAGAAATGTGCGTGTAGTTTACCTGATGATGTTCATGGAGCCAGGCTGGTACTGCTCGTTGTTGACTCCCATGACGAACATTGGAGCATCGGGGGATGGAGCCGAGACGACAACCTTCTTAGCTCCTCCGGCCAAGTGAGCGCCCGCCTTGTCGACGCTTGTGAAGCATCCCGTCGACTCGACAACGTATTCTGCGCCGTCAGCGCCCCACGGAATCTCTTTCGGGTCACGGCTGCACACGCATTAATACACACAACATTTGAATAAACTCAAAGGCTGAAAGAATAGACCTGATTAATAAATTATATAAATGATTGAACGAATAAATAAATGAATAAATGAACGAATGAATAAAAGAACGAAAGCATTATTATAATAGTATTGCGGCCAGTAGTTGTATTACTTAAAATACTAAGTAAAAATATGAGCTTAGCAAAATACAGCTTTTTATTTACTCATTTTTAAACCAACTGTTTGGTACTCATATCAACTACGCCGGAAATACCAAAGATGTTATTTTATAAAATACTAGTCATGTTGTGACCTTGACTTTTGACATTTTGACGCAGACGTTCATCTTTGTTGTAACTTTCATCACCATCAAAAGCCTGATGAAAGTGCATAAAGGTACGTCACTGATATCATGCAAACAACATCATCTACTGAAAGTCTGACGTCGTAGCCTAAATACATAATGCATACGGGTCCGCCTATCGGCATAGAGTGAAGCAAACTGAACATCCTGATTTAACCCAATCCCGTAACTTTGTTTCATTGTTTCCTCTACTAAATACATTGTGTCTCAAAAATGTGCAAAATTGTTCTCTGTTAAATTTCCACCAATTTTGATAACTTTTGGCAAAAGGATGGTCAAGAAGATAGAGTGATGTGAGATGCATAGTCATTTTCTCTCTCACCTATTCGCGTCAACGCACTACCGTGTTAAACGCAAATGTTCGAAATCGTTACAATTTTGCACCTTTTGAGACAAGGTGTACATGATTGCAAGATGCCTAACTGAATTAATGTAAATAAGTGATTTTCTCGTACCACTGATGGACTGAAATTTTGTGTCCGTCGACAACCAGTTTTCCGCCTTCCACAGAAACGCTGCCCTTATAGCGTCCGTGGGTGCTGTCGTATTTGAACATGTACACCTGCACAGCCATGCATAATTTGTCAGAAAGTCGCTTATATGTTACGTTACACCGTGGGCCATAAAAACGTGGCACTTTATTTTTTTTCTATATCTTCGCCAATTATTGATCAGTTTTCAAAGTTCTTTCACTGGCACACTCTGCAGACAATTTGCAATAATGTGATTATTATATCCAACCGCAGGACAAATGCGTTTTTACACTACCTTGTAAAATATAAACGTAAGCAAAAACTAACGATAATAACAAAAATTTAGCTAAATGAAAAAAACGCTACAGACCAACATTGCGATGAATGATTCGTATGACACTACACTGTGTCTCAAAAAACGTCCCACTTTGTGATTGTTCATATCTTCGTCAAATATTGACCGATTTTCCAAATTTTTTCACTGGCACATTTTGCGGACAAGTAGCAGTAGTGTTATTATTAAACATATCACCACACCTTAACTGCGTCTCTACACTACCATGTGAAACTCTTATTGTCAAAAATGTCTAAAATGCTAGTAATACATATGCAAAATTATTTTCTAAAAACAATTTTTCAACAATTTTCATATTAATATCTAATAATGTTTAGTTTTTGATACATTCCTTGTGTTTCAAAACAAAAACAGATGATATTATTGTAAAAAATAATTTTTTTATGCAGTGACAATACACTGTAATTTATCGTGCATTTAGCAATGGGGACAAGGCTGTAAATAAGAACTTTTTGAGTTCAAAAATGCAGTTTGCAAAGAATACTGGCACAATTTCTTAAGATAAACAGAAACAGGAAAAGACTGGGACACATTACTAAAAATATTTGGATAACAGGAAGCACTGAACAAAGGCATGAGAGCGGCAGATTGAAGCATGCACGTACTGAAGAGAAAGTGACCACTGTGCATAAACTGGTAGCCTTACTAAACCACGAAGGCCAGAAACAAACACTCTGTATGACACGCCAGATATCCACAAAGACGGGTCTAATACAGCATAGCATATGTACACATCATTTGTCGCGATTTTGGTCTGAAGTGTTTTTCATCTTCCAACATGCCTGTTGCTTAGTATTGCTAGTTTTTTCTTGCATTTATATTTCACAAGGTAGTGTAGCGACGCAGTTATGGTGTGGTGGGATATTCAATAACTGTTTTATTGTAAATTGTCCAAAGAGTGTGCGAGTGAAAGAATTTCGAAAATTGGCTAATATTTGTCAAAGATATGGACAGTTACAAAGTGGGACATTTTTTGAGACACAGTGTAGACTGTGTTATACTCACACAGTCTAATGTCATACAGACCATTCATGCAGTGTTTGTCTGAAGTGTTTTTTTTAAATTTTACAAAAATGTTTGTTTGTTATTACCCTTATGTATACATATTTCATTGATATTTCACAATGTTGTGTAGAGACGCATTTTCGGTGTAATGGGAGATATAATAATCGCATTATCACAATTTTTCATCAGAGTGTGCCAGTAAAAAATTTTGAAAATCGGTCAATAATTGGCGAAGATATGAAAAAAAGCAAAGTGGCGCGCTTTTTGGCTCACCCTGTATATCCAAGAAACTGGGTAGTGTAACGGTATGTGGTGTCAGATTTTCGATCAAAAAATCGTGGGTTCACCTAACGATCTAGTCACAATCAAGTGGTTACTGCTCAGATGGGTTACTGTCTGCGGACAGGTAAACCATCTAGGTATGCAACTGACATCCATGTCAACTCAGCCTTTCATCCCTCCGGGGTAAGTAAATCGAGTACCGGCCTCTCTGGCTTGAGTTAGGGCGGGTCGCGTTCATCTTTGTAGGCCGGTGGCAGCTGACACTCTGTGATCCCATATGGCAGGAGACGCAATGTTCACCACTGCGATCTGGTGCCTCGTTGTCAGGTTTTGCGATTTCTGCGCCCCATGTGTGATCCCATATGGCATGAGACGTTCCATAGTTCTACGATGGATCTCCCGCAAGGAGCTATTATACACGACCATTAACCTTTTTAATCTTTAACGGCTACCGACCATGTAGTCGAGGTCAATGAAGGGATCGTTGACAGAGACAACTTCGACGCCCTTCTCCAGCGCCACGCGCATCACCAATCGTCCAATACGACCGAAACTACACAGTACACAGTACACACGCGCAAATACTGTACACACAAAATCCGAAAAAATACGTTTGTAAAGCACACCAACGCAGTTTTTATTGCGCTAGAGTATAGTGTTAGTAAGTCAATATCTGCAAATTAAAAATGTTTATAATTGCTATTTGAAAGTATCAAAATGCACACGCAAATAGCCCACCGTCGTAAGCTCGTATTAAATGCGAATCAATCAGTAAAAGCGCATATTTTTAAAGCGCAATTAGCGCAGTGGCGTACAGAAAAAAGGAGTAAGGAGAGAATAAAAATTCGAAAGTTTCGCTTAAAAAACCTGGTTCATAAGGGTGTTGATTTGGATGTCCAAATGCTTTAAAATGTACCTACAAATGCCAGTAGCCTATTTCCAAAATTTTGTTCCGAAGATGATACCTCCGGACTACCTTTAAATGAAAAGAGAAATTGAAAAAGGAAAGGTAGGGGAAAAGGCAGAAAAAGGGGCAAAGGGGAGGAAAAGGTAAAGGAAAAGGACAGCAAATAAGGGAAACCCTCGTAATTCACATTTCTGGCTACGCCACTGGTAAAACGCCGTAAGGCCTTAAGGTGTTAACAATCAAAAAGATTATAAAGAACACCGTCAAACCCCGTTGCCTGTCTGAAAACTTAGGCTTAATCTTTGAGCATGCACGCCAATAATCTTTAAAAAAACATTTATCCTGAATATGACCTAACAGGTAAGTTGAACTTTGCTTCCCGGCTCATAACCGTTCAGGCTTCATGCACGAACATGCCTCAGAGACAAGATATGCCGGTAGTTAATTTATTGTCCTCAATTATGTTTTGGTTCCAGTATGCTTTGTAAAATAATTTTCACTTAATAGATGCACACGCACATACACCCCCCTAGTGGAATTCAGTGGTAGACCATATGTAGCCCGCCTGCCTACGTAAATGGGCGTCCTCGTATACAGAGCGACATAAGTGAACTGAACTAAGATGACATGACGTCTCACTCAAGTTCACTTCAGTCCAGTTGAGTCGCTCTGTACGCGCCTGAAGATTTCGTAATAATTGGGGGCTTACGCCTAAACTACTTTTACCTTTTGCGTGCAAAAATAACTTACCCGTTGATTCCTACTTTTGGGCCCATTTTGATGTTTTAAAGACTTGCTCTCAGTCAAATTTCCTGCAACGAAACACAAGACATGTACCAGTAATGACATAGTTATCAAATTATCATACTATCATCAAAGTAACACGCTTATTGTCTCACACACGACGTCGTAATCAAAACTATAGGGTAAGTGTGGGTATTTTCGGCAACATAGGTCCCTAGTTCATTGATGAAAAATTTTCATCGTATCAACAATAAGCAACACGGGAGCATGAAATCAGGCGCTTTGCGATTCAAAAACTCAACTAACTTGCAAGCAATGTGTGCTGGTGCACTGTCATGCTGGAAAGTCTAAAAGTCAAGCTATCCTTACAAGTATGTGAAAGTGATCGTTTTAGGCGTTTTTGTGGCTGCAATGGTAAAACTTCAAC
>Ga0209367_1001676_pt1 | contig 27846 bp, 16 predicted proteins | sample WorMetLIZISLAND2_FD_187412 | JGI IMG/M metagenome (GOLD analysis project Ga0209367, IMG submission 187412) | Marine gutless worms symbiont microbial communities from Max Planck institute for Marine Microbiology, Germany - Olavius geniculatus... ...
CCCGGTTACATCGCGCCACAAACATTCACTGGACTTCACAGTTACACGTGTTTTTATGAAGATACTCTGTACTAAGAATAATGATATTGTGCTGGAGTGTCAGAATTTCTTTGGCTTTTTGCCTGTCATCCAAAGGATCGCTTTTCGTACTTCGCGTTTTCTCGAACGTTTTATTTGTTCTGAAAATTTATTGTGCAATGTTTTCAAGCGACGAGCACTTTGTCACAAGAGTGAAATCAATCTCGGTTAGTGGAAAATAGGCTCATGCTTGTTGTAAAATGGACATTTGATGAACTGTATTTTTGTCATCATCATTATTTTTTTTATTATTATCTATCGTTATTAGTTATGTTTCTTTCATGGCTGTCATTTGACGAATAAAGGTGTATAATGTATATCGTCATTTTATGTACGCAAGATACAAAAATTGGTTGGATGGACCGTCAGTGCATAATTGGACTCCTGATGTTCCCCCAGTAACTTTCGCGTAGCTAGTGGTCACCCCCTATCGTTCCGTAGCGAAAAGAGGCCTACTGTGAGCAACTGGATTATGATGATAAACGCAGGCTGATCTGTAGTGCGCGGATATTTCTGCAAGTGTGTATTTTTTCTCGCCGCGGTCTGGCGGCAGACAGCGTGTGAAGGGCGAATGCATGCGGCGAGCCGGGACCTCCCATGAACTACGTAATAGCTGGCTGCCATGCAGCGGTTCGCAGGCCATCATCCGTCGCCATGTTATAGCAAGCTAGTGGCTTCTGTATCGACAGTGATACATGTTGCAGTACGCGACTGCGCAGCCGCGTGTGAAGTTATCCGTCAAGAGAACTGCCGCGAAACGGCGCCGAATGCGGCTTGTACGCCCGTCTAGCATTGACCTGCCGCTAACCTATTTGTCTGCGCATCTGATTTCTTTCTTTTTGACTTAGGCCTAATCTTGTAGTTTGAAGCCCAGTACCATTGCTTTTTTCGAGGAGCTTGTTTTCACAGCGGTCGGTCTGTCTGTTTTTGTGTGTCTGCGCGGGTGTGTACAAAAAGACTTATCTGAAAAAGCTACTGAATATTTTGACAATTTTTTTAAACGAAGTTATTGGTGTGGTATAAGCACAAAATTGATTATTTGAAAAAGAAATGTAAGTCCAGATTCTTGTTGGACACCGATACCGAATCGTTTTAGGGTTCTTCAGCAGATATGCGCAAATTACTGTCATGTGATGTAGAGTAAAACGCATGCATGAAATGTGAAAGCATTGCGTTACAGTCGGTTATATTTCAAAGGTAAGTACAAATTTTATTACCGGGCGATGTATGTACTAGGCACCACTACCACAGTAAGTTGTCTGTCTGTCCGTCCGTCTGTTCGTCCGTCCGCCAATCAGTTTGTCTGTAATGTTGATATATCGCAGTCCAACGATAGGCTTACAGGTAAAAATAGGCCTAATTAATTGGAAAGTAGTTAGACCTACACGAATAAATGGCCTACGGTCTTCGCTTTTCGGAACCCCAGCATCGGCAATAGGCCTGTAGTTCTAAGCGAGCACCCTGAATTTAAAGTGTAATATTCACATGCGGCGTAGGGTAATTCAGTTTGTCTCCGGCGGCGTAGCTCGTGACGTCACGCGGAAGCAGGGTCGTAGACATAAACAACTTGGCGCGTACGTGTTTGCGGCGACAGGAGCAGGGCGCTTCTGTGTGGCGTGACGTTTCTGGTGGGCGTTGCGTGTAGCTGAAATGCAGCAACAGCAGCAGCAGCAGTAGATATTTTGCGGGTGAAGAGGCTGGCGCTTGGCAGTTTAGACTAATAGCGATGGTTTTGTCGACGGATGGTCGACGCCGCGGTTTGACGCTTTCAGATCTGTCGGCGCATCCTATCCGCTCCAGATGCCCGGTCATAAAAGACTGCAGCTCGCCGGCCGCGGAGACTAAATATTTACACGTGCGAGAATTTTGCTGCCGTTGGGCCGGGCTAGTTCACATCAGCTTTGCTGGCTGAATGCTCTCAATGGTCTGTAATTGACGCCTTCGGACTCTGCTGGCGAGGTGACTGAGGTGAGTGACTGACTCCGTGAATGCGGCCGCAGCATCAGTAGCCAGTGACGAGTGAAACGCGAACTGAAATCCCAAATCCGCAGGAGCTTCCGGTGCACTGCGTTGATATTCTTCAATCATAAAGGCGAGTTACGGCGGGAGGGCATAACGGTTTTATTGTTGCGCAAAACGAACAGGCCTACAATGTAAAAAATCATGGAGGGTTGGCCGAGTAGCCTCGATCGTTTTTCGTACCATATACCTATATGGTCACAAATTTTAAAATGACACTAAAACACATCATCTGAAAAAAATAGAAGGTTTTTAGTTGATTAGTGAATAAGGTCAGTTAATAATGTGTTATATGTGTACAATCAATATATTTTGGCATTTAAAATATTAAAGCTGCAGTACGTTAGATTTTAGATATGTGTTTTTGTTATAACCGTTATTATTTGACGGTGGAAGTTATTTGCAGCACCAAGACTGCGGATATGACAGTCGATTTAGTTTAATTTTGCGTTCCAGTCTGTAACATTTTTCTTTCAGGTGGCTTTATCTTTCAACAAGACGGCGCGCACTACAATATCGCACGGGTAACGCGTGCGCCAATAGGCCTATTATTATCCAGAGTTTATCAGTAAGGCTTATTAGCACGAATGTTCTCCAAGTTTTGTCGTAGGCCTATTTAAGTCTGTTATACTACAGGCTATTTCGGTGCCCTCAAAAAGAGAGACAGACCTTGCAAAATCGAGTCGCAACCAATGAAGGCATTATACTGTCTCGACTGATGTCGATCTATCGAATCTTGATAATGAGTTGTGTAGCAGACGTTTGCATCACGTGAAATGGAACGCGAGTTCGATATTGACTTGAATGGACAATAGCGTGAAACTAAAAATTATCGGTCCAATGCAATATAACTCGAGACTAGAGATGCCGAGATTTTTTGGGCTGAGACCCAGACGAGACCGAGAAACGACGTCACGACCGAGACCACCCACATCCCTGCGTTTTCAAGATGGAAATTAAAGGAACCTGAACGAGACAGACTCACAGACGGACGGACGGACAGACGGACGGGCAAAATCTGTAATACGGCTTATCAAAACGTCAACGTAATGACAAGAGAAGTGAACTAGTCCACGACTGCCATTATTAATGACAAGTTTCTGTTCTAGACATCCAGTCCAAACGAGAACATACGGTACTGTATACGGGAATTACATTCTGATTCACGAGAGGTCGCTTCGTGGTGGCTCGTAAAGTATACGCGCATTACGCAGTCGCAAGCGGTCTACGAAGTAATGCGGTGGCCGGTAAAAATGATAAAAGTCAAACTTAATATTAATACCGCCATAAATGAAAATCAAAGTACTAGTAGGCCATGTATTATAGTTTATTTTGTAAAATAACTGAATAGTTTATTGACGCGCTACAGCTATATTAGGCGTCTGTGGTACGAGTTGTCGTGTGTCCGTCCGTCTGTCTGTAACGGATGATGTATTGTGGCTAAGCTTTAGGTTGTAGGAGAAAAGTTTTTGCACGAATAATTAGCTTTATGTCAAGTCTCTCTACGTACAAAATTTGGGGGATGCAGTGCAAAGAAAACATTTTTAAATTTGGGGTTGAAGGGAGGGAAGCAGAAAAAATGTGCATTTTTCAACGGAAAACTGGTCATATCTCGGAAACGGTGACAGATAGGGCTACGGTTATTATTAATCACTAATAGGAAGTGGCATACGCTTTTTTAGATGAGATAAAAAATAATCGACCTTGAACAACGTGAAAATTTTGGGCAGTTTCGTATAGACAGTGTAAAAAGACGGTACCTTTAGACCAGAGTGGAAGAAGCTCAAGTTTCAAAAAAACTTTTAAGATTTTAGGGTTTGTAAAGGTTTTTTTGAAAGTTTTAACAGATTTTTAAAGGTTTTCTTGTTAAGTGTCCAATGAATACCGTACACGAAATTACGACCCAGGAAAAAATTTTATAGACCTTGTTATGAGTGAACGACATAATGACGTGATTGACGTCATAACTCAAAAATCAGGATTGAACTATGAAATGAAATATGACATATAGTAAATTTCACAACAAACAAAAAAACTTTACAAACTTGAAATTGTACTTTCAAAGTTTTTTAAAGGTTTTTAAAACAAAAAATTTTAGATTTGTGGACCAATTTTTCAACCCTGGTCTGGACACGCCACTGAAGTGAAGTGCCTGTCGATCGTCGGGCGGTTGCTGTGATGCTAGCTAGCGGCAAGCGACGAGCGCGTTTGCGGATGAGTTATTTGGCCGCACGTGGAAGTAATATAAGCGCCGCCACTTCACTATCAGGTCTCAGTGGTCAGCGGTCAGCCGCAGTGGTCATATGAATGTACTGGACACGATCTATAGCCGCTGGCTGGCTGGAGGGCTGCTAGGTCTCCTCCGTCCATTTCAGGAGTTAAGTCTTACGAAGAACTGGGAGACGTTTGGAACTTAGGTGCACAAGGCAAAATTTTGCTTGAACTTTTGCATCGTGTTTTGCGTTTTGCTTTACAACTGTGACAATTATGCGTACAAAAATGTAGGTAACGTTTACTGTAAACTTGTAATTTTTACGACTGCATAAACTACTGTAAAGTTAAATTACGAACAGTTGTAGACGGAGAGGCAGAAATCAGTAGGCCAGTACAAAAATGTTTCAAACACAACGATGGCTGCTTAGCTCTTACCTGGATTTCAGTCGAGTAGTAGGGAATGCGTTTTTTGCCCTTTAAAAACTAGAGGACGGCTCGCACCCCCCCCCCTCGTGTCGCCTCTCCACAACGCGTACCCGTGGTCCATTTGCAGTCGTCGTCGTCGACGCTATCTGATGATGACGATGTCTATCTGATTCGATGCTGCCGTCGTCGGCTTATCCCATCGAACCCTCTGCATATATTATACATAATTGGCTTTTGTGGGTCAGCTAACAATTTTGTCAGGGCGAAATCCTCAAACTACTCTCCGACTTCATACACCGCATTACCGGCGCGTCCATCGAGACTCTTCTAGGCGAGCAAGCACCGTGCATAAAATTGACAAAAAAACCCGAGAGGCGCCCTGGGCAGAATCCGACAGTCTTTCTGTGTCAGGCTATCTACCTGCAAATTTGGATGTCTAATCTATGCGAGTATATATCCAGCGTCTTATGACAGCAAGTACCATGAATACTATTGAGTACAAGTAAGTTGAGCAAAGCTCACGTGACGCGCGATAGCAGCGGTCCTGCCACTTTGGCAATCGGTGTAGGCCTACAGCAAAAAGATATTAATGCACTTTGAAAGAGTACTTAAATCTGAGGCCTCCGTACGGAAGACTTCTTGAATTTAAGAAATCCAAACTTAGATTCTTAAAAATGTACGCTCTATGCTAAAAATGTCATACGCAGGTTGTCCAGGTTCATCTCTAGCCATTTCGACGCAATTCACTCGTAAAATGTGTGTCACAGCCGGAAATTGCAAAAAAAATCACTAAAACTCCTATTTTGTAAATTCAAGGTCATTCAAGGTCATCATCGTTGACCCCAATAAAAAGCTTGTCACCAGTGCTTGTTATGTTTAGCAGCACGTCTGTACCTATCTGCAACCGTTTTCACGCTACACGAGATAATTGCGGTAAAATAACCACTTTCAGGGGGTGCAGCTGTTTTTCACGCCCGTCTGCGCCGGCCTCATTGAACCTACGGGGTCGAGACTTGGACTGCTAAAATTTACGTTTAGTGCTGAAAATTTCATACACAAGTTGTTTTGGTCTATTTTCAGCCATTTCGTCGCAATTCACACTTAAAATGTGTCTCGCAGCCGGAAATCGCCAAAAAATCACTAAAACCCCTTATTTTCGGAACATCAGATTCTCCACCACAGAGTCTTAATTTGAACGGTGTGGGTGCATTATAATGCTGCCCTGTGAGAAACTCATTCTGCAAACGCTGATGTAGCATGAACATTGAAGAGGCGAGAAAATAGCGGCCTAAAGCAACGGTATTCAGTGTCAGCGAAAAGTTTCAATTTAAACTAATGCGTAGAAATTCATATACACTGTACGTTAAGGCTCAAATAGACCTAAGTAAATTATTTGCCCAAAAGTGTGTAAGAAATTACAAGTAAACTTTCGATTTTATATCAATATATATCACAATGATTTATCTAGTGCGTATTGTGTTGCATCTTGCTCATGAGTCTTGGTCTCGGTCTTGTAACAAGACCAAGACCAAGACACTAACCTCCAAGACAGAGGCCAAGGCCAAGACATCAACCTTCAAAGCCAAAGCCAAGACCAAGAGCAAGGCAGTAAAAATCTGCCTCGAGGCGGCCTCGAGGCGAGGCACTGCCTTGAGGCATCACATCACTGGTTCTTGGTTCAAAGTTTTGGACGTTTTTGATAATTTGCGACAACGGTTGTTGCCTGCTGATTGGGGGAACTGGTCAGCTGAACTCATCGCAACGGTAGGCTAACAATCGTCGGTAAATTGATTTGTCCGTGAGAACGACGCAAAAACTCGCCGCATCAGGTAGCTTTCTGTTTCTTTTCCACTGCAATCAACCTGAGACGAAATAATTCCTGACTGCGCCGGTTCAGCTGGCCATTATGTTGCTCTCGGGCGCCGTGGCCATGGCTACGCCCACGTGGATGTGTGTCTCCATGGATACTGTTGCTGCAGCTGCACTGCTGCTACGATGCGGCTTCGAGATAAGCCGCAGCAGCAGTAGCAGCAGGAAAGCGACGATCGACCAACAGCGATGTGTTCGTTATCTGGTCGTATAGTGCAGCTATAGCGAATGTCTTGACTGATCTGCAGTTTCGTATAAGCGCATAAATACGCTAGTAGCCTTACCAAGCGCTGGTTGATTTACGTTCAGACTCCGGTTGTTATCAGCTTGTTAAATCGCTGTTAATTAACAGGAAATATTCGAGAATAAAATCACGTGCGACAGGCACGAAGACGATGACACCAAATAGTGCAGAGAAGAGCAAATGATAATGCTGTGTATCGCCAGCAGAGCGCGTGTTGTATGCTGGTGACGTCACGTTGTCATGGCAGCGGGCAGGTGCTTCTCACTTGGCGTCGTCGTTGCCATGGTGATGTTGGCTTGTGCCGTGCAGTCAAGTGCCGCCGTCAGGCTTAGAACTCGCAGTCGTTACCGAGGTACGAATGTTGCAATGCAATTGGATATCATGCTGCTCAATCGTAATAGCTTTTGTGTAGCAATTACTCGTGTTTTGCTATATCGGCGCGCGTATTAAGTGTCTATGGCTGGCAATATGGCCAAATATTTTGCCATTATCTTCGAGACAAAAAGACCTATCAAGGACTACAGGGTTTCTGGAAATTTAAAAATTATTTATCTGAAAATAGCCAAGTTTTAGCCATTTTTACCAGCAGCGTCATCGGTTAAACATTTGTTGAGAGAAATGAAGTTTAGTTGCAATTTTCCGACAAACAGCTGCAAATGTCCGACAACAAAATTTGTGTTTAAAAGTAGACTTATCACTGAAATTAACTTTGGACTAACTGTATGTAAATGCGCAGGTGGCCCTGAATGATTAATGTATGCACATGCACACTGGACATTGCATCCCAGACAACTTTCAGACAAGCGCATTTATCTAAGAAAAGAAAATTTTTACGACAGGCTAATTTTTTGGGGGTGGGGGCAAAAGGTGAGTGACAATTGTTTTCTTTTCCTTTTCCCTGCCTTTTCCCCTTGTTTTTACACTAAATCCAAGTCAGGGTCACTATTGCCTGATTGCAGACGCCAGTGCTAAAACAGACTTCAATCACACAGCATCTGCGGGGTTATGTTGGTTACACTGTACACACAGTTAAGCCTTTACACCGGGAAACAGACTGCTGTATAACTGATAAGACGTCGTCAAGATGCTATGTGCTGCAGTCTCTGTACGTCACGTGTACCGCGTGACCCCGGCATCATGCTGTCAGTTACAAACACTAACACGCCACTTGTCAGCTTGACAACAGATCTATAGACAGACTGACAGACAGACTGACGGATACCACATTGGCGCGCAGGGTGTCCACTCCATTGGCCGGCGGAAGCAGGATGCTTCCTGAAAAAAAAGTCGGAGTGGACAATCTTCTGGTGGCAAATATATTGTTGATTTAAATCCCCCCAATGTTGAAAATCTATTGCCGCGAGATAGGTTTTAAGCTTAGAGCGTTTCCTCATACTCGTAGCTGACCGGATGTTCGTTGTTTTGTTGCTGAGATTGTTTAAGTAAACGCTTCCGCGCGAAAAGTCGGTTAATCGATCAATTCAAATAAGTCGACTTAGGTTATAGGGCTTTTAGAACGAAGTCTTCATATGTTTGCGCTGAACTGGAGAGCCTAAAGTGGTTGGGTTGATGGCTTGGTGCGACTTGGGGGGAGATTGCTTCCTGACGCTGACGGGGGATGGACGCCCGTGCCGGCGCGCAGCATTCTGCCGACAGACCGGAAACGACTGCATTGTCTATGTATCTGGCGTGTTTTTGCTTCCGTGTGTACAACGTACCAGACTGCTCGCTGGCACGCGATGTGTATGAACGGTCGTATGTTGTTTGCTGCATGGCGGCGTTCTCTCGGTCAGTTGAGTTGCTGACATCGTTGGCACCTTGGCAACGTGATTGATGCGGTTGGTTCTGATGGGTTTTCTACCAGGAAGACATTCCGTGCTGCTGTCAGAGACACGCCTACAGTAACTGTTCTCCGCCCCTTCTTCACGCAGTCCGTATAGTCTAGCCTACGTGTTTTCTCGAAATGGGCCGCTGCGAAAGTCGCTCGTGCTACAGACATAGCCTGTATAAATCGTGGTCAAAGTTGGATTAAAAATTGTGAAAATAAAGTACATCATAAGTCAAGAAAGTTTGCAATATATGCTAGTTTACAGCGCTAACATAATAAAGGTAATATAACGACATTTTTGAGGTGTGGTGGAAACTTGTAATTATGATCTTTTTGTTGCAAATCTTCTGCCAAGTCTGACGGAGAACACTGAAATAGTTTTCAAAGTCGGTCAATATCTGGCGAAGATGTGGACACGACAAGAGTGTATTCCGTCGTGTTTTCTGACTCATCGTATACATTTAATTGCTGTACATTATTAGTACTGTTGTGATTTTGTTACTGACTGTGAAAACGTTTTGCCAGTGACATATTTATTGTAAAAGTTAAATTAAGCGCATTGGCAGAGAACATTGTTTTCAGCGTTTGCCAGCAAACTAAAATAGTAATCGTAAGCATACAAGGCCGCATTTACAAGATCAAGACAGACTGCTATAAGCGTGCGCACCAGAAACAAAACCGAAGATAAGAGTTCTGTTGTTGAAATACCTGCTTATTGCAGTGGGCTATAAATGAAGTAAGTATATAAGTTAGTAAGTCAGTAAGTAGAACTTAAATTTATATAGTGCATCAACGCCAACGCCATTTATTTTCTCCGCCAAAAAGTACAGGTTGTGTTTTTTCAGCAATATCTGACTTTATGTCTGATTGTCTGTTCGCAAGATACAGTCTGCTCAAGAATTTTAACGCCGGATTTTGGTAAATCTTTGGAGGTGTATTACGTGACCAAAGTAGGCCTAAATTAGATTTTGGTGGCGCTCGGATCACCACCGGAATATTTAAAAATCATTTTTTGTTTACTGCCGAGGGTATGCGTCGCGCAATTCTTGGAGAGAGTCAGACATAAACGCGTATTTTGAAAAGCACACTGAGTGCATAGGCTGATAATGTGTTAAGGAAACTGCAAACTAAAATGCAGTTGTAGCTGACGGCAAAAGGTTGAAATATCTGAGTGCTTTTTTCACGCGCGAGAGCATGTAATGCTTTGCACGTCTTAGCCATCGTCGAGGTGTCTGTCTGTCCGTCCGTCTGTCCGTTCGTTTGTTTGTAACACCCTTGAGCCCTATCAAAACGGTGCAAGCTAAAATCACAAAGTCTTCACTGTATATGCTGCCACGACTACTCTTAAGTTTTCGTGACAAAATTTCGTGCCCCTGGGTGAGGGGGTTCCACTCGAACAAGGGCGTCAAAGAAAGGTACCTCCTGGAAAGAAGTTATTTTGCCGCTATTGGCTTGCCTAGTGTGAAAACGGTTGCAGATAGGCACAGTCATGTTGCTTATCATAACAAGCACTAGTCACGGGCTTTTTAGCTTTATTAACATTGATGACCGTGAACGACCTTGAACCCCCAAAAGAAAGGTTTTGGCGATTTTTTTTTGCATTTTTTGGCTGCAGCGCACATTTCAAGAGTGAATTGCGACGAAATGGCTAAAGATAGACCAAGACAATGTGAGAACAGGAACTGTTAAGGCTGTCGCGCGTCTTATGAGCTTTTCTCAAATTACTTGTTATAAATGATATGGCTAAAAAGAGTTAGTTAGCCCTTCACATCACCGAGCTGTGAGCAGGCAGACTGTTGACCAATGTTGAATGTGGTTGTTTGCAGCTGACCGATGTAGGTCGGGTCGCAGTCAGTGTCATGCGGATGCTGTTTGTCACAACACTACCAAGGCGTATCGCTGCAGATGTAAACAAGGTTTCTATGGCAACGGAAAAATCTGTGTCGGTCAGTGTCGTCTCCATGGTGATCGTATTCTACATGTTGTAATAGAACTTGATGATGATTGACAACTATAGACGCGTAACAAATATTTAGTGATGAATCGACTTATTTGTGTTACACAGTTTACATTTCAACACCTATCATCACTCACATTATTTCCAGGTATGCATTTCATATTTTTCACTGCTATCATTTTTATTTTGTCTTTTTTCGTCATTTTTTAGAACAAAACCTCTCAACTGCATAGTGCGGACTGTTTGTACTTATCCGAATTGAGTTTACGAACTTTTGAGATTGCACCAATCGTTATATATTTTACTTATCTCGTTTTCGTTATTTTTGGAAGCAAGATGAATGGACGAGGCTGATATAAGCCCTGTTATATTATTCTCAAAGGCCTCGTCAGTTTCAAAATACAAAAAAGTTAACTTATATTTTAACTCACTTATTCTAAAGCTGTATAATTTTATGATGTAGTGTTATAACGTCGCATTTTGGGCGTGCTACAGAGTATTTCGGTGACATAATTTTGAAAGTGGATAAATGTTTGTGATACAGTTATGACATAAAAGCTGAAAACTGCACGCGTTCTAGTGGTTGGTTTCGACCCGTAACTTTCAAGTCACGGTTCGATTTTTACCGCCGGTTATTTGCAAGTTAATTTGAGAACGTTGCCTCCTCGGGTCAACTCTGCCTCCTTCCCTCATCGGGATGGGCAATGAGTTTCAGCTTACCCAATACGGGGTGAAAGCCTAGTGTGGCTGATTGAGATCGTAGTGGTATGTCTGCCAGCTGCAAACTGTGGGTCTAATGATATTTTTCGCTGACGCGGGTAATGGATGGCCGCATAGTGTGCTGCGGTATCATTAGCTCATGCCAATCAGCTGCCACTTCCGAGATTGTAAAGCGCTTCTGGTCACGAGTCTGACTTATGTAAGAAGCGCCATAGTAAATACCAGATCTTTCTTTTAACATTATTCGAGTCCGCGTTTGTTTGTCGCTTTCGTACGTTCTACAATGTCGTACATTGGGCACATTCGTTTGTGTATGTATCCGGGTGATCAGATCACAACGAGTGTGAATATGAGAATGCTGGCTGCGTACATTACTGTCATAACACACACGGAAACTACTCGTGCTCGTGTCTCGTGGGCTTTCGACTCGGCCGAGACGCTCACAACTGTATCGGTATATGTCCCTCTCTTCTTCTCTGTCGGCCTTCCTATCTGTCTCGGTGTCTCCCCGTCTCCTTTTCTCTGCCTGTCTATCTGTCAGGCGCTGTTCGTTAACAGAGATCTGGGGACAAACCGCGGGTTTGTAGAACAGCCACTTGGGTTATTAATCAGTTCGAACTTCAAACTACTCGAGGTTTTCGAAGTTCAGACTACTTTAAGAACTAATGTCAGCTGTGTCAATATCTATTACTGATAATGCTGTGCACTCGATCGCTATAGGAGCTGTGATAATTTAGATTTAGAAGCAAGTCGAAAATTGTGTCTACTGACATTGTACCCGCGTGCGATGACGTAGTGCGGCATCGCGCGCGGTAGTTCTCTGCGACAGTACAACTCTCTCGTTGTGTATAATGATCAGACGTGAATGAGTGCGCTGTCGACAACGGCGGCTGTGAGCACGAGTGTACAAACGCCGTCGGTAGTTACCAGTGCAGCTGTCGACCAGGCCACTTCCTCGCCGTCAATGGCAAAAACTGCGTCGGTATGTATACTAATAGATATCGCACTGCTAGAGTGTCTGTCGTCTGTCTGTCCGTAACGCATGTAATGTGGCTAAACGGTACGTCGTAGGGGGTCGGCAATGATATTATTGGATAGGGCAACGGCGACTTTACATAGACTGTTAAAAGTAATCACGTTTCTATCTGCAGCGGTTTGGCTGCAATTTTGAATGCAACATTGTTGCCTGCAGCCGTCACCCACCGCATCGTATCCCTATGTTGATTCTAGCGTTCACTAAAACAGTGTCACCATGGCATGAATAAGACTGTAGTCACTCTGGGAAATTGCTTTCTTTCCGCGACCTAAACTCGGACGCTGGCCTACGGATATAAGGGAGAGCCTACGGTCGGCACACCCCAGCAACAGCTGAGATTCTTGTCTTTTAAGACGCAGGTTGCACTCATGTACAACAACAGATATAGGGTGGAGTGGACGCTTTTGAATCGCTCTTGGTTTGTACTTCCTAATAGCATTAAATATGTTAGTAAGCAGAAAAACGTTTGATAAAAATTACAAATAAACTCTCAAATAAATAAATCTTTTGTTGCTCAACGAACAATATTAAAGCACCGAAAATTAAGATCTGTTGCTGTTATAGGACCGATAAATTAATTTAGGCTGATTAAATAATAGCGTGCTGATGTCACTAATTATTCGTTTGACTCAGTAACGTAAATAAAGAGGAAAATGCAGAGTAAAAACGACATACAAGAAAATATTATAGAAACACAAAGCATATAAGTATTCAGTTTAATCAGCAGGTGTGCCAACATAATATCCATGGATATATACACAAAACGGCCTAAATCTCATATCCACACATGGATATATCCATGGATGTATCCATGGATATCCATATCCACGGCAAGCCTGGTATTTTCTCACTACAATTTTTGCTGCATGGAATAAGCTTATTACATGATCTGTAGGCTTAGGGGCCTATGTAGGCCTATCAGTTTTAATTAGTCTTCTTCGTCACTGTCACAAAAAATTAGTGTCACATAACCCGTGAAATAAACGCAAAAAGTAGAAAAATTTGTTAAGTATAACTGCACAAAACAGTGAATTAATTTTGACATGATGCAGGCTTAATCAGCACTAAAAAGCAAGTGCTTCGTTACGAAAATGTCAGCTAAACAGCGTCAAATAGCATGAATTCAATAAAAACACTAAATAAACTCATGACGCTGACGCCGTCACTGCTGGCATGAGCTCCATGGGAATAGGGGATAAGGTACCCCGGGCCCCGCGAGGTTTGGGGCCCCGCCGTCGCTCAAAAATTTAAAGTACACAAAAATTTGCCACTGACACTTTTTCAAAGTTTACCATTGCATACATCAGTGCGAACTGTGGCAGCAGCTGCTGTACTTTCTTAGTTTTTCGGCTTTTCCTGAAGACTTTATGTGCATATCTGGTGCCGCGTTGTCAGGTCTCGCGATTTCGGCGTTCCCTGGCCATCCTTCCTTGCGTAGCCATAAATGAATACTGGCGATGGTCACGGCTACCGTTAGAGAAGAAACGGCGAGTTCTGCGTAACGGCAGGTCTTGTTACCAGGAGTAGGACTACTGGATACTGGCCCAGTCAGTTAAACGCGCTGGCTGTTAATGGAGCACACCGGCCATAGGACCGACTTAGGCGTTATTATGCGTAAATCCGTCGTCATAGCTGTTGATCTAGAAGCTGTGTGTTTCCATGTACTAGTTGGTAGCAACTGGTGTTACGTGCAACTTGGCTGCGCTCACCACTGTGAGAGCAACGCGCTAGGAACTAAGTGTGTCTGTCGCAACGGCTATCAACTTCACAGCAACGGCAAAGACTGCGTCGGTACGTCGGCGTCGTTTTACTAATACTTTAGCAGCTTTGTTGTGAAAATCTTTGTTAACAACAATAACAACAAGAGCAATAATAACAATAACTAGGAGCGATCACATATCTGAAACTTTTGCTTAGAATAGTGCTGTCTTTTGTTGAGTTTAACAGACTTAACACAGCTGCTGTTTGTATACTTTAAATAGTTTCTTAATCCATTTGTCACCACCGGAACCTTATCACTTGATGAGTGATGATCAACGGTGTAGAGGATAACCGTGCTAGAAACGCTGAAGAAGAACACAGGATAGCAAATTATTGCAAGATAAAGCGAAAAAAAATTTGTTAGCAGAATTACAGAAAAAGTCACAGACAGATTTGCCTGAAATTTTTCTGAAGTTTGGATTTGGCAAAATCTCCTCAGACATAATCTTCAGACACAGTCTTTTAGATAAAATTACCTAGACAAAATTTTCTGGGTTTGTGTAAAAAGGACATATCCCCCTGCGGACAATACTAAGGCCTGAGCTAGGCTTGACGATCTCGTTCAGCATAAGTCTAATGTTTTGTATCGTTTCGCTGTTCCTACTATCACTGACAGAGTATTCAGTCCAAAAATAAGCTGCTAAATTTCTGTCATAACTGCAGTAAATATTGACTGATTTTCTTGTTTTTTACGTTGTTACGCTTACTCAGCAATGAATTTGCAATGATGCTTTGATTAGCGATCCCACCGCACCCAAAACGCGTCGCTACACTACCTTGTAAAGTGCTATAGTGATAAAGTTTATGTTGCTGAAACTGGTGACAGCTACGTGCAGTCTTGGTAACGGTGGCTGCCAGCATCGCTGTACTGACGGCAATGACGGACCCATCTGCAGTTGTCACGACAGATACACGCTTACATCCGACCACAAGTCTTGTACAGGTACGCATTACATATTATAACATCAGTTAACTGATCAACTTGTTCGGGTATCATCAGTCAGCTAAAGACGTTCTTATGGTAGATACTCGCTCACCACCGCCCGCAAGTCTTGTGCAGGTGTTATTTCGTTTGCACGTGTCTAAAATTAACAGCATCAAAAGTCTAATCGTTTATCTGTTCAGATTCTGTTTCTTGTTCACGTTTGTATTGTTGGGGTTAGTATAGTTATATGATTCAAATAGTGCAAAAAATTGCAGTGATTGATCAGAGCAAGTCGGCAGTTGTAAGTGTAAGAAATCTGTTCAGAGACTATAGAAAGAGGTGTTTGTGTGTATATGTTTTATGATAGCGACGTGTGGAGTGAACAATGGCGGATGTGATCGACATTGTGAGGACACGGACGAAGGACCAGTCTGCAGTTGTCCTACTGGCTTACTACTCGATGAAAAAGACTTCAAAACCTGCGTCGGTCAGTTACTGGCTAGTTTGTATTTCTTTTTACACTGATTACAGTTTATTCGAGTATTTTATGTTTTTTTCTGACTGCTTATTTCCTGGACTTGGTCAAGTGACCGTTTGGTCGTTTTAAAGTTTTTTTTCACAAGTCAATTTTTCTGTTGTAGTCATGGTAAAATCACGATTTAAAACACTCTGCTTTATTGAGCAACAAATCGGAGTAAATGGGATATGTGCTGTAGCGGCTCAGCTAAAATGAAAGGAGCACTCGTATGTGCGAATGCGTGATGCATGGTCTTGTATTTGCTGAACTGTAAGAACTTGGACGGATATGCGATGACAACTGTGGGGACGGTCCGAATTGTAAGGACAAAAGCACGTCTCCACAACTTTTTTTCACTGCAGATAGTCTGAAACATGTATGCGGATTTCACTAATTTATGTTTTAGTCGCAAGAGTTGTTTTTTTCTTTAGAAATTTTGGCGTGGTCTTTTCACATACCGTGTTGAGTATAGCATATCTGTCATAGGATGGAGATGTGTGGTCGTGTGTTAGTGTTGTAGGGAGTTTGAATTCTTATAGTTGAGGTCACTACTATTGGGCAAACCATTTGCACAACAACAAGCGCAACTGCGTAGGTACGTCGGTCAGAGCACCTGATGACGTCATAGTGACGTCATCGACGTCATAGTGACGTCGTCGTGCCCGCCACCCGCTTACGTCACAGATCACAAACTGTCCAAGTTTTCATAGTTCTGCAATAACAGGCACGTGTGTGGCGAGTGTAGCCTATGTGGTGATGTGGGTGTATATAGACGTGGACGAGTGTGCCGGTCCAGACCGTGGCGGCTGTAGTCACGAGTGTGTCAACATTCAAGGCAGCTACGAGTGTCTCTGTCCACCGGGCTACAGAGTCGCCAGCAATCAACTCACCTGCCAAGGTCAGTCTCTGCAGCAATACATCTCGTCAAGTCTTCGTTCATTACTGCTCGCGGTGGCCACGGCAGTTTTTTCCTCAATTAGGTTATTTTTCTCCGCTTTACGTGCATTTTTTGCACGTCGTGGAATATTAATTACAATAATTAACGAATTTATTAATTGTAGAGAATTAAAATGTTCGTCAGATATTGCTAAGCAGTTATTTTATCAAGCGGCCAATGCTATCTTTGGTTAGGTAGGAAGACATGCATCTGAAGAGGTTATTTTGCAACTCACTGTATGGACTAGAAGCTTGCCCATTAAACAAGGCCGCTGTTAACTCACTGGATTATGTTATTAATAAGTTTTTATGAAACTGTTTAAAACAAATAATATTGATATTGTCAGAAACTGTCAAAAAAATTTGCATTTGAGTTGCCAAGTGTTTTACTTGCACGTTGGAGCGAACATTTTTTAGTCAAGTACAAGGATTGTGATAACGCTTTCTGTAAATTGTAACTGTTTTAGTTTGAAATTGCATAGATAAGTTGCTTTGCGATAACATTGTCACCGTTGTGGACTACTGACTGCATGTATATATGTATTTTTTCTTTTGTTGTTTTTCTGTGTTGCTATTGTGTTATTCTCTGTGTTTGTCTACCGTTATCGGTAAATTAAAAATTATCAATTGTCGTTATTTCGCACACGCTGTTAAAGCAGCGTGTAGCAGTTTACGTATTTCTTATTGAGCACAAGCATCTTAAAATGTGTGCTGTGGCTAAGGAAGATTCGGCTGATGATGATGCCATTCGATCCGATCATCATAGTGTTACTAGGCATATGTCGTTGCCTTTCGCAAGGTTTAGAATATATTATTTTCTTTCGCCTTTCTTTTGTCTGCTGCAGATAATGATGATAATGATGATGTTATTGACAGACATCGACGAGTGTGAGTACAATCACACCTGTGATCACCTGTGTATTAACACGGACGGCAGTTTTCAGTGTCATTGCTCGCCCGGATACGAACTCTACGGCGGAACACACTGCGCCGGTGTGTCAGAATTCATTTCGCTTTGTTTTCAGTAATTAAATGAGAGTGAATGTGCAATGGCTGTATGACAAAGAAGGTCATAAAATAGCATCCAGAGAACAAAATCAGACTCGTGGGTGACTAAGTGTAATAATTAACAGCTGAGTTCAGTAGTGTTTGCAGCATAATTGTAAAAAACATGCAAAGTAATGAATTAGCCCATTACAATTTATTACTGCATGACCTAACTTTTAGTTACTGCTACACATATCAAAAACAGGCATGAGCATACTACTACGTACTACTTTTCTGCAACTCTGTCTGGATAAGTGTGGAATGATATGTCACATTCTCCAACAGATTTCAGCTGCAATTCAAAGACTTGTCTCAAGGGGTACCTGCCGTCTGCCGTCACGTGACCTCATGCTTGTTCGTGTGTGCGTGTATGCTGGGTGTAGATAAGAATGAGTGTTCCGTGAATAACGGCGGCTGTGAGCACACGTGTCAGAACAATGAGGGAAGCTACCGCTGTGACTGTCACTCCGGCTACCACTTGCACAGCAACAAGCGCGACTGCGTAGGTACGTCGGTCAGAGCATCTGATGACGTCATAGTGACGTCATCGTGCACGCCACCCGCTTACGTCACAGATCGGCTTCTCCGTTGTTATACTCAGTCGAAGTACTGAGAGAAGCGGGGGTACAGCTGGCACTAATAATATGAATTCGTCAACGGCAGGTTGCTTTTCTAGGTCACTTCGTGAGAAGGCATGGTCTTCAAAATTTGGCTGTGACTAGAAAGATAGAGTAGAGGAGAGAAAGGCGGCGTTAGAGAATGAAATATATAGATAGCTTGTGTAAACTGTGGAAGGGTAACGTGAGCCTAGCACACTGAGCACAGCTTATCAGGGTTTCAGAGGACAGAGTGGCTCTGGCACCGTATGGTCGCCGACGTCATCAACGATGGCACGGCACCATAACAACAACAACATCGACAACGACATGTAGTCGAAATGACTATACTAAGTGAATAAGTTAGTGATTTATGTCACGTGTTAGCTGCATGTAACCTTAAACGAGCTCGGTTTGCTAAAATAAAGGAAACGCAGAAATGTTCAAACTGTCATCTAGATCCATTTGTGGGCTTCAGTGTGTGTTTTTGTATCTCTCTGTCTGCAGAGCTAGTAAGTTGTCCAGTGCTGCGAGTTCCAGCCAAGGCGAGTCTGGACTGCACTCCGGCGGTCGGTCGCGGCATCGGCAGCAAGCTACACGTCTGTCGACTGAGCTGCAGTGCAGGCTCCGTGTTCATCACCACACCTGCCGGCGTCAGTAATACAGGTGACACTACAGGTAACAACATCACGACCTGGTGCGGCACACAGACTGGCTACCGCTGGCTGCATCAGCTGAAGAACATCACCCTGCCCTCATGCTCAGGTACAGTTACGATGTAACCTAAGTGTAGGATGTAGTTCTTGAGACCAAGGTCTTGGGTCTTAAGGCGCCTCGAAAACAAAGAATAAAGTCTTTAAAAAGTCATGTTTACATCCTGTAACCTAAACTGTCTGAAATCTCACAGTTGAGTGAATGAACGAATGTACTGAAAAGCGCTCGTCAGAATGCATATCTCCACCAAGACAGTTAAAAAAACAAAATACAAATTCAGAGTTGTATGCCGTACTCGAAGTCCATAACTTCATTTTTTATTTATTTGTAATTATCGACGCCCAAAAATTCAGGGGTCATATGATTCCAACCACCCAAGCTTTTCGAAAAACAATTTATGGGTTGGGGTCATGTCCATACAATACATGAGAACGTTAACTTTGTCATTCACTCTGTTTATCTGACACTTTACAATGTTATAATGTGCTTGTCGAAGTGTACGCCTATAGTATACGTATCTCATTGTTATAAGCCTACTTTAGCTAAGAATCACGTGTATAAAACTATGTTTTCACACATTGAACAGAGCAAGTGTTGGCGCCGGGCTACAAGGGCCGAGCTCGTTTCAAATTCTTTGCCGAAAGATGTCCGCATCGCAGGAACTTCCAAGATTTTGAACAGCAACTCAGTCCCATTCTTGTGGGTCAGTATAACTAACCAACTACGTTAAAATACTTGTTAAAATAAAATACGTTAAAATACATACGCATTTAAAAAAATACAATGTTAATGATATACATGGGTCCTTGAATGTTGGTCTCAGGGTAGGTAAACAATCTCTGTACGTAACCAACTACCCGGGTCAACTCAGCCTGGCCATTCCTTTGTGGGTAGGTGCAATGCGTATCAGCAAAAACTGGGGCGTAGACAGGCACATCTCGCCTTGTAGCCTATCTGTGTCTCGCAGTGTAAACTGGGGTCTAACTGAGGGCTAAAAAACGGAGATGACCGCAACTCTGTAAGTTTTATGGCTAAAAAGGACTTTTCGTTTTTACTACTAATAATTAAACAAACGGTGGCAAAGTCATAAGGCAAAAAGTAAGTGAACTGAAATTTAAGAAATGAGTTACTGTAGTTGCATGCCGTTGTCAGGAGAGACAAAGTCGTGCGAGGGTGAACTGTGTACGGTCAAGTTTCTCGACTTGAAGTGTGACCGGCGCAAGAGAAAGTTTCGCCATCTTTCTGGCAACAACCTGCAGACGCTCATGTCAGCCGAGTTTGAGATGAAAGTCAAGCCAGTCACGCCTACAGGTCAGCTGCACCCAATCTATAGCTACGGATGGTAAATGTCAGAATATGATTTGAATTTTTTACTGACGGTTTTGTTAAGGTTTTTTTTGAAAGTTTCGTGAAAGTTTCAAGTTGAAAGTTGTTGTATTGTGTCTGCAGCAAAGTGCGGCGTCGACTGTTCACGAATGAAAAACTTCAAGCGAATCCGACGATCTCTGCGACGACTGCGGCGAATGATCAATAGCAACCGCGAGAAATTCGCCTTCCAGTACGACACTTCCATCGTTCTGTCATTCTCTTGTTGTTTCTAAACGCTTTCCTTTAAAGGATACGTGTGACCTTCGGAGTCAGATTTGTTTTAGTGAGCGTATAATCGCAACGCAAGCGATTCTAACTTTTGTTACACATTTATCCGTAGCAGGGTCTGTCGTCTGTCACATTCATGCCCGGTGCATAAATCGCCCGACGGATTAAGATGCCGTTTGGGAGGTACACTGATGAAGTTCAATGACACACTGTGTTAGATGAGGGTCACCCCCTTCGTTTTTTAGATTTTAAATACGCCACCGTTTCCTCGTTTTTAACGAAAGTAGAAGTTTCACGTCATCGTCGGCGATCTGTGGTGGCACCCAGGTACGAAGGCAAGAACTACGAAGTACTAAGAAAATCGCTAAGAGCTTACCGACCAAGAGACGTTTGCGAGCCGGGTCAAGTTCTGATGAGTAAGAAGTGTGGTCAGTGTCAAATTTATTTTACTATCTTGCTGTTTCTGTTTGTGTTCGGTCTACAAACGATTATCAAAGCATAGGCGAATTTAGGAGGGGGCAAATGGGCCTTGGCTCCCCAAGATGCCAAGAGTCGCCCTTTTGCCTTGCTATATGCAGTGCATTATAAATTTGTGCAGTAAAACTAATATAATTTATACTCGATATATGCATTTTTAGGGGTTTTTGTGCCCGAAAAAGCGTTTGCTTACGGGGCTGAACCTCGACGATCGGCCCCTCCCCAAGAAGTCTACCTCTGTTCTCGGTTTTCGGCTTCACTTTTTAGCCCTGTGGAGCCAGTTCACTTTTTGTGACTTCAGTATCTGGCTACGCCTATGTAAAAGTAAGTAACAATATACAATATAAATAATGCCAGGGGCATCTACACTAACACCATATAAACTTTGGAGCAAATGGGAAGGTTTTTTGGGGAAATTAGGGGGAAAGCTGAATATTAGTATTATTGTGCATTTTTGATATATTTACGCTATCTTGCAAGCAGAAGTGTTCTATAATGCTTAGAATGCACCAAATTCGTTTTTCGCCGGGGCCCCGTCCGGACTCTGCTTGAGGAGCTCACGACGCTCCCCATAGCCCCTATAGTGGCCAGGGGAACGGGATACCCCCTTCCCATTTCTCACTCTGTCGATGCCTATACGGCGCCTTATTTTCGACGCCTGCGGCGTTTTATCTTGAGTTAGGGGGAGGGAAAGTTTGCTCCAAGGACTTGGTGTATTTTTGTATGTTTTGGTTATAAAAAAACAAAATTTAGCACCAAGAGTGCACGAAAATACGCCATTTTGACCCTACAATATCAACAAAAATTTCTGGGGAGGGGGCAGTGTCCCCTCCCAGATCCCTCCCACTGTAAGGAGGAGGGGGAATACCCCCTGTTCACACTCTGCCCCCTTTGGCGCCTTCGGCGCCTCGACTCGGCTCGCGCCTTCGGCGCTCGACCTTACATGTTAGCTCTTCCTCAACTTCAACTCTTGGATCCGCCTATGTATCAGAGCACGTTAATGAGCATGTTAACGCATTAAGGAATTACCAAATTAAAGAACGTAACGACGTTGAAAGTTTCAACACAGTGAAAACAATGAAAACGCCCGTGTTATCATTATAGAAGATGGCGTGCATGGGGACGAGTAACTATGATCACGCACGTGCAGGCTAGACACTTATTTTTTCTCAGTATGCAACTTAGGCCTATAAGGCTACTGTTGTTAAATTAACGGCTATACAAATCTGATTATTATTTTATAGATTTTTAACAGCTTTTTAGTGACAGGAGGCAAATTAAACTATAGTAGCTTGCCGCAAGTTGCATGGTAGTGGCAACGCGTTATGACTGCGATCAACGCGATTAGAACGATCAGTCGTTGGACCGCTCTGCTAATATCTTACCAGCACTGGTTGGGCAACGAAAAGGACAGGAGAGCCGGAGTGTAAAAATTTCTGTTTTAGCAATTTCCGAGCATTTCATTAGTTTTTATCCGGACTACGTGGATTAATCAATCAGTCAGTCAATCGTAGTTAATTTTAGACACAAATATAGCTACACAATAAAAATGGATAAAATAAAAAAAATAAAAAGAAAAAGAAAAACACACGCACACAAAAACATAAATCTTAGCCTATCTAATACACACATGTAGTTAAGAACCATTCTATAACTGTTTTGCACGATTTAAGAACCTGATTTGCAGAGAACATGAAAATTATGACGGCCAACAGTACCAATGTATCTGTCGTACGTTAGCAGTGCCAATGCGTCAGTTATTACAGCGTGCAGGTGATGATGATACGTCACAACGTCTGTGTGTTTGCTCGGTGTGCTATACAGTGTCGTGCAGCCTGGCGACCTGGTACAACTCCGTCACTGGGACGTGTGAGCCGTGTCCCGCCGGTACCTACCAAGACCTTGAGGGTCAGCTGGCGTGTAAACCTTGTCCTCACGGGCTACTCGGAGCCGGCATCGAGTCCGCTAAAAACATCAACGAATGCGGAGGTTTCTGTTCGCTAACGTTACACACATCATAATATTTTCAATCTTTCTGTTCAATTTACTTTACCGCATTATTTTTTTCATTTTCCAGTACGTTTTTGTCATTTAATTATAGGATCGTTAGTTCTCTCGTGAGATCTCTCAAGCGGGGTCCCACAGGTGCATTCAGTTCTTCTTAGAGGCATATTTCGAGGTGAAACGAAAACAGTGTACTGGCTGTATTCTCCATAGTTATGCATACTAAAATCGTAATATTTGTGCTAAAATTTGCACATGTTTAGCGGGAAAAATTTGAACCGTCTAAGCTCAATCTGCATAAAGGTCTATTTCCACTACGGCTGCGCGTTGCAACGCGTTGAAAGAGGCGGAGACATTTTTGGGAAAAATATTAATGAGTTAATATGGCCGACAAATACGAAGATTTGTTGCTGTTGGCAGCAGCAACTTGTTGCACATATATACGTGTTGCGTAAGAAAAAAGAAAACGTATTTTTTATCCGTATAGTCATAGGACACTGCGCATTGCAACGACATTAATAAACGTTTTCGATGTCTCCGTGTTCGTCTCCGAGTCATCCATTTTGCTTTGACGACTGAAGTCATTTCCAGTGATACGTGATAAATATTCATGGTACCTCATAGAGCGTTCTGATTGGTCAACGCATTTACTATCGCTCGGATAGTAAACAAAAAATAGAAACACCATCGGCATTTCTATTTTAAACGCAACGCAACGCACAGCTGTAATGGAAATGCTTTTAATTAAACAAGCTGGAAATTTGTGTTTTTACTATCGCCACAACGCGCTGCACAACAAAGCAACGCAACGCCGTAGTGGAAGTGTTCTTTAAGCCATTGTGTTTCTATTCTTTACAGTCGTGTTCTGATAGTGCAGCAGTTCTGAAGTGACGTAGGCTTTATGAGAGAAACTTCCTCCTTTGTATATTTTTTTACTTTGCATGTGCATTTCTCTACAGCTACATAGCTTATCGTGTTTATCGTTTTAGTTTTCAGTGCTGCTGTGACACTGTTGGTTGCAGTTGCAATAAAGATTTTTTTGAGACCGCCGTTTATAAAATGCTCGTGTATACAATGTGTTCAGAAAATAGACCGGGAGCTTTTATTGTAACTGCATCAAATATTGACAAGATCTCACATTTTTTAGTTTTGCCATACCTACAGCAAAGTCATTACGAAATATCCACCACAGCTCAAACGCGTCGCGTCGTTACACTGACCCAGTAAAAGTAATAATGTCAGCTCTGTGTGGTGATATTCATGGCGTACTGCAGCGAGAAGCGCTTCAGCCGTGATAGAATTTTTTATGACCACTCTATTGCAAACTTACTCATCCGAAACCTGCCAGTGAATTTCTTTCCAAAGTCAATTATTATGATTTATTAATGTGAAATAATGAAGTTACGGAATTTTGTGGCTCTACTGTTTCTGGGCCATTGGCAGGTATATTACTGTTAACTATAATGAATAGAGTTTCGTATGTTTGCAGTGGCCTGCAGACCAGGCACGTATTCTGTGGACGGCTTAACTCCGTGCAAGCCGTGTCCACTCGGCACGTACCAGTCTGACTACGGTCGAACGCTTTGTCTGCCGTGTGGACCGGGCATTATGACGTCCAATGTAGGAGCCACGGGATTCCAAGATTGCATCGTCAGCGGTCAGTTTATTGATAGCAATTATAAGTAATAAGAATAGTGATAGGCCTATTAGTAAATTTTAGCAATTCAGTTGTAGTAGCAATAAGCCTAGTAGTGATTACTTAACAGTCACAACCTTTTAAAGCACAAAATTTAAGGAGTGTGATTTTTCATTTTTAAAGTTTTTGCATTCATTCAATTATTCATTGAATAGTGATGCGACAGAACGAACACAATACAATACGGCACAGTTAGACAAAATTTAAACCAAAAAAACCAAACTTAAAACGTTGTCTGTAAACAGAACGTTGTCAGCCGGGTCAGTTCTACAGTCGAGATGACGAGAAATGTGTGTCGTGTCCACGTGACAGCTATCAGCCAATAGCAGGACAGAACTTCTGCATTGACTGTCCCGGATACACCCAGACCGACACCAACGGCGCCAACTCCAGCTCTCAGTGCAAAGGTAGCAAAAACCCTTGGCTAAAGATAAACTTAAAAGGTGTGTAAAACTGTGTTTACAGCTTTTCTTTGGAATTCATCTTTGCAGAGCTATGGAGCGTCACTTGCCATATGGGATCACACGGTTGTTTGCAGTGGCGTCATTTCAGTAAATCATCGAGAGGTCTCCGTCTGTGTAACATATTGTTCTTGCAGCAGTAACACTGTTTCAAAAGTTTAATTTACAGTAAAAATATTAAAACCATTAAGCCTTGGGGGGTCCGTAGACCTCCCTACCTTCCTCTAAATGGCGCCCCTGGTTGTCTGTTGCCTGCCACCCAACACATGTGAGCGTGCCTTGCTTTTACCCCAGCCAAGAACTCCGATACTCTATTTATGTACCTCGGAGGGACGAAAGGCTGAGTTGACCTTTGTGCATGATTGGTTATATACTAAGACGGTTTATTTGTCTGCAGACAATCGCCCATTTAAGTAGTAATTACTAACCACTTGATAGTGACTTGACCAGGAGTCGAACCCACGATCTCTTAATCATAAGTTCCACGTCCTAACCGTTATAGGGTGTTTACACGATCCAGCAAACGTCCAGCATTAGCACGTGTATTTTGAAAACATTTGCTGGAAGTTTGCTGGATCGTTAAACGCCCTATAACGGTTAGTCCCGACCCCCTAGGTTCAAGGTAGCCGGCGCAGGCGGGCGTCAAAGACAGCTACCCCCCCCCTGAAAAGTGGTTATTTTACCACAATTATCACGTGTAGCGTGAACACGGTTGCAGATAGGCACAGACATGCTGCTTATCATAACAAGCACTGGTGACAGGCTTTTTAAAATTATCAACATCGATGACCTTCAATGATCCTGAACCTTCCCAAAAGGGGTTTTAGTGAGTTTTTTTGCACAATTTTGCGCTGCGACACGCATTTCAAGAGTGAATTGCGCCAAAATGGCTGGAGATAGACCAAGACAACCTGCATATGAAATTTTCAGCATGGAATGTAGATTTTAGCAGTCCAAATCCGCACCCTTTAGATTCAAAGAGGCCTGCGCACGCGGGTGTCAAAGAGGGGTACCCCTCTAAAAAGTGGTTATGTATGTATTTATCCTCTGTTGGCTTGTCTAGCGTGTGAATGGTTGCAGATAGGCACAACCATGCTGCTTATCATAACAAGCACTGATGAGGAGCTTCTTACAAATGTCAACATCGATAACCTTGAATGACCTTGAACCCTAAAAATATTGATTTAACGTGATTTTTTAGCGATTTTTGGCTGCAAAAAAGTGAACTACGACGAAGTGGATGGAGATAGACTAAGATTACCTGTGAACAGGAACTGCTATAGGCTTTCGCGCGTCTCGTGAGCTTTGCTCAAATTTCTTGTATGTTGTTGCCACTGATTGCTGCATCCACTTTATTGTTTCATCATCATCAGTTGTCGTCTTCTGTGTCAGAAGGTTGACATGCTATAGTGAGAGCTCTCCACTTCTTTCTGTCACTGGCAAGCATCTTTATCTTTTCATAGGTGTCCATCTTAGTCCAACTTTTAATGTCATCTAACCACATTCTTCTTGGTCTCCCTTGTGATATTCTGGAGTTTAACTTCCCTTCAAGTACTGCAAGTAATTCCTTCCCACTTGATCCACGTAAGACATGACCAGCAAAAGCCAGTTTCTGTTTCTTTATACTGTTATATAAGCCCAATTCTTTTTCTTTTATGCGGTGCAGTACTTCATCATTTGAGACCCTGTCTGTCCATTTGATTTTCAACATTCTACGATAGCACCACTGCTCGAAGGAGTTGATGCGGCGTATGAGGTCATCATTCAAAGTCCAACTTTCACATGCATATCTTGCGACTGGACAGATGAAACAGTTCAACATTCGTTTCTTCGTCTGAAGACTGACGTTTTCTTTCAATAGTTCCTTATGCTTCAAGAAAGTGTCCTTCGCCATACCAATTCTCGTTTTGATATTCATGTCACATTTTCCATCTTCTGTTATCCAGCTGCCTAGATATTTGTACTGTGCTACTTGTTCTACTGGAGTATTGTCAACTGTGATATTGCAAGATGTATTTCCAGATTTACTAATGACCAGTGTCTTTGTTTTCTTCACATTCATCTCCATACCATAACTTCTACAGATATCAGCTATTTTCTGAATGACTTGCTGCAGAGATTGTTCCTCGTCGCACACAAAGACTGCGTCGTCAGCATATCGAATATTGTTGTAATTTTGACCTCCGATTACGATTCCCGTAACTTCATCATCAAGTTCTCTCATCATAAACTCGGTATATAAATTGAACAATATCGGTGAGATGATACAGCCTTGTCGTATTCCTTTTCGAATACAGATTCTTTTCGAGATTCCGTTTCTGGTTTTCACAATTGCATATTGATTCCAGTATAATGCCTTTATTAGTTTTCTTTCGAGTTCTGGAATGCCCGCCTTTTTCATGATCTGAAGTAGTTTCTCGTGGTTGATACTGTCAAATGCTTTTTTATAATCCACGAAGCATGCATAAACTTTTTTGTTAACTTGAATGGTTCTTTCAGCAATCGTTCTGAGTTGGAATATCGCATCTCTTGTGCCTTTCCCTTTGCGGAAGCCTTTCTGAGCGTCAGACAGTTGTTGTTCTATTATTGGTGTTATCCTGTTGTTAATCAGATGTAGCAGAATCTTTGACGTGTGTGAAATCAAGCTTATTGTTCTGAAGTCATTACAGTCTTGTGCCATGTTCACTTTGGGTATGGTGATGAAGATATTCTGTAGGAAATCATC
>Ga0209367_1001678_pt1 | contig 27841 bp, 17 predicted proteins | sample WorMetLIZISLAND2_FD_187412 | JGI IMG/M metagenome (GOLD analysis project Ga0209367, IMG submission 187412) | Marine gutless worms symbiont microbial communities from Max Planck institute for Marine Microbiology, Germany - Olavius geniculatus... ...
AGATACAGATATCATCATCATCATCATCGACAACCGTGGGCTCAACTCCTGTTGGTGTCTGACGCCATTGTTACTATCGCTGCCCACCGCTGCCTATCTAGGGCAGCGTGGCTTAACTCCTGCAGGGTTACCCTACACCACTGCTCAATGTCATCTGACCATTCTCGGTGAGGCCGTCCTCTTTTGTTTGAACCATCCATCATTCCGAACACCAGGGTCTTTATCTTTCTGCTGTTGTCCATTCTGCAGATATGGCCGAAGAGGCGCAACTTTCTCTGTATCACTTTCTGCAGTTGGGTTTCTGCCAATTGAATCTTTCTGTACAATTCTTTATTAGTGACCATTTGTATCCATCCTATCCTCAGAGTCTTCCGGTAGCATTTTCTCTCAAAGGACAGGATTCGGCTTTTGCAGCGTTTTGTAACTGTCCATGTTTCACAACCATACAGCATTGTACTGAACACACATGTCTTTAGAATGCTGAGCTTTGTTTCCAGAGTGATCGCCTTACTTTTCCAAATCTTGTCTAACGCCTACAGGTTTGCCATTGCCTTTGGAATTCTAGGCTATTTCATTTGAACAGTCCAGGTCATATGTCATGTTGCTTCCCAGGTAGGTGAATTTCTCCACATTTTCCAGCTCAGTTCCATCTATGCATATCTTACTCGATATTTGCTTATCACCAAATGCCATCGTTTTTGTTTTGTCAACGTTCATCACCAGCCTATACCTCATTGCTTCTTTATGTAGTGAATGAACTGTTCTTTCTAACGTGCTTTCATCTTCTGCGATTATGTCTATGTCATCCGCAAATCGCAGGTTGTTTATTCTTATTCCGTGTACCGATTTTCCTTCTTCGCCATTTTTGACTTTGTCTATGGATTTCTCTAGATCCGCGATGAACACAGTGGGCGATATTGGATCTCCTTGTCTTGTACTCCTGCTGGTTATCAAACGTTTTAATTATGGCATTATTATTCGTCCAAAGCAAGAAATTTGCATACCGACCGACGAATGGTCGCACGTATTTGTAGTACCACTACTAGCCAGAAACAATTTTACACTGGCTTCTTTACCTAGCTTTGACTGCAGTCGCATCTATAATGCCAACTTGGTATCTTGCGAAACATTGAGACCATTGTTCGAGTCTCTAAGACGCAAGCAACGAGGTATCTTCGACCTCGGAGGACAGATCTTGAACTCCCTATTTGGAGTTGTTACTGAGAAGCAATTACATGCTTTGAGAGCCACCGCCGTTTATTTCTCAAACGTCAGTGGCCATGCTTTAGATGCTTGGCAAAAGCATGCCAATCAGCTGAGCAGCTTCATGGCGATCTCAAACAAACGTTTTGACAGCGTTGCCAACGTCGTGAAGTCACAGCAATTTTTGGTCCAACAACTTCATACCGCCACCTCACAGCTTGATACTGACGTCGCCGCTCTTAAGACATTACTTACCTACGCCATTGTTAACGTAACCAATTTCATCGCATTACTCAGTGAGGTTGATGATTTCAGACTTGCAATCGAGGGATTGGACCACGGCCAACTCTCGCCTTTGATCTTGTCTTTTACAGTAATTGAACGCACGTTAATAGAAATCCACCACGCAGTGCCTAAAACACAGTCATCTTTTGCATCTCTAGTCCTCGAGAATTTGCCTGCGGACTACTACCGAACTCACAACTTTGTTGTCACGAGACAACATCACAATTTACTCTTGGCTTTGCGTTTCCCTTTCTCTAGTACTTTTAGTGAACACAGCACCTTGTACGAGTTTCAGTCATTCTCTGTTCCTGTCCGTGGAATAGGTAATGGCGATCGCGTCACAGAAATTACGGGTCTTCCTTATGGAATCGCTTTCCATAGCATGTCACCATGATCATCTTATCTACTATTTCAAACAAAACCGGACAGAATAGACAAAGATTTTTACTACTTTACTAGTTCACCGTTTGAATCTTTTCGCTCCTTTTCAAAACATGACACTTGTGCCAGCGCTTTGTTGATGAATGACAGACAACTAGTCGCCAAATTGTATAAGTTACATCTACGCCCTCTGTCCTTGGCACCCAGCGTTCTTCCATTAACTCGCGCTACTATTCTGGTTACTAATATCTCCTCCCTGGAGTATATCTGTGATCGTAGATCAGTAGTTCACGATGGTTGCCTACAGTGTGAATTGACTATAACTTGTTTTTGCCATTTACAAAGTCCATTCATCTTACCGGAACGTCTTGTAGACTGCATTCCGCATCATGCCAATGCAACCGTTCTTCACACAGTCAACCTTGCCGTCCTACAACATTTTCTACAGGATTCTGACCTTGGCTCACTTTTTGGAAACACCTTGCTGCATCAACCATTGTCTGTTTCGTTACCTAGATTTGACATTTTTCGATCTACACTTTCCTCCCAACTGGCTAGGGATCATCATCTTAGCTATGACCTTCATCGTGCAGTCAACGCTACCAAGCAACAGAAAACAGCTTTCCATTCCTTAGCCGAAACACTTTGGCAAGACAGCCAAATCCTTGACAATAATTGCTTCACTGCCTCTTTACGGTCGTTTTCAAATTGGTACATAACTTGGATCATTATCAGTGTACCACTGGTAATATGCGCCTTGCTTGGAGTTTTCTTCCTCTTCTACCATGTCCGCTTACTAACTGCCACAGTTACAGCCGCTCATTTTACTCTTTACAAGGTAGCCGCGCTTGAACCTACACTTTTATCATTTCTTGCGTACTTCTCACTGTTACCACCTGCAAACGTCCTTACTCCCACGGCTCCTGTATCTCCTACTGCGATATGTGAATTAGCTCCTTTTGCATATCTCATCTTCCTTTCTGGTATAATCCTTGTCATCTTCTTGGTTTTCATCAAGTTTGGATTTTACCCATCTAACTCAAATTCATTTACATTGATTTTTGAATTTGGTCACAACAGTATAATCGTTCCAATTGCTACTCAACTTCTACCTGGTAGTCCGAGTCAATATACATTCTCTTCCTCTGACTTTATTGACGACGTCACCATTTCTGGCATACTACGCCCTATACTAGTGGTTACTTGGCCTACGCTAAGCATTTGTAACCATCATTTGGACATGCAATTTCACCTTTCCAGTCTATTCCTCTGGGTTTAGTACAAGCCTATCGCCTTCGTAAACTTCTCCGCATCCCTTACTGGTGTATGCTATCTGAACGTTACGGACAGTATGCTTACCGTCTTGACATCGCCAGTGATCAGGATCCCGATGCTAGAGTTCCTATATCGTTCACACGCGTACCGAAACCAGTGTCCCTCCTGATTACTTCCCAAGATGATGGCGCATGCTCGTCCACTGTCCTCGCCTCTCACGGTCACTCAGACACTGCACAGCTTTAATGCGATTGACCCGTATTTAGTGCTGTTGTACATACTCTGTGTTTCTCCCGCCGATTCAAGTCGTTGCGCCGCGTGTTTATGTCTTATATATTGTACCGTATTATACTTTGTGGATATGTCGTGTACATTGACATTACTCGCTTGGATGCGACCTACTACTGTCTGTGGGTCAGATATTGCATATAGTTGTGTTTGGATGTTGTATGTCGTACATTTAACTACAGTGTATCGCTGTAGAGATTTACTGTATCCTACTCACACTGTTTCATGGTGTTATGTTATTTCTCCGTTGGGGTGTACTGCCGCCGAGTTTGTGTGCGTTTGTCTAGTCGCGTCGCCAACCCGTGTTGTGGAGGTGACATGCTCCGTCATGGCAATGTCCGCCGTCTGCACCTGCTTAGCCGTTACATTCATCGCAGGAGTCTTTGCAACTTACGACTCCTCCTTCCGGCTGTGCCTGTGCCGGCGTGCAGTGACATTATCGGTGCTGCTTGATCACCAGCACCCTCACGGAGCTGCCGCACTCCCTCAGCACTACGAACTTTCGTCCCCGCTGCGTATCATTTTATTATCTATTGTATAACTTGTTCCTCCGCGTATGGACGCACGTACATTGTCTTGTCTTATAGTGGACACTTTACGTGAAATAATATCATCGTTTTTAATTATAGCGACGTACACGCCCGTATTATGAACACTTAATATCATCACTCGCGAACCGTCGTCGATCGATCATCATTCACGACGAGATCTTTCCTTGCCGAAGGCGGGACGCCTTCGTTTTAAAACCACCGGGGGTATGCTACAGGACAGTTCATTAGGTACAGAACTGACAAAGAGCAATTGTAAGGTTGCCTTATGAGATTTGATCCTAGGCCTACGCTAGACTTAGCTTAAAGTTAACCTAGGCCTAATGCTCAAGTAAATCGACACCAAAAATGGAAAATAAAACGACAATACAATTTAATCAGCAAAATATTTACAGCGAATAATAACGAAAAAAAACACATAAATATACACTTTCAATCGTCCAGCAGTCACAGCTGCAAATCCAATCAAACAGTTCAGTCAATCAAGAGACTGTTTAGTTTCACTGTTGAACAAGTGAATTCGCAAACTTTCGTAGCAATAAATCAATTACGCAGTTCCACAGTTCTACATTACGCAATTCAAATTAACAGTTACGAAATCAACAGTTACAAAATACTCAACAAAATCAAACATCATATAAAACAATCACAAATAAATCTACATACAACTAAGCCACACAAAACGGGGCTCAAATCCAGACTATTTGAAGTCTAAGAGCTTTCACAGGAGTCTCTTTCCCTCGTTGCACCACTATCGGGTTTATCCGAGTACCCTGTTACTATCGTTACTCTAGGGATCCACTCAGGCCTTCCAATTTAAGCATCTCTAAATCTAGGGTCTACACAAGAACCCTATTGCCAGTAAAACAGAGAAATCAAAGGCTATACGACCTCAGCATTTAGGCATGCCATTACACGCAAGACCTTCTGGTCCGCCTTAGAACACAACTGATCTCCAACCCGTCAGAATAACAACTGATTCAAACAATTCGTTTTTGCGCCGCGAATAAAGCGACAACCTAATTACTGCTGGGCCTAACCAATCACAAGCATAGCATTCAACTCACGACCTACTTACAGTGGCGCGGAGTCTACAACTCGGCCTTTCATTGGTAAACACCTATGAACTGGTGCTAACAGGTAAATCACATACTATCACATAACGTAAGTCAATACGGCTTACAGTAACTATTACTTACAGGCTAACACCTGGTCACACACGGACATGTACAGCGAACAATACAACGACAATGACATGCAGACATACTGGTAGACGAAGTCGCTATCAACACTGACCGACAACTAAATCGACAAATAAATACAGCACGGTCACGAACAAGCAGCGATAAATACAGACAGCGAGCTTATTATGACGCGAAAAGAAATCGACGACTCGGTTTCTCGCAAGTGTCATACTCATACCGTTCGGTGGCCAGTGACAAATTGACTCAGAAACAACGCGGCCTGACAGCAATAATTTATCGAGTCAACGGGTTCGCCTCCGCGCACACTCGTATGCACGACAACAGCCGACTTCTTAGTATATCCGCTTATACCGCATCTCTAGAAACAATCAAAATTGACGAGTCGTGACTAAGTCTAATGTGCCTTGTCCGTGCTCGACATGCTTCCGAGAATAGAGATCAAAACCGCACTGCCACTGTTGCCCGTCCGGACTGACCTAATTTGTGTAGAGTCCTGGTAATGTGTATTTGCTGTCCGTCATAGATTTCACAGAATTAAGACCACTTTAGCTGCCGCTTAGTCAAGATAGCCACGCCCGGCACGCTCTCCGCCTTGTCTGGTAGTAAGAAGCAAGTGAGTCCAAACACGCACGTCTCTTTGTCCAAAATTCCTATATAAACGCCGTTCCACAGTAGTCTTGGTTCTCAGTTAGTTCTCAGTCTCGGTGCTCAGTTTTCAGTGGGTTTTCTCAGCGTTGCGAGTTAAGTCTGATCTCGTCGCGCTCGTCATCATATCGTCGTCATGCTAAGTCTTAACATTTACGTTTGTTGAGTTTGTACGGAAAAAGTTCGGTTTGAAACTGCAAACGTTGTCGTTGCGTTCTCTGTCGACTATTCCTATAGGGGCAACCCGCTGTGGGGTTTCTATAGCAGTTGGAATGTCATATAACAGTCGCATCGTTTTCATGGATTTGTCTTGCTTTAGTGCTAATCATCGTACAAATGATAAGTTTAACATTGGAGCCTGAGCCGCATATCCCATAATTGTGTTGATATCTGTGCACTTGATTACACGCACTTAATATATTGGGTGCTGTGCGAAGACTATTACAGTACTAAAAAAGTGGCGATTAAAATGTAAAACTTAGTAGCACACAGCTTTTGGAAATATCACATAGTTTGATTGAATTTAGGCAATGCATACCAAGTGAATTTGCTCGTCGTCCTCGATCACTCGTAGAGATAGACAGGTAGAAAACTTATAGTACAGACAATTATTTTTGTACACGGGCCCTGTCGTGTTTTATCCGAGGAGATACACCAACATTTTTCGCGATAGTCAGTCGGTGCTAGCTTACTACTGTCACCAAGCAGTCACTGGCGTACGAGTATGCTTGATTATACTTCCAAATTGATTCACTACTTTGTGTTCAAATGCAAACGACTGCATGGTGCATAGGCGAATTTAAAGGAGAGGGCAAAGGGGCCTTGTACCCACAGGATGCAAAAGTTGCCCTTGTTTGCTTTGCATATGCAGTGCATTATATAAATTTGTGAAGTAAAAATGATAAAACTTATACTCAATTTATGCATTTTAGGAGTCTTCATGTTCCAAAAAGCGTTTGCTTCCAAAGCTGTGCCCCGGCGACCGACCCCTACCCAAGAAGTTAATTTTTGTTTTTGGCTTTCGGCCTCAATTATTGGCCCCTGGGAGACTAGCTTGCCTTTTGTGACTCCAATTTCTGGCTACGCCTACGTAAGAGTAAGCAACAATAAACAATAAAAAAACTCCAGAGGCGTTTACACCATGCAAATGCTTTAAGAAAAAAACATGGGGAAGGTTTTTTTGGAAAAATTAAGAAAAAAGTTGAACATTACTATTGTTCTCCTTTATTTTTAATTTATTTATGATATCTTGCAAGCGGAAGTGTTCTGTGATGCTTAGAACGCACCAAATTCGTTTTCTTTTGTTGTGGCTTGGTAGACTAGTGGTTAGCGTGTCGGACCGCGATCTCAGGCTTCGGTCCCTAACCACTGCACTCTCAAGTAACAACCTTAGGCAAGTTGTTCACACACCACAGCCCGTCGGAGCGATGTCCCAGTTTGGGGGCCCTGCCGACTAAATATCCAAAACCGAAACCAAAAAAACCGGGGCTTTTCCGGGACCGCGCTGGGGAGCTCAAAACTTTTTCCCAGACCTCTAGACAGCTAAGGAGGGAAATACTCTCTCCCCATTTCCACCCCGTCGACGCCTGCGGCGCCTTATTTTAAGTTAGGTGAAAAGCTCACACTTTTTGGGGAGAAGATTAACAAACACTTCTGCACCATTACGGATCTTTAATAAGGTCAAAGTTATTTATTTATTTTGTTTAATCACAAAGGGCCGCAGCCACTAACATGCCACAATAAAATAGCAGTATACATCAATAAATGTCACTGAAAAAACAATACAACAATAGATCTACTAGAAAAAATAAACTTTACAATAACTAGCCAAGAATGAAAAAGTAATAGATCGTTTAAAGCTATTTAAATGAAAAAGTCAGTATTGTCAGCTGGCAAGTTATTCCATATTCTTCCTGTACGGTAAGTGAAAAAGTTATGTCTGGTGTTGGATCTGCAGCCTGGTAGAAATAATTTACATTTATGTCCACGATGTCTATAGTCTGTACTTAGTTGGACTATGGCTGCATTGTGTATGGTTCAGCTAGACCTTCCTACCTAAGATCCTGGACCTCATTCACAATTATGCTTTACGCTTGTGTTTGGGTGCATTCAGAACTTCTCCAACAGTTAGTTTATGTGTTCAAGCTACTGAATCTCCCCTAGGTTTAAGACGTAAAAAGCTAGCTTCACAATACTGCCTTAAGCTCAGTGCAGATACAAATAACCCAACATACAATACAGTTTTTAATTCAAAGTTTAAAACTCAGTTTGACAATAAGCCGAGACTAATTTGTTTACTGGGCTTTAGAGTAAAAGACGACTTGCAGAATATCGGCTCTAAGAAAAAAAAATGTCTTATTTACAACCGTTTCCGCAATTTTCCCTGGGCTTCTCAAACGTCCTAACTGTAACCTCAGTTTATGTTGTTACGATAAAACAACTACTAATTCAGAAATGTTCAAACGCAAATTCTTTCAGTTTCATTCAGAGTGTTCACACCATATAGAGATCTACACAGATGGGTCCAAAGCGGAATTAAAACAGCTGCCGCTGTTGTTGCACCCAACTCTGTCAAAACTGTTCGCTTACCTGACAATGCTAGTATTTTTACTGCTAAAATTCATGCACTGGACATGGCGCTAGACATCATCCGCCGTACAAGAAGCAAAGATTATGTGGTCTTCTCGGACTCTTTGTCCAGCTTACAAGCAATTGAGAGCTGCAAAGTCAAAAATCCACTCATCTTAAAGATCCTGAAGGATCATAACCAACTAATCAATAGCGGTAAATCTATAACTTTTTGCTGGATTGGCTAAGGCAGTACTGGATGTTGCCATCACCAGCAGGAGATTTCTAGTTAGCGATTTGTTAACTTGTGTCAACCAATTGTGTGTTAAAGAATATCAACAACTGTGAAACCAGTGTACATCAAATAAACTTTACAGTGTGCAACCGGTCGCTGGTCGCAGTGTTAGTTCGTCACTAGGCCGCTACGACTCAGTCTTCATCAACCGTCTTCGAATTGGTCATACAAGACTTACACATTCTTATCTTCTAAAGGGAGAAAATCAGCCAGTTTGTAAAGCTTGTTATTTTCCTTTCACAGTCAAGCACATTTTGTTAGACTGCACCCGCTACAGTGCAGCACGTCAAAGATAATTTTGGAGTGGCCACACTCAAGGACGTTTTTGAAAATGTTGCATCTCGCAACATCATCGCTTATGTTAAAGATATCAACTTTTTCAATCGTATTTAATGTTGTTTTTACATAAGCTTAATGGCCTTGATCTTAACAAGTATCTTACCTTTGCTTTTAATACATATGTTAACTGCTTTTAACTAATTTTAACCACGTAAGGCACTGAATGGCCTATTTTGTGCTGATGTACCGTTAAAAAACTACTCACTCAGTTTAAGGACTTAGAGGGATATACACCTTGAGTAACGCTCTGTATCGCATGCAAGTCAATCTCTATGACAGTCAGTGTATTGCAGGTGTATTTCTATACTGTTTTGGTCATAAAAAAAACAAAATTCAGCACCAAGTGTCTACGAAAGTATATTTTTTGACCCCAAAATCTCAAAACATTTTCTCTAGAGGGGGCAGTGCTTCCTCCCCAGACCCCTCCCCTGTGGGGAGGGGACACCCTTTCCCCACGCACCCCCTTGGCGCCTTCGGCGCTCCAACTCGGCTCGCGTCTTCGGCGTTCGATCTCGCCCTCCCACAACTTCAACTCCTGGATTCGCCTATGGTATGGTAAGAATTTTGTAGTGTACAACATTCACAGTTTTTTGCATGTTGGCGATGATGTGAGATACTTTGATGCCAGTCTTGATCACATTAGTGCCTTTCGGTATGAAAATTATTTACAGACTCTGAAACGCTTAATACGTGTTGCATCAAATTCCTTTGTACAAATCTTCAAAAGGCTCCAAAAATACGAATCCGTTCATGGTAGACCATTTGTCGCGCATCATGAAAAACTGAAGTTAAAGTTGTCTTGTCAGGATCGAGATTCCAATGTATATTTGTCACGACTACATAACAGTTGAAAAAGATTGCCGGTCCGGGCATATAATAAGTCATATTTGACAAGTCAAGGCCAAGGTCAAGGTCAAATGTCAACTGTCATCAACTACATTTTGACATATCTAGGCCAAAGTCGAGGTTAGAGGTCATAAAGTGTATTTTTGACATATCTAAATCAAGTAGAAATTACGGTCAAAGGTCAAAAGTCATCGAGTGCATTTGACAACAAACCAGTGGTTAAAACTACACCGAAGTACAGTAGGCCAAGGCCAGAGTAGTAATTAAACATAGGTCAAACTTTAAAGGACCCAGAGTGTCTTACACCTTCCCCTCTCCAGTAGGGGCCCGGGGTGTTTTACCCTTACCCTCCATCCTGCCACAGACGTGCCTTTTACGTGGCTGTCAAGGCAGTCTGTGAGTTTAAATATGACTTACATGCTGTGTCAGCATGCATCCTCAGCACGGGTCCAAAATTAGACTTGCTGCTGTCTCAGCGTGATACGTACGTCATACTTGTTTAATGCGTTCTGGTACAGTCTGGCGATTTCTGACCTACGTCGGGGCCTCCAAACGTCGTGGGACCGGGGTATCTTACCTTCCCTACTTCACCCTCTTGACGGGGTTTGTACGTATGTATTACGTCGTTGCCATTTTTCGTGATCGTGAGTTATCGGTGTGCTGCATTGGCACACAACACTCAGGTATATCATACGTCGAGCATTTCACCTACAGCACGGGTTCAAAGGTTCGATTTTCTGCCGGTTCAGCATAGTATGTACCTCGTTCGTTTATAGCAAGTCTAAGGGTCAAATACTGTAAACGTATATCTTACGTATCTGTCAAGCTGCCACCAAGGTCAAAGTACATCGTACCTCTGCCTGCACAATGATGCGGTAAATATTTTTGTCTAGCCATAGTCCTAGCTGTAAGACTACTACGTTCTAGCGTTACATTAATGTTGTGTGTAATGTGCGGAAGGGCAAGGCAAGCCTAAATTAGTCTTAGACCGAGAGAGAGTGAGAGAGTATTTATTTGCCAAAACACAAATACAATGTTATCATACAATACTACACACTGTAGGCGGACAACCAAAAAAGCAATCGCTTATCAACGCTGTCAACGTTATGCACTATAAAAATCAACGTTTTGCTTACTTACTTACTTACTTACTTTAGGCTAGGTGATGGGTGATGTAACAAAACTTATGTGAAGAATATTTTTAGTATCAATTGTTTTTTTATTAGCTATATTAATTCTGTAAAATATAGTTTTTATTGCGTACACGTAGGTCTTACATAACTGCCAATGTCGTAAAGAAGTTCAAAGTCTGCCGTACACGCACTATGATGTGTAAGCATATCTTATCTTATCCTAAGTTTTTTTGTACTTACATTTAGCACTTAGGTCCTTCGGTCCTTGACAGAACAGTGGGCAGCAAGAGTTCGCAATCTGCTTCTGTTCCAATCGACTCCTCGGTTCTTTACGAGTACGACGTTAGAAGCCCACGGACTTGCTGCTGGTTCCGCGATTCCATGCTTCCGCATTTCCTCTACTTCTTTATCAATTTACTCTAAATGTTAGAAGTGATGACGGCGGATAGATCGGCTCTCGCATGTATTTATTCGGAAATCTACAAGGTCTGTTCGTCCAATGTTGTGATCTAGTAGATATAATTTCTCTATATTTCACCAGCAAGTTTTTTACTTTTTTTCTCTGTTGCTTTGTCATATCCTCTGGTAGCTTCTTTAATATTTTTTCAACTGTTTTATTGTTTTATTTTCCAGCGGATTTAAAGGCTATTTCAAGTCTTCTTTTTTATCCTTTATTTTTTCTACGATTTCAGCTGCATAAAGCTTTCCAAGGTCAGTGTCCTTTGTTATGACCTGACTTCGCTTTTTTGCATTGAGTATCGACACTTTAATACGGGCGAATTTCGGAGGAAGGAAGCTTCGTGCGCTATAAACGTGCGGCAATTTTTTAATTTTCTAACAGTTTGGTAAACGCTACACTCTGCGGCCCTTCGTGTGCTACACGTACATAAAACTTAGTCTGTTGTGACAAAAAATGAGGGTATCCTCACTCGCATATATTTTTCGTACTCCATTCGCCTCGCGCTCACATTTGAGTGACATTCACTCTTTATTTCCTAACTTAATTTGTTGCTGTCCAAAATTTTAGACATAACCTTGCATCTACAGACAATTTATTCCAATGATGAGTGCGGTGATATCTAGAAATATGAAAACTTTAGAGTCAACTCTGCGCTTGCCAACGCGCACAGAGGCACATGTACGACTCTGTATATTATCATTTCTTTTTCGTTTTTTATCTTTACGGGCTTTGTTGGATAAGAGGTTATTGCCTGCTACAGTGATGTCGCTGTCAGCGTCAAGCAGAGCATTAAGACGGTGACGACGATAACCTACGTCAATACAAGTCTTTGTCTGCTTCTCTCCAATGGGTCGGACATCTTTCTACTGACCATCACGAACGACTGACACGTAGAATCGCGGAACTGCTTCCTCCGAAGGCACAGGACATCCTCTAGCGATATATCCCACTCTCCCGCATTTAAAACAAAGGAGCTGTCTTGGCCCTGCTGCATTAGAGGAAATAGAAGATGTAGCTATCTTAGCCTTTAATTTAGCAATTTTTTCTTTGATTTTTTCACTTTCTTTTGAAGTGCCTTGTTTATCTAATGCAACTGTAAAAGAGCACTAGCTTTGTGACTATTCTGTTTTTTGGCTCGTTACGCCTTGCTTCCTGTTGACGAAAACGAGTTTTATCCTTAGTTTAAACGTATAACTGTAGAGCGATTTTCAGCGCAGTGTCCAAATCCTTTTTTCAAATCTTTAGAGCAAAATCTGGATCTCTCAGAGCATCCAGAAAATAATCGCATGACATCACCTCTCGTGTCTTGTCTTTTATCTTGGAGAAGGCAAATGCCGCCAACCTTCGGACATCAGAGTACAAAGTCTGAAGTGTTTCTCTTTTCTTTTCTTTTGTTTCGTAACTCAATCCTGTACTTGTCGGCGAAAACCTATTCTCCAAATCTTTTTTAACGTCCTCGTCAACTTTCTCAATGACTGTCACCTCTTTTCCATTATCCCACAATACGTTTGCGGCCTTTTTAACAAGTTTCAGAAATGGACTAACTTCTGCTTTAAATCCAATAAATTGTACTCTAAGTAGTTTTTAAATTGCGCCCAAAATGTCTTAATAGACTTTACTGTATTGAACTTTAAAGGCTTTAGTAGATGCTTGATCCGAGCTAATCTTACTGTCTTTTTTTCTTCTTCGCTCGATTCAGAGGATTAACTACTTTCAAAGATGTCGTCGGTATCGTTTTTCTGAAAAACCTTACTCCTTTGTTTACATCGAAGTCTACTCTTTCTTCTTATTGATTTTCCTTTTTTACGTGCTGTGCTTTGCGAGAGCCTTCTTCTTTCCGACGAAAACTTTTTTACTTTAAACGAGCTGTCTTTGATCAGGCTTTTACCGCTATTTGTGTTTTCCTCTTTTGTGCTCGATCTATCTTTAGATGACAAGCTAAACTTTAATAATCTTTAATAATCTTTGCTCTTTTTTTTTACTTTGAGAAGAAAGAGAAATTGCTGGAGTATTCTTTATCTCTAGGTCTAGTAGCCTTCGTGCTTGACGAGTTCTGTTAAACAGACGAAGCTACTCTATGTGTATGAGCAGGAATAGAGGAATCCGACTCCTAAGTGAGCTTTGTGGACTTAGTCTGTGTTGAGGCTTGTCGAAGAAGCGAAGCTCTTCTGTGTGTATGAGAAAGAATACAGGAATCCTATTCTTCATTGTTCTTTTGTCTGCCTCTAATTTGTACGGACATAGTTTGTATCAGAAAAAAGCGTAGCTTTTCCATGCGTGCGGAGAGAGGTGGGAATGATCGCTTCTCCAAGACTCTCCTGAGTTTCGAGGTGGCTCTGAAAAAAGCTGTTCTTGTTGACTGGTAAGTTAAAGTGAGCATTAAGAGACGAGGAAATCCGGTTTCTCTGAGATTTTCTTACGAGATCTTCCTTTAATGATCTCTAACATTTCTTTTGCTGACCCGTATGTGATGCTAAAAAAAGCAAAAAATGATAGAGGAGAAAGAGGCAAAGCTTGTCATTATTGCCTCTTAATGTCACGAACTTAGTGTGTTTTGGCGAAGGGACGAAGCTCTTTCGCTTGTGCATGGGAAAGCAGAACCATTCCCCAGAGCAATCTAAAAATAATCGGTGACAGGTACTCCTCTTTTTGTACCACCTTACTTGGTTCTACCGTTCCACTAGGAGAAATAAGAGTTTCCTCTGCATCCTCTGTTTTGATTTCTGGTAAACTTAGTCTCGGCCCCTTCGAACAACGCAAAGCATTTGACGTCGTCTGTCCTGTCTCGTATGTTGAATCTCATTTTTCTCATCTCATATAGATCTACGAAGTGCTGGAGAGGTAAATTCTTTCACTTCGGGCTTGTCAGACTTTGATGCTCTAAACCTTTGTGCTTCAGTGTTTTTTGCTTCGGGCCTATTTGCTTCAGGCCTCTTTGCTTTAGCCTTCACGTTGACGGGGCCATTGTAACTTTTCGAACTTTCCGTCCTCAATTGGGTACATCTCTTTTCCCATAGGTAAGTAAGTAAGTAAGTAAATAAATAATTTATAAAGCGCCAAAGTCTCTGAAAAAATCAGGGCGCATAGGATGATGGACGCATGAGTCTACTCTGTTAGAGAAAGTTAGATGAATGCCCATGGTAGAAGTAAGCTTGTGTTAAACGAAAGTTCACTACGATAATAAATTCTGGCACAAAAAAAACAGATTTGGGAATGGTGAATGTGAAAATGACGATTAGATTTACTCTAAAAAGATTGATTACACTTGATATAAATCACTCTAATCACTTTAATCTACTCGTTTCTAAATTGGAAGTGGGTTCGAGCGCCTTGTTGTATAAATGCAAAAAACACGCTTAGCCTTAAGATTAAACTGGATCTCTACACCTCCTCATTGTCTCTACAGCCATATACGCCAGCGAGACTTGGAAGAGTACAGCTAAAATATGTCAGCAGCTGGACGTCTTTCACCAGCGCAACTTACGAAAGATTCTGGAAAGGACCACGTGACTAACATGAAGGTGCTAAGCCGGACTGGGCAGCAAAAATTACAGAACATTGTAACAAAAAGACGACTTCGGATGGCAGACCATATCATCAGGATGCCACATGGACGACTAGCCAATCACGCCATGTCGTGGACCCCGCGTGGTAATGGCAGACGACGAGGACGTCCAACGAAAACTTAGCGGTCTACATTTCAAGAAGACCTGGTGGACCGAGGAGTCGATTGGAACAGCGTACGGGCTGTGGCTACAAACAAAAGCAGATGGCAAACTCTTGCTGCCCATTGTCCTGTCAAGTACTGAAGGATCTAAGTGCTAAGTAAATGCTGCGATAGAGGCGAGGTGTTGTAGTAGAGTGGGGGCGCACTTGCTCTTTAGTTGAAGGAGGAGTCTCAAACTTAACTTTTAACTTACTCCGATACAGTACTCCTTTATTTAAAGTGTCTTCTCTTTAGAGTGCTTTCCTTTATTTAAAGTGTTCTCCTCTAGAGTGCTTTTTTCTTTCTACCCTCTGTTATAGTGTCTTCTGTGTTCTCTTTTAGAGTGCCCTTTATCTTCACTCTATTTAAAGTGCCCTTTTTACCCTCTATTAGAGTGCCCTCTATTTTTACTGTATTTAGAGTGTTCTCTTTTTTCATTTTATTTGAATGCTTTTTTTGGCTTCTATTTATTTAGAGGCAAGTCTTACGTTTCAAGCTTCCAGTTGTTTCGACCGGTCTGAACCCTTTGAGCTCTACAGCTCGAATGATGCCTCGACGACCGGTGCTCGCTTTTATACAGATTGGGAAGCTCGGCGCATGCGCACTGAGCACTGCCACCTGGAAGGTCTTAACATAACGTAATTTTGGAAAATAGATTAGACTTAGAAAATAGGGATTATGATAGGTAGCTTTAAAGGCGAATATCTCCGCCGTTAGTGGACCGATTTAGATGCGCTTTGGGGCGATGACAAAAAGACAATTAGAAGCTTTTAACGGAGTGGAACATTTAGTATAATTTGGCTTAAAAAAGTAAAATTTAAAGCAAACTGAAATTAAGTAAAAGCTTAAACCGTTACATCTGCACCAAGAACTGCTTATTATAATCATACTGTAAAAATATTTATTTGCTATAGTAGGCCTCAAAAGTAAAATGTCTTTCTTCATAATGCAAGTAGCAAAACACTTTCAATAATGAACAGTGCATAGGTGTTATAAAAATGTAGTTCAGCTACGCATGTCATATTCAAAACAGTGATGCACTAAAACGCAGTTCATTGGCTGTGCTGGTGTCAGTCCAGAAATCACCGATAAAACCTAGAAGATTAGTAGCTGGCAGCTAAACCACATTATTAGCTAAGATCTGTGTATGTCTTCAGTTGTATGATTTACTCATTGTGCTAAACGTCTGCTGGTTGCAATGGTTTTGCTACGCAACTACAACAGACCGTAGTTTATTACAGTAGGCATACAGCACAATGATCAAAACCTGTATTTTTGTGCTAATAAATTCCAGTAAACAGATGTGTTCCTGTTCGACGACTAGTGGCTTCAAGTTAGTTTTCCTGTTCGCAATTAAGGTCTTAGAGTTAGGAGGGTGTTATCGCTTGCCTTCATTTTTTGGCGTCGGCTGCTGGAACCCGCCAGATCTAGAACTAGCTTCTTGGGCGGAGAACATGCTTGGACGAAAACGACGATTTTAACCAGTGCTTTATCGGGTGAATCCATTTAGATATGCCGTAAGGCAAGGCCTGCGGCCTTCATCTGGACAACAAAGCTATTAGTGTTGCCGTTGGTTTGAGGCTTGGTTGCGTGCTCTGTAGTTACACACTTGTCGATGTGGTGCCACTGTCGACATTTTAGGTACTCACGCTTTTTCTAGCAAGCAAAGTTTTAGCAAAATATTAAGTCACAGCTACATAAATGACGTCACAAATCAAAAGACGTTTGATTAAGGTGACGACAGACAGCCTTGATAACACGTTTTTATTCCAGCGCTTGTCGGTCGCCGTTCAACGCTTCAACGCGGCTTGCTTAAATTATTTGCGCGTTCGCAATTTCTGAGTCCGCACCACAACCATTTCAGACATAATTTTTGTAGTTTAATATTTTAGCCTTCTGAAATTAAGCACTTCTTCATCTTAACAAACTCCTGTCAGAGCGTTGCCGTGCTGATGACTTGGCGCCAAACGTCTCTATTTTTGGCCCTTCTTTAGGCAATGTAAATTGCGAAGTTTTGAGCCTAAACGTTTTTATCAACTGTTCTCAGCCAGATGGTTTTTTTGGTCGGAGTGCGGCGGCTATGATGCGGTGATGGTCTTTCGCTGGGGCTGTAAGAGCTAGGTGGCCAAAGAATTTTATACGGTGGGACCTGACCACTTCAGAGACTGCAGTACAAGAAGTAACGTCTCTGATTGTCTTGCTTGTCGTGTGCTTGGTATATCGTATCTGTAGGACTTTCCGTAGGCACCAGGTATCGAAAGCATAACGACGCTTACTTGCAGTTTTAGTGATGGTTTATGTTTCGCACCCATAGAGCAAAAGTGGTAAAATATAAATATCCTGTAGAGACGCACATTGGTGTCTGTGTGTAGGCCTGTGTGAGACTTCCAGATATTCATATCAAGGAGTGAAAAGCAATTCCTTGCAATCCCGATACGTCGCAATATCTAAGTTGCACTTTCTCCTTCGTGAGAGATCAGCGAACCGAGGTAAACAAAGTCATTCACCAACTCGACGTTCTCTTCTGCTAACTGGATAGACGGCTGGGTTAAACGTGGGACCCCTATTTGCCAAATCTTTGCTTTAATGTAGTTTATCTGTAGTCTTAGGGATGCTGCCTTCTCCTGCAATGCCGGCAGTTTTGCCACCATAAAGCATAGCATTTCTGCAAGAAGGGCAACGTCATCTGCGTAGTCCAGGTCTGTGAATAATTCTTCACCAACACTCACACCCAGACGATTCTGAGCAACTAACCGATCCAAGATCCAGTACATTAGATTTAAGAAAAAATTAGGAGCAACAGCGCAATTCTGGCGCACTTTATAAAGAAAATAAACCTTCTTCTTAGCGTATGCTGTGCATGCCCAGCGAGACAATAGCCTCCTCATCAACCAAATGTAAGACTGACAGACTGCCGGAAAAATTCGTATTTGGACAATTGTTTACAATGTGTGACATAATTTGTAAAGGTGCGACACAAAGACAGAATGGGTCTAAAGCCTAATTTCAGCAGACTAGATGGGCTGCACATCGGCCCTGGCCAGTGCAAAAGTGGTTTAACATTGACCACAAGCGTCGACGTAGGTCGAATACTAAAGGTGCAATGAAAGGCTCCAAGATCAGTTTACTACATCTGAAGCAGCCCACTCTTTAGTCCATTTCTGTCGTGGCGGCACATCTTTCTGTTGCGATTCCTCTAGTCTTATTGGACGTCTTGATGTAAGACGGTCTTCTGGATGGAACTCGATGTTTGATGTCAAAAGAAAAGTGACAGCTGAGGAAATGATTTTACTGAGAAGTTGATTTGTTGCTGCCATTCTCCGGATGTGAAAGGAAATGATGTGGCTGAGTACTGGCAACCACGAAAGAGGTGTTGGGTGCAGAGTTCCAGAGACAATGCGCATGGATTCGTTCAGTTGGACATCAATCAGTTTAGTGTAAAATGATCTGGTCCGGACAGGGGCACAGTATTCTTCAGTGGAGTAGCAAAAAGCCAAAGCTGACGTTCTTAGGGTTGTAGTAGACGCTCTTCATGATGATTCAGTTAGCAACCTCAGCAGATTATTTTAAGTGTTACCTTTGGCTGCAGACTTTCTTAAGTGAGCATGGTAAGACAGAGTCCGATCCAAGTAAACTTTGGAACATGAAACCATTCGGAGCGTACTCCATCTGCCAGTACACAACTACACGAGTCAGTGTACAACTCCTTTAGGAGCTTAACTATCGGTATTTTGTTAAATGCCGTGTCAACAGAGAAAAAAATTAAAGTGACTTTCTATCTGTAGAGCACTGGCGGGTATAAAAATAAATAAATAACACAAATAACATAAATAAAAAAGTCCAAGTCTTAGTCTGCTAGGTTCAAGAAAACCTGCGCAGGCGGGCGTCGAAAAGCGGTACCTTCTAAAGTCGATGGCTCGGTTAGCGTGAAAACGGTTGCAGATAGCCACATACTTGCGGCTTATTGCTACAAAAATTTCCGACGAGCTGGGGTGGTATGCATAACAACTTTGTAACTTTATTTCCAAGTTAAAATTGATTTTCGTCAGACGTAGTGCTAAGGCAGTATGCATAAAGACGAAGTAGCACTAGTCAGACAGATACGTCCGAACTAACTCTAGTCGCTCCAGCGACCTGTCGTAAATATTTAGTCGGTCGTTGTCAATGCAAACTAACGTCGCTAAAGAGGAGTTGCAATCACGTCATGCGTCGTAAAGGATTTCTGGGGTTAATTACACTATTGAAACTAATTGCAGTATTAAAAGTTGCTAAATAAAATTTTTAGCGTTCGATAAATTTCATTTATTCGCATCGCGCATTCTTACTTAGCCCATGGAGCTGTAACTAGGCTCAAGCACGCCTGAGAGGGCAGCAGACGAGAAGTCAAACCATATCTATTTTTAGCTGCAAACCGGCCAAGGCAGACTGCGTTTAGCCAGGAAATTCTAGAGTCAAATTACCCGACGTCAACTACGACAGCGTTTTGTATGCCGTCGAACGTAACCTTTTAGTTTAGAAGTAGCTAGTCGCAACGTAGGCCTTACATCCAAATTAATTTACGACACTGTTGTACCGCCCCTGATGACCTTAAGCGACTCTGAACCCCAAAAATAAGGGTTTTAGTGATTTGGTGTGCGTCGTACACTTTACGAGTAAATCGCGACGAAATGGCTGATGATAAACCAAGACAACTTGCAAACAGAAATTAGGCAGCCGTGGCAGCCGTGCTTCTCGTAAACATCAGGTCAAATTTCTTGTATCAGTAACACATAACCAAATGATTATAATAATACAACCGACAGAATAGTGACAACACGATATTTGGGTGGGCTTAGCCCACTTGTCAACTAAGCAATTGAAATCTTGTGTTAAAGCTTACTGCTAGTCACAATGACAATAAAACTTAAACATTTTATCATTTGTTAACTGTGATGTTTTAACGATGTTATTGAAATGGTGTTGTATTTGAAACATTTTTATTGCTCACAATTTGGTAAACGGTCATGTTAAAAAAAATTATAACTTCGTTGTTTTTCAATTGAATTACATTATACTTGGCGCCTGGACGTAAAAGGTTTCATTAAATAAAGCTGTGAAATTTCGAAAGAAAATTTTTAACGGTTGCTGAGAAACCAGCAAAAGACTTTAGGGGGCTACATTTTTGCTAAGTCCTGTACATGGGTAACAGGGTTTTCTTCCCGTTGGGAAATTCTGACTTATGAAAAAAAATCTGAATAAAAACTTTGACCGATTAGTAAAAAAAGGTTGAAGTATTTTTTTTTAAAAATTGAGTTTTAGCTGGAGATACTGCCAGTGGTTTGATCGCCAGTAAATCGGTTTACTTTTACCAGCTTATATCCACCCTTATTTCTTGTGTCAGCAGTCAGTTTTTAAGTAAAAAAAACTTTTCTAACGAAGTCAACTATTTCGTGTAGCAAATAAACGCCATGCTTTCTAACAAATGTAGTTTTAAGAAAAAAAGTTTGGTACAGTACTTTTGGGCAAAGGCTATGATTAGGCCTATAGGTGTTTACAATAGACGCCACAGGTTACATACTATAATTCAATAGTTGTGCAATGTTTGTTATGCGCTTCATCGTATTTTCGTGTCAAACCTGAACAAATCTAGACAGTTGTCGTGCGTAGCTCCGGCGATTGTTTTTAGCATGACAGTTGCTGACGAACCATGCCACTAGTTTCGTCTTGCCGATTGCGTAGTTAAAGTTACTTCCGCCAGATATCACTGTCTTTGTGGGTGGAACGCTGGGTACCAACTTGACGAACCGGCGGCCAAATGCGATAGTTGAGTCATGACGATACGAAGCCGTCCAGTTAATAAGGTCACGCACTGAACGTGGATCGATGCGATTGTGTCGCGGTGACTCCTGGTGTTGTGCAATCCAAATCTGCCTTCGTGGCTTGGGCAAATAGTGTTTACGACTAGACTGGCGGAACTCGCTGATGAGCAACGCATCGGCATCAGGTGCATGCGACTGATTGTGTGTCAACCAGCAATCTACGATCGGACATTTGTCACGAACGAACTGTTCCTGGCCGTCAACCCAGTTTTTAAAGTTAAATTTTCCTACACGTAGAATGACTTTCAGTTTGCGACTACGATTTTTGTAAGCGTAAATGTTCATAACGTCAATCTGCAACTGGATGCGATCATCGTAGTTGTCGATGCCGTCTTTGTGCGGCCAGACAAGATTTATTCTGTTGCTGTACATGTTGCTGTAGTTGTTCAATGTTGTCGCATGCCAGATGTTACCGTGTTGTTCTAGTGAGGTCAAATGTAAAATGTTATCGTAAATATTTATTGAAGAAAAGTAGTAGACAATGATAAGTACGACAACGCTACACATGACAATTGTTAAAAAATTGTTAAAACCCCAGTTACCGGGTTTTATAAAGCGCTGCGTTGTTGCAGTCGTTAACATCACCTGGACGAAACAATAAACAAAAGCAGAAACAATAATAAACCCACAATTCAGTAGCATGTTTTTGTGAAAAAAATAAGTTTTCAAGTGTCGAAGTGGGGCCACTTGAGCCCTATAATTTAATAATGGTTCAAGTGCATTTTTTGACATTTTTGGGGTTAGACCACATTTCCATTAAATCGACTGCGCTATTTTACGTAGTAACATCCGTTTAGCTGCTTGAAGTCTCTATCATAGTGTATCTATTTGCCTATTCGATGTTGAACTTAACAAAATTGCTGCACCAACTCCTACAATACTAGATCATGTCTATTTAATTCACTGTTGACTTTTACGTTCATTAATGGAAAAATGAATCAAATGCACATTATTCACTTTTGTTCTAAATTACTCACAATGTCACAAAGAGAGTAATAGTATAGCCCAATTGAATGGCCATCGTGGTGGCGGTGTTTTGTTACTGGTTAATAGCAGGATGAATTCCATCGAGACAAAATTGAATAGTACCTTTAAGGATCAGATGTGGTGCAAGATTAAAATCAACAAACGTGAGGATTTTTTGATCGGCGTTTGCTATCGATCTCCCAATGTTGAATTATCACATAAAGCCAACAACAGCCTTTGTGCAATGATTGATGAAATTAGTGAAAAACCTGTAATTTTGATGGGTGACTTCAACTACTCGGATATTGATTGGGCAACAACACGTGGTCAGTCGCGTTATAGCCAAGAGTTTATCAACCATGTCGAACATAATCACTGGACTCAACATGTAGCAGACGAAACGTGCAATGGGTCCATACTGGACCTGGTTCTTACCAGTGATCCTGACATGATAGTGATCCTGTCACGCTGCTGGATAAGCTTGCCGGTAGTGATCACAATATGCTACAGTGGAATGTCCAGCTAAAGCCAGTAATATCAGTTTTTACTAACTCCAGTTTTAAATATGCAAGGGTCAACTATGTTGCGATTCGGCAAAAGTTACGAGAAACCGACTGGTCGTTTTTACTACAAGGTGATGCCAAAGCTTGCCTTTTGCAGTTTATTTAAAAAGTCAAAAAACCAAGCATGTACCACGCAAGAAGTTTAAGGTTCGGCACAAAAAGCTCCATGGCTGACATATAAAGCTGTACGGTTATTCAGAAAGTACAAAAAATGTGCACCGTCCGGCATATGCAGAAGCCGCCAGAACAGCAGCAACAGAAGTCCAAAGATCAAAAATAGTTTTCAAAAAAATTTAGCCAGTAACATTAATACGGACAAGAAGTCTTTTTACGTTTATGCTCGAGGTCACTCCAAATAAAGACCCACCGTAGGGCCATTGGTAGACAATCATGGAAATACTAGTGCACTACCACATGATATGGTAGATGGATTTAATGACTATTTTGCTTCAGAGTTCACAGACGAGTAGTTGGACAACATCCCCGAACTAGATAAGATGTTCAGTAGACTAAAAACTGAAAAGCTAGTTAATATCAGTGTGGATGGGGCTACTGTCAGGAGAAAGCTAGACAAGTTGCCATTTGACAAAAATAAAATAAAGAATAAAATACGTTATCTTTTAGCAGTTATCATGCAGTCGTCAATAGACTCTAAAATCATACCGCCAGACTGGAAAGTAGCTAATGTCACTCCAGTTTATAAAAAAAGTAAACGCCAAGTAGAAAATTATCGTCCGATCAACCTGACCAGCCAGATTTGCAAAATCTTTGAAATGATTGTGCAAGATTCAGTAAGCGATTATCTAGACATACAGGGACTGGTTAGATCTTCACAACATGGTTTACGGAAAGGCGATTGTTGTCTAAATAATCTGTTGATCTTTTTTGACAAAGCTACTGAACATCTGGATAATAATGACAGTGTTGACGTCATATTCTTAGATTCTGCCAAAGAATTTGACAAGGTTTCACACTGTACATTACTACATAAATTGTTTAGTATGAAATCGGAGGTAAAGTCTGGGCATGGGTGAAAGAATGGCTCAGTGGCAAAAAGCAAAAGTGACGCATCAGCGGCTGTAAATCTTCTTGGAAAAACGGTTAGTAGCGGAGTACCGCAAAGGTTTGTTCTGGATCCAGGTTTGTTTCTGGTATTAATTAATAATCTGGATTCTGCCTTGGTCAGTATAATATTAAAATTTGTAGATGACATTAAAGTGCTCGGGTAGTCAATAGCGACAAAGATAGAGAAATTATTTAGCAAGATCTTCATAGAGTGCTAAACTGGTCTTATAGGTGGCAGATGCCATTCAATACAATCAAATGTGTGGTCATGCACCTAGGTGCCAGGAATGCTCAGCACATTCATGTCATGGAAATCAGATACTTGAGGTTGTAACAGAGGAGAAAAACCTGGGTGTGACTGTTTGTAACAATATGAAGGCAGCTAAACAGTGTCAGTTAGCATATGCTAAAGCCAATAAGGCATTTGGTCTCATCTCAAGAACCATCTACTTTAAATGTGCTAGTGTCCTACTGAAGCTGTATAAATCGCTTGTTCGGCCTTATCTAGAGTACTGTGTTTCTGCCTGGACGCCGTATTATAAAAAAGACAAGTTCTTGTTGGAAATAATCCAACATCGGTTTACAAAAATAATTCCGGGCTTCACGAAGTTACCGTACGATGAAAGAAAACGACAGTTCGGTTTGTGTGCCTTGCAAAAGAGAAGGAACAGATTTGATTTGCTGCAACTTTTCAAGATGTCCAAAGAACTATTTTTAGCTAAATTAAACGATTTTTTACTCTCAGTACGTCAGTTACAACACGTGCACAAACAGTCATGATTGCAAAATGCCATCTATACATTAGACGTTTTTTCTCTTTAAAAGTGATTTATCGGTGGAATCGTTTGCAACAAAATGTCATAAACTCTAGCAGTGTAAACTATTTTAAAAATGGTTTTGAGCACACAAAAAAACATTAATGAGCTTCTTTATGGACTAACCTGGCCGCTTAGCACTACGGCCGGAACAGCTCCGGAAATTCGTTTACCGGTCCAGGTGCGGCCGCACCTGGTATGTTACTTGGTATGTTACTTGTAACTATTCATTGGTATCAAAGTAAATCAAATGCACATGATTTATTTTTGTTGTAGTTATTTATTGGCGGAGAAGTAAATCAAATGCAGATGATTCACTTTTGCTATAACTATTTAGCAGTGGTGGGCAAATCCAAATCATGATTTGATTTAAATCACGATTGAATCACGTACAGTGATTTGATTTTTTTTTAAAAAAATAATGATTTGATTTACAAAACATGTGATTTAATTTAATTCAATTTAAAAATTTATAATTTGATTTAAAGTCATTTTAAATCACGAAAATTTTCGATGGTATGCACAATGCTATTGTCAGCGACAAACCACATTCAGTGGTGATGCTGATGATGATAATAATGAATGACAAATAAACTTTGGCGTGGCGTTAAGTTTTAAAACTACAAGTACACGTAACAATAAGCTTAAACAATGAAGTCACGTAATAGTAGTCAGTGTGTTATGTGTATGATTACTTGTTTTAATTCTTAGTTAAGTTTTTATTAATTTGACTCGGGATCGACCCTTACTAATCACAGAAAAGTAACACAACACGATTCTTATAAATTTCGACTGTTTTTCTGCATCACATCAGTTTTACCGACGCACACACTGCACACCGATCCGCGACCTAACTATTTATATTTTCACATAGGGGCGTATCAACCTACGTTATTGGTCGTCGTCGTCGCTGTCCGTCACATTGATCTACCAACAAGAATCGCCCTCATCAGCGACGACAACGTTCATGTTGCTATGGCTTAGCTGGCTTAGATTCACTAAATAATTGCCACACTACACCCTCTCCCTTTCAGGAGAGCGAGCTCCCCATATGTGAAATAAATTACACCAGAATTGCCGAAACAAAAATTCTGATTACCAAAATACAGCCCCAAACATCTCATATAACCACAACGTAATAGTTATTGGACGTCGATAAACATGTAAAATCACTCATCACAATAATAATCCGACATTAAATCACATCGGTGTCGTATGGATATAGTAACGAACCATATAGACGTGAATCAAGAACAATGTCAGCCAAACTGACATCATGGCTATTTTCCAGCCAAACTTAGTTTCCCATGGGTCAGCAAAAATACTGACGACACAGAAGTTCGTTCTGCAAGACTAAATACGTGTTTAATTTGTCCGGAAATGTTTGCCGTGTAAACACGTAACTCGGCAAGTATAAACTAAAAGTCACAATTCCACCCCTCCTGGCCAAAGTAACAATAGCACTATAAGATATAAATCAAGCATAGGGCTCCAGCACAGGTCTTAAGTTGAAATACGACTTTCTATAGGTCACAGAATCACTTTGGTAGCATTATGGGAACCTATATGAATTAAAATCCCCAGAGCTAATAGTGCCGTTAAAGGTTGAAGACCAATATCCATAGCAGTGGACATAGAGCCAATGTCCAGTCTGGATCCTGCAACTGATATACGACCAAGGGAGCAATGCCCGATAAATCAACAGCATGGAAACACATAGTAATACACCGTAACACGCCGTAATCCATAGTAAACGTTTTGATTAGGTACGCACCAGAGCAATTGATTGATGAACGTAAGTAACGCAACACTGTAGAAATTAGGTCATTCCAAAACAATAAACATCATGATCATAACGTAGAATATGTAATATATATATTGATCGGCACAACGTAACGTATGTCAATAACTGAAGCAAAAAACGTTACGCAAATCACATCATATCGTATAATACAAAAGTCAACGATCGAAAATGGGTATATCGATGCAACAGTAGCACGAATAATTTCCCCTAAAAATTTTTTTACCCCACATTGTGGTGTAAATCGCCAACGAAGCCAAGGCAAGGAAACACAGTAAAATATATGCAGAGGTAAGCCTATTATTTAATTAGGACCAGTGTGCGGTATTTAAATCTAAAGTATTCTCGCCATAAAACAACATCAATCAATAGCAATTAGTAAACGTCATTCACTGAAAATATTCGTTAGATTGCAGTATTCTCAAAATGTTCTATCAATGTTCGATGAAGACCAGGTAAAGTTATAGCAATAAATAATGAACAATGCAGCAAAATTCTAAAATGTCAAGTCATTCTAATTATCAAATGTACGATGAAATACTTATGCAACAATAACACTAAATAGCTGCAGTGTTTCTCGGTAATTGTTCGTAACGAACGCCATTGCAACAAACACACAACAGTCACGCCATCGTCGTATTTAGTTAAACATTTAAACAAACACTACATCTAGCACAACACTTAACTTTGTGTTAGAACCACTCAGGTCTCTACTGACTGTCGGTTATGTCAGAAGCCGTTATCTGAACTACCCGCAAATCGTACATGACATTTCCATTCTGCATCCTGTGCAGCAACACGTTCAGAAAATTTTTGCTACACATTCCCAAGCTTGACAAAGCATGACAAAACTTGCTGGCAACATAAAGGTTTAAACATCCCAAAACATGGAGCCAGTTGCGCAACCAAACAGCTTGGCATTGCTCCTGCGTAAACGGTGGCCCTAAATCATACGTCTTATAATACAGATTCTGCCGCAGCAGTTGAGCTCTGGTTCGACAATCCCATCATAATAGATTCCTCAGCTGTCACAAGCCGCACCTCCACTACAGTGCAAATTTCGGTGCAGGGCAGAATCAAGGGTGCAAATAAATTCGTTTCCAAATCATCCAAATATCTAGACCTTTCCATATTGACAGTAACGTAAATGAAAACACTTACCACAGAACAAAAAATAATAACAGGATTGCACAGCGAAAACTGCAACAGAAAAGTGAATATCGGTAAGCGTTGCAGCTCGGGTACAACCCGATTTCAGAACGTCTGCTGACCGTCCGACTCGCTACTAAACGATGGAATGTGACATTGATCCAAGTGTACGCTCCGACGAACCAAGACTGACCAAGAGAAGGATGGCTTTTACACGAGCTTGCAGCAAGTGTATAGCCAGGCACCGAAACAGGATATTGTCCTGATGTGTGAAGATTTCAATGCCAAAATCGGTGAAGGGGGACCGGTCGGCAATTTGAGCTAGGCGTCAGGAATGATAATGGAGATCGCCTGGTCCAGTTTGCCCAGGCAAACGGCTTACTAGCTACAAATGCTATGGTCAGACAGCACCTGAGACATCAGTACACCTGGTGCGCTCCGGGGGGG
>Ga0209367_1001680_pt1 | contig 27836 bp, 14 predicted proteins | sample WorMetLIZISLAND2_FD_187412 | JGI IMG/M metagenome (GOLD analysis project Ga0209367, IMG submission 187412) | Marine gutless worms symbiont microbial communities from Max Planck institute for Marine Microbiology, Germany - Olavius geniculatus... ...
TACTTACACAATGCCAGAATAGAGAGTTTCTGGGTGTATTTTGTGCGGCCGTTTTGCGGTTCTGAAAGGCCGCAGTACAAGTCTTGCTTGTTCGTTCGTCTGTTCTTCTGACCCGTACGGGCTCGTAAGTCGTAACTTAAAAACTAAAAAGTTTAGAAAGACAGAAATTAGCGTAAATGTTCATCAAGTGGTGTGCCATTTTATTTTGTAAAATCGAATATCATACAGGGGCGGATCCAGAAATTTGCGAAAGGGGGGCCGGTCCCTTTCCCCCTCCTCCCCTTCCTTTCCTCCCCTTTTCCCTCTCCTTCCCTCCTTCTCTTCCTTCCCTCTCCTCTCTCCCCTCCCCGTGATCTTAAGACAGTCCAGCAGAGGAATGTACAGATCCGAGAAATCGGTCAGTGCTGTGTGGCGTTCAATCCATCTGGTCTCACAAAGTGGTTTTATCTTCCTCTTGAGCGTTTTCTTTCTGTTCTTTTTAAAGTTCTGCATCATCTGACTATCTGACGGAGATTCAGAATGACTTTGATCATGATTAGACTCGCAGGCTACATTATCAGTGTTCTCACAGTTACTGATGTCCTCATCCGATTCCACAGCATCGTCGTCACTGGCTTCAGCATGGCGATTGTTATCGTCACTTCTCACCGTTCTTACATCCACTGAGTTTGCAGTGTGTCTCTCAACAGCCTGTTCAAATTGTCTTTGGCGTTTAGGAGAGTACTTGAAAAATAATCCAACTGACTGTAAGACAGAAATCATATTCCGAATTGGCGACAGACATATATCCTCAACAGGAAAAGATTCTTAACATTGGTAACTTTTGAGAAGTTTAAAACGACCATTTATGATAGTACAGTGACGGCGTCTGTGAGTCGCCCAAAGGGGGACCGGAGCCGGCTTGGCCCCCCTGGATCCGCTACTGTCATAGTTAGGTAAGAGTTGCACATCTTTCTAAACAGACGGCCGCGTAACATGTAAGTAAGTAAGTAAGTAAGTAAGTAAGTAAATGATTTATAAAGCGCCAGTCTCAGAAAGAATCAGGGCGCATAAGAAAGAATCAGGGCGCATAAGAAAGAATCAGGGCGCATGCAAGGACTTGATATGCGTTTTGGACCTTAAAAGCAGCGAAGCTAAACTGTGTTCGCAAAGAATCATTAACTACTGATTATTTCTCTGCTGTTTTGAATTATCAGGCCTTACTCACTTTCGATATACTAAACATCTACAATTTCTATTTAGATTTATCACCAAAAAATTTAGAATCAATTTAATCGACCCACGTGACATTAGGTTATTGATGTACAAAGGTTAGGTTTAAAATTAGTATAACGATTACGACAAATCGTGTAAAATTACCTTTTTGTCGGCAAGGGACTGTTTTTCAGCAGAATGCTTTTTCTCCAGCAAGCGAATCAATTCTTTTTCTAACCTGTAATAGTTTAACGAAAAAATTTAGTACAATACTTTGTTTAACAACGCTCTGCAAACCGCAGGGGCGCTAAAATCGCGAGACCTGACATCGCAAAAGTTGACAATGAGGCACCAAATCTGTACATAAGTCTTCAAGTAAAACTAAGAAAGTGCAGCAGCTGGTGCCGTAGTTCGCACCGATGAGTGCAATGGTCAACTTTAAGGAATTGTCAGTGGCATTTATGAAGCGCACGAATAAAATTTGGTCCGTCATTTTCCGGATATTGCAATTTTCATTCATTTGTTTGTGGTCTGTCATTTTCAGGTCGTGCAAATTCAGCGCTCCCAAGCTTAGTTGTGCCAGTCCGCATTACAAAGCAACATTTCGCTGCTTCTTTGTCAGGCTTGCCGTGGATATGAAATTTGCGTCCGTATATCCATATATATCTATAAATATATCCATATCCACAGACGCCTATCGTGCGTACATACAGCCACGAAATTTTCGCGAAATACAGAGCGTCCATTCCCTCCTCCCGGCATTACTTTTTGTGAAATTGTTAAAAATAAATAAAAGTAAAAATTAAAACACATTTGCATTGAAATATGATTTTAGAAAAGTATTTCCCGGTTGTCATAAAAATCTACCGTAATTATTTTATTGCCCTTGCTATAGCCGACCGTTAGGTTGAGCCTTGGTTACGATATGTTCTCTCAGTCGTCTCTTTAATCGTAACAAATGTATTGTGGCTAAACAGTACGTCGTAAGGAGTCGGCGTTGGATAATCATGGGGCGATAACGATTACCTATATGGTGTTGAAAGTAATCATGTCTCTATCTGCGGCTTTTTGGCTGCAATTTGTAATGCAGTGCTTCTCTCTGCAGCCGTCACTTACGTGCGCCAAATTACCGTATATTATTTTATCTGATTTTAGCGTCCAGTATAGCAACGTCACCAGATCTGTATGGCACTGCAGTCACTCTGGAAAATCGCTATCTTTTCGCAACCGGAAGTCGGACAATGGCTTCAAGATATAGGCGGTACGGTCGGCCCATCGCAGCAACAGCTGGGATTTTTGTTTTTGTTCTTCAAGACGCATGTTGCATTCAGATATATACAGAGTGAACGCTTTGAAGAACACTTGCAAGGGTAAGTTTAAATTAAATTTGGTAGGAATCCAAAATGTTTGTAATTTTGTCACCGTTGATAAAAAATGAAAATAATTTCACAAATTGATAGACTGTTTGTTGCCCAAACAACAGTATTAAAGCTAGATTAAGACCTGTTGCTGCTATAGTGCACATAAATTAATTTAGCCTAACAAAATAATGACATGTTGATGTCTCTGATATTCATTTGACTCAATAACGTAAATAAACGAGAAAATGAAGAGTAAGAACGACAGACAGAAAAATATTATATAAAGATAAAACACTTAAATAAGTCAGTTTAATTAGCAAATGCGACAGCACAATATCCATGGATATATCCACAGGACGGTTGAAGTCTGATATCCACACATGGATATATCCATGGACATCCATATCCACCGCAAGCCTGTTCTTTGTTCACTTTGCTGTTGTAGCAATACGCAGAAATATGTTATGTCATCTCATAAATGAAATCTCAGTAGTTAATCTTTTGACGATGGACGCTACTTTATATACAGCTAATATACAAAAATAGCTCCGAAAATTTTTTTTAAAAATTTGACAATCTCTCTTTCTCTTACAAATTAAACAGGTAATTAAGTCGTATTATTGCCATTCAGAAACTGTACGTACTCAGTCGAGAGGCATTCGCAGTAAAGACAAGAGTTGAAGACAAGAGACAGCAACAATACGACTTTCATCATCGTGAATTTGATTCGAGCTAACCGCAGCTAACACACTGAAACACAAACATTTAGCCTACTCCACGCTGAATCAGACGCCACTCGCGGCAGCTGTTCACGTTATTAACTCGCATGCGGATGCAACAGCCACGCACGCAGTAGCTGGTACCATTATTTCAAATATTTATTGGTTAATTAATAATGATTATTTATCGTGCTAAATATATGTCAGTTGTTATACAGTAGCGATGTGCAAAGTCCGGTCCCAAGTTTATATCCGGCCCTCAATAGAATACAGTACACAAAAATTACATAGCGCAAAAGCAAAAAAAGTTTCTAATGCACTGTATCGTATTACAACGTCGCTAAAATGCAGTGAAATAGAGCAAATAAAGTTTAGATGTCAACAGCTCAGTTACAACAGTAGGTCTTCAGCGCAGTGCTTCACGTCAGACAGTTGGCGTATCGGCAATAACGATTTATTAATGAAATGTAGGCTAACTGTTTTTTGAACGATCCACAGAGTTGTAGAATGGTGAAAAACTGCATTAAGCCTGTATTTTTACTATACTTCCTGCCTGGCTCTGCCCTGCGCGACTGGTTAGCTCACGACAGATTTTGTATAGTTGGCTGAAAGAAATTTTGACGAACTCGATTCTGGATCTATTATTTTTTATTTCTAGCACTATGTATGCAGTGGTATAACAGGCTGACAACTACACGGGTACATTCAAGTGTGACCAAACGAACTATAGTGTATGGGCTTACGCCGGGCCCGTCGAGAGCCACGGTGGGGCCCGGAGAAACATTCCTGCCGGCCCCCAAACATTTTTACGAGGCCCCGCTGGGAAAATTTTTTTTGAATTTTTCTTTACAAAATGGTACATTCTGGCGTACTTTATAAATTTCTGGCCGACGGCGCCCCCCAAACGTCGCGGGGCCCGGGGTAGCTAACCCCTCCTACCCCACCCTCTCGACGGGCCTGGCTTACGCTGTCGATCATCGGCGACCGTTAAAACACTGTCCGGAGTGAATAAGTTCGTTTGAGACTAACTTTTCCACTCCAGACCACTGTGTGCTAATGCTAATTTGCCTGGTTTACTTAATTGCACCAAGTTTGAACCACACGCCGACATGCAGAAATTTGTTTATTCTGCTGCTACAATATTTCGTCAAAAAAACAAACCTTTGAGGAAGATTACTCCGACAAAATTTTGTCCGTGAAAACGATCGCCGCCACTGCCTCCAAGCAGTCAGCGCCTATATGATCTTGTGTTGGCAACCCTTGCAATAGCCTACACTAAGACTTGGAGCCATAATTAAAGTTCACATTTTGACGATTATTTTTGCCAGTTAGAGAGACTTACCTGCATTGACTGTTGCTAGTGACGCCTGCCGGGCGACGTGTGAACTCGACCGTACGCCAGTGTCAAAATGAATAACCTTAACATTTAATAGTCGCATTCCCATGGCGTTTCCTATTCAGCCACGATTACACAGCAATGACGATATCAACTATGCTACACGACGCCTAGACGGGTTATTAACTGACGAAACAGGAACCGAATCTTATTGGGCTAAATAAAGAATAATTACATCAGACGAAAATCGACGACGGTAATGTTTTCGGGTCTGTCCGTTTGTATTCAAGATAACTGCAATAGCTGTGAACGGATTTATACGACAACTTTGCAAAAAATGGGAGCGGCACAAGAAAAAGGTGACTTAGATTTTAGCAGAGATTTGGCTTCCTCGCTGTCTTCTTAAGTTAACAGAGAAATCTGAGCTAATGCTCCTGACATGCGCGACGCAGGTTGTCTTAGTATTGCGGTAGAACAACTTTTAGAGGGTACCTTTATTTGACACCTTAGTTCGAAAGAAATCCCTTGACCCAACGGCACAGTATTTGTTCACAAAGAATCAGAGACACTAAAGTATAACGTAAGTAAGTAAGTACAATGTAAATTTATATAGCGCACATTGTTAAATTAACCTCTAATGCGCTATCTAAAGGCTATCTTACGGCAAAAATCACGAGTATATCTCACCTGGGTATTAATCAGTACCGGGTCGTGATAGAGGGACAGACAGACGGACAGAAATACGATAGCTAATACGCGCTATGCATAGAGTGCGTCGCGCGTAAAAATCTAATGCGTCTCACATCGTCACACGCTGACATCACAGACGCCAGTTTGTACAGGCGATCTCGTCTCGCACCGAGTAGATGAATACGCGCGCTAACTTTACTGCTTGCTTAAACGCAACAGCGACTCATTACAATAGAGCTATTGTGATATATTGCAGGCAAAGTCAACTGCTATTAGGCTAACGTTAGAATATACGGCTCGTCGACCAAGCGCTGTCTGTGGCTGCCTAAGAATGCTCAAACGCATCAATCAAAAAAGTCACTCCTTCGACATTCTGCTAGCATCAATTAGCGTAGATAGTTATAGTAAAACGAACTTATTAAGCGGCCATCTTACCAGGCCGCAATATACGACTCTTGCCAGTTCGTCTGTCCGTCTCTCTGTCCCATATGAGCTAATTCGTGAACAAACCGGCGTAGAAAAACCAACATCTGACAGAAGTAGCCTACCGATATGCTAATATATGCAAAGATCAAAGACCGAGCTTCCGTGGTGGCAAAAAAGTGGCTTTCAATTGAAATTTTACAAAGCAATCAATGTTGGCACTTGGTGGCTAGGTAAACATAATTATTTTTACGTCAAAAAAATAACAAGTAAACACGTAAGGGCTGCAGCTGTCGTCACATTTCATTACGTCACCGTTATTGCGACGACTAGCAAACATTTTTATAGACTGCTAATTTTTGTATATATATATATATATATATATATATAATTTAAATTTACCTAGTATTTTTTCAGTTACTGATGCTAAATATTTCGTTCAAATTGACTGTTATCCGACTAAGTTATGGTGGAAAGAAAAAGGAGTTTTGTATTTGAACACACAATCACAACTGTGGCGACAAAATGGCCAAGTTAATGCACCGCAATTAATTACAAGTTGTTGACAGCCGTGGTGTGAAGTAGTCTAACAGATAGTATCGGATGTCGTAAAGACGGGGGAGGTAGGTAGACGGCGAATACAGCGCGTTGTACAGCAAATGCAGAACAAATCAAAGTAATAGAGTTTTAGATGCTTCAGTTGGTGGGTAGTCGTGGTCTGAAGTCGGTGTCTGACGGCACAGTAACGCCAGTGGACGTGGAAGGAGGCAGATAGTCAGCGAATGCGGCACGGAAGTTGGCGTCAGCGGCGTCAACGCGCGTGATCCAGCGCGGCTGACACGGTCGAGATATGTCAGCGATGCACAGCACAGAAGGAACCTTCACTCTGCAGCCAGACTCGTGACTGTTAGACGGACACGACGTGGTCACGGCAGACCTGGTTGTACCAACGGTTTTTGTCTTGTCACGACGTTTTGCACGCCGCTTGCCACGGGGTCCACGAGCACCGACTCCAGACGTCTAAACAATCAACGGTTTTTATCAGTTGACTTAATAAACTTGGTCATGTACTGGACTTCTGTTCCTTGGCTCTTACGCTCGTACTTAACGTAAGTTATGCTCAGTATGTGTTTATATGTGTGCATTGCCTGAAAAGGCCGTCCCCGAATTGACCTATCTGTGTCAGGCGTGACGTTAAACCCTACTCACTCACTGCCTCTTACTTAGCGGTAATCGTTTCTTTGCGTTTTTTGATGTCGTATTTTTGTCTGCTTTGACGAATAAACCTAGGCTACCATTAAAGTTAGTAATTATTGAAATTTTCAATAGTTAACTGTACCAAAATTCACCTTAAATTAATCGTTATTTTCGATTAAAAATTAACAGTGACAGTTCTTCAAGTAGATGTGTGCTTAACCACGTAAGCTATTCGGCTAGAAACCGTGACTAAGTAACGTGATTTAAATCAGAAAAATTTACGACTACAATTCTATTCATAACAATTTTGACGTGTTAACGAAGGCCAACTAATCGGGTAGTAGGCGGCATCTAGAAATTGCTTTGGCCATCGTTAACATGCTACGTGATGATAAAAATAAAACGTGAATAAAAACTGAGATTAACTGACAGGGACTGGGTCGGTGTCGGCACTAATGTTCCACAGCTGGTCATGAGGATCTGCTGTCAGAGTGCTGAAAGCCGTCATCAGTTCATTGCCCGCGCAACGACTAAACACGTCCAGCCGGACTCGCTTCGTTAGGCCACCTACATGTACATACCACGTAATACTATTACTACAACAATTACAACAACAACATTTTTGGATGGTTTTGACGTTCGGTGACCTTAATCTTTGACCTTTTAAGCTAAAATTGACACACTGAATACTCCAGCATGGAAACGATCATATCGAGTTTGGTTTGTCTACGCCTCCTTGTTTTCGAGTTAGGAGCTCTCTACCACACGGGACAAACGGACGGACAGGCGGACGCACCCGACCCGTAATGCGGCGTATTAAAGCGGCCGCAGAAGTCTATTTCAACATAAATGATTGGGTAACGTGTTAAAGGTTAAAGGTTAAAGGTACTGTACAGCTCTTTACCGGAAACCCATCACAGAGCTACGTACGGGATCACACAGTGTTAGAATAACTGATACCCGACACAGATGAACGCGCCCGGGCGCCCCACGTTAACCCCAGCCAGACAGGCTGGTACTCGATTTACCTACCCCAGAAGGATAAAAGGCTGAGTTGACCTAGGCGGCTGGTTACATACCGAAATGGTTTACCTGCCTGCAGACAGTCACCCATCGAAGTACTAACTCGGCCCGGCATAAAGCAACTTCGTTGATCGGACGCAACGCGTCACCGCTCCGCCACGCCACCAATCCAAGGCATAACGGAATGCTGCGGGAAAAAGGATGTTACGGAAAAAAACAAGGTGAAAACAACGAATACAGACGGTGGACGACTTGATACGAAATAGCATTTAGGCCCATACTGGCCCTAAAAACAACATGAAAAAAGCGTATGAAGCGACTTTCATTCATTTCGTTTTATGTCGTCTCATTTTAGTTAAACACGTCTTAAGAAGAGACTGCTGAATAAACTGATTACTGAACAAAGAAGACAATATCGTGACTGTTGAGAAACCTGAGATACGCATGGTGAGAGAAGTCCCAGTGCCGGTGTTGGATCGTCCAGAGGGAAGTTGTCTGAATGCAGACATGGAATTGACGCGGTCGCTCCACAACGGCAGAGCGGTCGATCGGTCGGCGACCACCAGACTCAACTCACGTCGACGTACCGCGCTGCCGACTGTCAGCACCAGCACCGGAACACCCGTCAACAGATGCACCTGTCACCGGTCAGGCAAACGAGCGCTCAGTAACGAATTACCCACTTACACAAAGTGACCAGTGCATTGTTTCTAACTTACAAGCTTGGAGTTTGAAAGTTTTTCTACCAGAACCTTTTTTAAATACAAGTAGGCCTAATGTTTAAAGTTTGTGTTTCCTGTCTATTTTTTGATGTCATTGGTGTGTTTGTAGGATCTGACGTATTATGATGCTTGTGCGACTGACACTTGCAAATAAAGACAATTTACTCACTCACTTACTTATAACGACTGAGCTAAAATAGCACACGCTTAGTACAAAAATGAAAAAAAGAAATCCAACTAGAACTTTGCCGAGTTTACGTGCCGATTTCGGATCCGAATTTGCATGACAGACAGCACAGAAGTCGGCACCGATTTCGACGCCGATATCTGACTGCGTGTCATCGGCTTAAAACGCTGGCTTGCCGGAACAGTAATGTTTTAAAGTTTTGTTTTCGGACGCAGTGTCAGACAGCTGTTGACAGAGCCGGCGGAAAGGCCCCCCCATACCCTCCGGCCGGGGGACCTCACGTATGCTCAAGGGCCTCATACTGGGTATGACAAAATTTTTCTAGTTTAAAAAAAACATATTCCAAATATAAAATAACTAAACATGTGGAAAGTTTACGCAAAATAGGCAAGTCTATTACTTTTCATTAATGTATAGTAATCTGTAACGTATTGCGGCCTATTATACTTCTTTTTTTGCACAAACAGTATCTGATTTTTTGCGTTTCTAATTATTTTACGTCCAAAAGCCAAAAGAGTTTCAGCTTCAGGGGCTGACCAGGGGCTGTCCCCCTGACCAGGGGCTCTGCCCCTGGACCCCGCTGGGGCTTCGTTCCCAGACCCCTATTATAGGGGCCTCACACTTGTATTTGGGGGGCTCCAGCCCCGGCATTGCCTGCTGAAGCGGCGGTGGCAGATTGTTCCACGCCGCCGATTCAACACATGAGAATGCTCGTTGTTCAGATTTTAATGGAGTGTTCAATAGACCAAGGTAATACAAATTGTCATTATAGAGCATTCTTATAATAAAATTTTTGTCATTGGTGACTGGCGTACGATCAGGAAGTTGACAGCGGACTGGTTACTTTGCTAGTGAAATGAATTCACGCAAGAGTTTGGTCACTACTGCACGCTAAGGTAACACGACCGCCGACGATTACCTAATGAGCTTCATCTGGCGGCTACCATCGCCATAAAGTCGTTTCACATTTCAGCATCATCAAACATCCAAAACCTGCATGTTTAATGTATCATAACGTATTTGCCGTTTGTGTGCGCAATTAGACTTGAAAGCAAAAAGAGGGGGCGATTTAGTCATGGAGGCGATGTTATTTTATTGGATGGGGGCGAATTTTCAAGCGAAGGGGCGTTTTTTTCGCCGCAAACCTCGCTCCTGGGGCGATTCTATTTTACCAAGGGGCGACATTTTAAGGGGGCGATGCTATTTGACCGGCACACGTCGCAGAGTGATAGGTCGACGTTATTCGGTAGTGTAGCAGCGGATTAAGGCGATGTGGGCAAAAACGTACAGTTCCTTGATGATGTTGGGTGCCTGAGCATAGGCAGGCTATATAATACATAGGTAGCACATACCCAGCAGCATCCGGACACACTGTCGGAGCCTTCGGCGCCTGCTGACCTACCCACAGAGCCCACAGACACGTCAGCCAGGCTGCCGCACACCACGACCCGACTACCGAGACTCGAGTAGAACAGTCTCACTCGCTCCACCTCCGCCGGCGTCACGTGACCACCCGCCACTGATAGTGCTTCAGGTGTGACGTCATCAGGCGTGACGTCACTGGGCGGAGGTGATATAGTTAGTGCGTGCTGGGCGGCCAGACGACGACGAAAACTCAGCGCAGCCGCTGCAGCCGACGATCTACGACGACACACAGTATATAGTGTGTGTCAACTGTCAATAAAACATATCCTCCAAAAAGTTATGTAAATGAGCAATGTCAAAGTAAGCCAAAATTTCTGATTTTATAGCGTTACAAACGTTAAAATTTATGTTTTCAACCGAACAACACCTGCGAATTGCGCCATGTGAACGTGAATTGTAGCAACAAATTCTAGTGGGTCCCAAAAGTTAAAAAGGAAAAATAAATCGTTGGTCTCCGAGCACGTAATTATCAGGAGATCGGTTTCTTCAAGTCCTGTGGCAGTTGGGAGAGTCAGACAGTAGTTCGATTATCCGAAAGATTTATTTCGCCTAATTCAGAACCCTAATCCCAACCCTGATCCTAACGCTAACCCTAACGCTACACCTAACCCAACCATATACCCAACTCTGACATTAACTGTAGGCTACCACATAGCCACCACCCGACAGTCGAAATCGGATTGTCGAACCCTCGGCTATAGAAACACTATTAACAAAGAGCATCATTGACCTGGACGTTGAAGTGATGGAGGCGTCCCGTCGGCAGCAGTCACTGGCTGCTGCATTGTCATCACACGTCGACTCATCCCGGCTGCTGACGCTGACACCGCGTGCTGCGAGGAATGACCGGACGCGCATCTGACGACGTCTGAAACTGTCGTACTTCTGTGTGATCACCGCCACCGCACGCAGAGTGTCCTCACAGTACTCTGTCCCCGTCTCATCCGCCTTTCAGCCAACCAATCAATCGATCGATCGATCTTAACTTTAAGGCGCGTACAGAGCGACGAAACTGAACTGACCCGACGAACTGACCAACAAGTAAGCAGGGCGAGTGTATTAGTCATTGGTTGACGCGCACGTGAGCGACGCCGTTAGACGGTGCCTACTTTAATGCATTATTGCTTGCCCATTGTTCAGTTCGTCAAAAGCTAAACTACGTCAGTTCAGTTACGTCGCTGTGTGCACGCCTTAAAGTGTAAAATGTCAAAGGAATAGGAACGTATATGTCTGATAAAACAGGAACGTTTTGAAACGTGCCTGAAGACAGATAGTAACGGTGTGTATGATAGAGGTTGATTTGATACGTTGGCACCAATCATTGAATCAAGTCAAGTTCTTATAATGGCAGGCAGCAGCACAGGCGCTAGATTGAAACTGGCTATTATCGGTTTACAGTTTAACCGGTGACTGGGATAAACAAGATATATGACAGATACAAAGCAGTTAAATAAAAATAAATTCAAAATTACAATATGTATACAATAACATAATAAAATGTAAGGAGCGATTTACGAAAAACGTACAGGACTTTGACAAAAATTAACGATAAGTTGGTATGGTCGAGCAAATAGGATGAATGAACTATAAAATCTTCATATCTTTATTCAGAGAGAAGGTTATGTGTTATGAGATGTAGGCCACCTCACTGACTGGGCAAGCGTCAACGTTATCGTCATCAGCGCTGTTATCGTCTGACTCGTTGATTCGTTTCATTGGTCGTAGCAGAGTCTGATAGTCTTCCAGCTCGATGTACACGTTCTGCCTGCAACCACGTGCGCACCAGCTCAACTTAGTCTGGTCATTCCTCCGCGGTAGGTAAATCGAGTAGGTACCGGCCTGTTTGGCTGGGGTTCACTCGGGACACGTTCTCTTGGGTTAGGTGTCAGGTAACACTGTGTCATCTCATTATGACTCAGAGATGGGATGGGTTCCTGTGAAAAGCTGACGCACATCACTGTCAAACTTGTTTAAGCAGTGATTGTCATTATAGTCAGATTTGACGACATATTTAACAAAGCGCTATATAACAATAACCAATAATAAATGCCGACTTACTTACTAATATTTAGCACAATACTTAAACCGACGTATAAATGTACTGTGACAGTAATCAAAATCATGCCTCATGGTTAATAGTGTAAAATATCTTGTAACTGCTATAAACCTTGGTGTCTAATTCACATAGTTAGGCCGACTTCGTATCATAGAATCCATGCACAACAATTAACGGAAAAACCAGTACGATGTCGAATGGAAAAAAATAAAACAATCAAAAACTATCAAGAATATGACGTGACTGACAGCGGCAGATCATTGAAGGTAGAACCCGGCGTGGTAGACTGCATCAGAGCAGGTAGACAGCTGTCGTCTGACGGGCGGCCTGGGTCCAGCTTCTCTCTAGCACGTATCGACGTCTTCTGTCCTCGCCTAGTGGTCGCATACCGTGACACGGTCGCACTGCCACTGGTCAGTAACTGCGTAGCTTTACTGACCAACCTGACGTCATTGATGACCGGTTTTGTAGTGGACGGCGCTACGTCAGTCTTTGACGCCGTCGTGTCATTCTCTGTAGAACTTGTACACAACATAATAGTCTCAGGATCGGCGAGCGGATTTTTAGGCCTCGCGACATGTCGACTATAGCCCCGACTCCGAAACCCGAGTTTGGCGTCATCTCAGTTCAGCCGCGAAACTCGGGTTTAGAAAGAACCTTGGGGTTGGAATCGCTACTGTCTATTTCTATCGTTAATAGTGTCCATTTATATCAAAATCAGCGTAACTCTTTTTCACAGTTGTTGGACATTATTGAACAAACTGAAGCGTAAAGAGACTTCAACAGAATAATGCGTAACGCAAAAAGAATCAAACATACGGCAAGCCAGCATTTATTGGCTGAGGTCTAATAATAATAAAACAGATCATCAAATAAAGCATTCACTAGTTTTTGCAGGGAAACATAACTGTAAGCGAACTGGCGGCTGGCCCAAAAGGAGAAAAGACTAAGCCTGCGTGATAACAGTAATACAGGGTGGGCCAAAAATGGCACCATTTTTGTACATCGTATAATTTCATCAAATATTAACCGATTTTCAAAATTTTTTTCACTGTCGGAATCAGGAGACAATTTATAACAATAATATTACTATAGATCCCACCACACCTCAAATGTGTCGCTACACTACCTTGTGAAATGTCAGTGTCTTGAGAATAACAATTAAAAACAAGACATCGTCTGCAACAACACATTTTATAAAAAAAAATAACAACAGAAACTACGTGTTTTTGTCTTAGTTATTGTCTAAAAGGTCATATCTCACAGTTTTTACGTCAAATGTTTAATGTGTCCGCCTTGCTGCTGGATGATGCATCCAAGAATGTGACGCCACTCACCAATGGCGCGAACCAAATGCTGCGGCAGTTTGCACCACTCAGTGACAATCGCTTGCTTCAGCTGGTTGACTGTCGTGAATTGTCAAAATTGATAGGCCATCTGTTGAAGAACATCCCAAACCGCATAATTGACTGAATTTAAGTCCAGGCTGTTTGGGGGCCACATGGAAGACTCGCTTAACGTTGATCACGCAACTGGCCAGTGGCGTCGCCGGCTTGAGTGCGTCGTCTGATATTTCACAAAGTAGTGTAGCGACACACTTGAGAAGTGGTGGGATCTATAGTGATAGTTTTATTACAAATTCTCTTAATTTTGACAGCGAAAAAATTTGAAAATCGGTTAATATTTGATGAAATTATAAGATGTACAAAATATAGTGCCATTTTTTGGCCCACCTTGTAGAGCAGTCAACAGCGACGTGATTTCAAAAGACAATACATGTAACTGCAATTCTCCACGCACACTATATAGCACAGTGCAACCGAGAAACTTCAACTTTCTTTTGTTTTATTTTAGTAGGCCTCCAAATCACACCGTCCGACCATTACGATGGTGTGAAGTAGACGTTTGGGTTTATACAGTTAATAAATAGAATAGATTTCTGTCACTTACGCCTGTGTGTCGAAGTTGCTGAGCGTCGAATGTGAAAGTACAGCACTGCGGCGTATGCCAGCCACATGGCCGTTGACGTCATGCACGCCAGGACTTGACTGCAGGTTAGACGTCAAATCTTCTCCAGTACGATTCATGACGCTTAGCAGCTCTGCCATCACTGCTATTACACAGCATATTACTGTATCGCAATGTGTCGTAGCTTATAGGCCACAGGGTGACCCATAAAAATCAAGCCCCTGATTGTAGAGACATACATTTAGGCTATAACTTTAAGAAATGGAACTTGACCGATTTTTAAAATTCGTTTACTAGCCACATCAATCTGGTAGGCCTAAACTTGAATACTGCACTAAACTAAACGTGTTCTGAAAATAATTAGTCAGCTTCCGAATAGGCCAATACTGAAAGTCACACGCTTGTGGCTCACTTATGCGGTTATGTCTATTCGAAAGCTGATAGATTAGGCTACACAAGGTAGTGCAATGACACGCAGTTATGAGTTTTATGACAATAAGTTACGAGCTTGCTGTGTAATCACGAACGTCTCAATGTTGCGCACAACGCCTCGATGACTATCAGTCATAAGGCCCTACAGGCTACACCGCAGACCTGTTCGCTGATTAGACACATTAGCGGATGCAGGTAATCGCGATCAAACAAACCGGTTAAAATCCAAACTCCACTAACGTCGATGTGCTGTGGATTTGTTTCACAACACCGTCACGTTGGGATAACACTGCACTGCAAATTGACAACAAATCAGCATGTCCACAATAAGTTGTACAGCATGTCCGTAACTATCAAAGATATTGTACGGCTTGTTGTCTTACAAGTTCACAATAAATCGAAGTAGCGGAGTTTAGACATGAACGTAGGCCGTACAGGTCTGCAGTCGGTTGCATGTAAACCTGTAGGCCCCTATACATAACGGCAGCATCCTCATATCATCATAGGCAGCCCACCGAACTATGAGATGCAACAATTAGGCCCTACTGTAATCGACATCGTCATCGGCTAGTCACTCCCAATGCTTCTCATAGTCATTGAAGCGATCGACTTAAGCCATGTTCACACGCACAACACTATATGCAGAAAAACGACGCGCCACCATTACCGTCGTGCTATTTCCACAAATGCGTTTGGTCGTTACACTTTTCGTGCTACAGAGAAAAAAATTCTTCTCTTCTTCATCCTTCATCAGTGCTGACGGTTGAACGCCGAATGGATCATCTCGCTCCGTGCTTGGCGGTCTCTTGGGAGACGCAGCAACTAACCCAGTGTACAGTTCGAACGTTGCCTCTAATATAAAAATAACCTATGACTTGAAAATTGCAGCAATTAAAATGTTTTACTTGTTGGCTGGAAATGTAAATAACTGGCCTGAAAGTAGCTTTTATTACGAAAGAATAGAGCGCAGTAAATCTTCAGCTTCTTGGAGACGCTATCTGGGCCACGCTGTGTATCTTTCGAGTCAAAATTATCAACACCAGTGAAACGTCACGTAGCAAAACTATCTAATGGCGTACATACGCCATTAATCACGATGCTGGTAACATCCTACTCGTGTTTACTGTTACTGCATACAGCCGCAGCAGGAGGTTCGAACACGCTGTCAATACATTCACTGAAACTACAGTCTAACGCCCAAGTTACTTACCATGTAGAGGCGTTAACACGAAGGCGGAACCTCCGCGTCAGCCGTACATCGTAATTACAAAGTGAAGCCCAAACTCTGCGTATTTCACTTTGCTGTCCATATCAAATCCAAAGCCTACACCGAATCTACAACAGCTTGCGTTATCAAATAAGTCTCAACCTCCTACCCTCAGCGGGATGGGAAACGAGTCAGGTCTACCAGTTTGCAACTGGGTAGTGGCTGATTAGGGCGGTGGTATGTCTGCTAGTCCTAGCTGCAACCTGCGGGTCCAGTTGTTCGCTGACGCGGAAAATGGATGGCCGCATAGTGCGCTGCGGTATCATTAGCTCATGCCGATCAGCTGGCAGCTGCCACTTCCTACACTGTAAAGCGCTGCTGACCACAAGTCCGTCTCACGTAAGAAGCGCTATAGCCAGTACCAGACTTCACTGTCCTTTACCTCACAACAAATCGAAGTAGTGGAGTATGAGCTTAAGTCACAACGAAGCACAGAAACGCATGTGAAATGAGGAGGGATATTTAATCATGACTTGGTCACCGCCAAGTACGCCACTGAAGTAATTTTGTACAGATGTCTTTATCATATCAATAATATCTGCTTAAGTTACAAAACTTCACAGCTTACTGAATCTGCATCAGTTTTACGTCCCACTCGACACAATAAACCCTATATTGTAGATCATTTCCGTTCCGAGACGATTCAATCACCCCTCCTCACACACCCCTGTTGAGGTGCACTCAGTCTTCGACCCTCTAAGAGGTGAAAAATGAGCAGTAGCTTATCGGCTACTGGATATGGCTTATATGTGCGTTGCGTTGATAAAACGGCAAAAATAGGCCCCAAACAATACATACTTTCCCTAAGACTGGTGTGTACACAGTACGTAGGCAATGGCATACCTTTTGCACCATCTCTGGCTACGTCAAAGGTTTGGGGTTCAAATCTCCAGTAAAGATAATTTTTTCAAAACAAAAAATTTTAGCCAAAAGCCAAACAGCAGAAACTCATCACGGTCTTTAGTTTAAGAACAAGTTTACAATTTTCTAACACAAACTGGCCAGATCCCAACAAGGTACAGGAAGCCTACTAAAGGCGAGCAGTAATGTTGATAAAGAAATGGAATTCACTGGCGGGGATGAAAAAATAACAATGACCACAAACTCCACGACAGTTATACAGTGCACAACTGTCAGAATCTGTTGAATAACACAATGTACATGTGATAATGCAAGACCTAAGGCCGATTCGCAACAAACACAAGACTGTCTGCAGCAAGAGCACGAATGTCTTCAGTTTATGATACATTAACAACGTAAAGCTCAATAAGACACCGCAGAGCCTCAGCTCCACTAAGGAATCGTAACATCAATAATCATAATAATATAATAATAATATCAACTATAGCCAGGGTTGGAAGCGATTTAAATTTTTCCGCAGTTATGTTCATTAATTAACTACTCAATGATTTGGACTAAAAAATAAGAGTGATAATAGGCCAAGTAAATGCATGTTTCTGTTCAGCAACTTTATGACTTATCTGTCTAACAGTTCTCGCAAACGCACTGAGACACAACCAGCGAGTGTTTATACCCAGTCTTATAGACGGACCCAAAATGTTGACGTTCTCTGGAAATGATCCAGATTTTTTCTTAGTTATGCGACTTGATTCAACAATTCAACGACTAAAACTGCACTAATCATTAACATTTAAAAAAATGTGACTAATCGTAAAGTTTTCCGCTGAACTGCTAAAAGGCTGCGAGTTGACCTCAAATACTGTTTTCTTGAGCCAAATGCAATGATGATAAGGTTACAGGACATAGTCGAGAGTCAGTCTGTCATGATCAGCAGCGCTGTAGGTCAAAAACGTTGTGGGTGGTAAGGTTAGAGGCAGAAATTTGCAATTATATAATAGATAGCGGCAATTTCAAGCCAGAAATATGGATACTGAAAATTTCAATTTTGTGCCTAAATTAACTCAAAACGGGTGATTTCTAGCTCCTATAATGTACTTTTTGAAATAAAATTTTCCTGCAACAAAAACATTCTCCAGCAGGCTAAAATTCTGGAGGAGAAGTTGCCCTATATGTCACCCTCTCTGACATGATACATTAACAATGTAAAGCTCAATAAGACACCGCAGAGCCTCAGCTCCGCTAAGGAATTGTACTACTGGTACTGGTAGTGTTATATGTACAGCACACATAACATTTACATCACAATTTTGGAGTCTGTCAGCGGAAAGAATTCAACCAAACTACTTTTTATACACAAATCTAACACAGGAAAGCAAACTAAATGCAGAGTGCTTGCATGCAGCATTTGTTGGTCTATGTGGGAATCTGGAGTGCAGCGGCAGCCAGTGGGAGAATGTCATTCGTCTTAAGCCTCCAGTTGTCAATGGCTTTGGACACACTGCACCACAGTTCACCGTGGTGAGGCTCGGCGTTCACACAGTGTTCACGAACCTCATTCTGTTGACTCTATACACATAGACATGCCAGCCAGTCAGCACATTCATTCATTCATTCAATCATGTGATCGACTAATTGATCAATCATCAATGGCTTCTATCCCCTCAAAAAGTGAAGTCTATCCCCTGGACTCAAAAATGGGTGCAAGTTCCCCCCCATTTTAGGACTCAAATTCCTCCCCACACACTTTCAAGCTCAATCACCATTTTTTCGGGCTCCTTGTTAAGGGTGCAGATTGCTCAGTGAAAACTAAGAGTGGGGAAGTTTTGTTAAGGTTGTCGACTCCCCAGTGAAAAATAGTTTTGACCTACACCTTTAACAAAACTCCCCTCTCCCTATTTTTACTGAATGCTAGCTGCATCCACCAGGTACAGAGATAGAAGCCAATGTCAATCATTCATTCAATCTATCAAATGAAACACATACAGTGACACAAATCACAATCAAATCAGAAATGTGTGTCAGCTACAAATTGACAAAACAATCTACTATGAGAGTAAAGGTATAAAACAATCAAGTTATTAACGGTGGTAACAGTGCAATTAATTATTTGAATTGTGCATCAATTGCAGATTTAACATGTATCAGGTTTGTATTGCAGGTCGGCAACATCAAGCATCGGTCAGTCATCTTGCTGCTAAACATGAACATATTTCAAGAAATACAATGTGTCCGGTAAAAAACTGACCCTTTGACATTGTGCAATAAAATGTCAAATCTGAATAAATTTGAATAAAGTTTGGTGCACTTAATCCCCCAAAAATTTGTAAAGTGATCGCCGAATTTCGTTGAAAAATATTATTTCTTACCAAAATTATTAAATGTTGAATATTGATAACAAAATATCTCCATTACCAATATGGTGTTACATAAGTAAACCCCTGTGTACATTTGCATAACTTTAACAAACAGCATTTGATTCTGGCAAAATTTTACATCAACAATGAGTCATCTATTGGCAATCAAAGTGCCAAATTTCAGTTAAATCTATCTACACCAACAATAGTTACAGTGGCTTTTGTGAGGTTGCCTCAAAATGTAAAGTGCCCAGTATTAGGCAACCATTTGTTTAATTCTGACAGTGTCCACGACCTGCTGGGAAACTCCACGATAAAATTTTTAGCACCATACCCCTTCTCTTTTCTCAACAGTTTAATTAAAACACAATCATTCACAGAAAACACTAGTTTGTTATTGTTTACGTTTTTTTGATTGCGTCAACAAACGTCACTTCCGCTAGAGCGACTGCAGTATGTAACGCCATATTGGTAATGGATATACAGAGTGGGCCATAAAAACTGTCCCCTATATTATTCTGTTTAAAATGCTACTGTATTTTTTATATGGACAAAATGACACAACATATAAACTGCTAGTCTGTTCAGCACATATTGATATCAAAACCTAATGAGTATGTCAAAATGTTATTAAAAAATAATACAATAGAATCAAAGCACCCCAACTGTATTATACTACAGTGGTAAAACACAGATGAAAATACGTGCTTGTGTATATGTTTGAGTAAAACAACGAAAACTTTATACAACAACAAGACAGTCAAGTAAACAACTGTTCAATGTGCCCTGCTGAATCTCTCTTGGAATTCTGCTAAACCCAGTGTTGCCTTCCTGGCCGCATATCAGCTCTGCTACACACTCGATATTCTGTGTTGTTCGGACAGTTCGCTTTGGTCCACTGCCGACCTTTCAAGAAATCGAGTTCATCTTGTGAATTTTGCGCAGAAGATCTTTAACAGAACTGACCACCCAATTCTTTTTAAAAAGATTCCTTACAAATGCGTTTAGCACTCCATCCCTTTTGTTGGCGAATGAGTTTGATCGACGCTTTATCTTCGTACATTAAATGACGTTACACTGTTTTCCCCCATTGTGTTTCCTGTAGAGTTAGATTGCTTTCATTTATTTTATCCCATCACAAAATTATTAAAAATATTTGCACAAAATTTGCACATGTTACTCAGAATTGATTATATTTCAACGTGCGTTATTCACTTTAAATGTACATTACTCTTGGAAGACCTAATTAGCTGACATGTAGGGGGATGGTTCTTTATGGCCCACTCTGTATTTTGTTATCGATATTCAACATCTAATAATTTTAGTAAGAAATAATATTTTTCAACAAAATTTGGCAATCGCTTCAAGAATTTATTGGAATTTATTATTAAGTGTAGGAAACTTTATTCAAATTCCTTCAGATTTGACATTTTTATTGCACGATGTCCAGGGGTCAGTTTTTTACCGAAAAGTGTAGATATATAGCACAGGAGATAGTTAACAAACAGACAGACAAACAGACGGGCAAGACATGTAATGTAGACTGTGAGTAATACAGTACAACAGACCTCAGTGCCGTGAGTCTGTTCAAAGCGATAGAAGTAAGCCCACGCATCTCCAAGGTCTGGGTCTATCTTCACTGTACGCAAGAACCATTCACGAGCTTTGGCTATCTTGCGCTCCACCCACAGCAACCTAACAACACAACATCATCAGCAACTAGCTGAACTACAAAATACACAAGCAGCCGCATGGTCTCGAGACCAGCAAGGCACTGAATGACCTATTTCATGCTAATGTACTGTTAATAATCTACTCACTAACTCTCTCGAGACCAAGGTCTTGTTCTCAAGAATAAATCTACAGTCTTGGTCTTAATCACAGTCATGCACTTTTGTTCCTCGTATCACTCATCTGGTCTTGGTGTTCGTATAAAATAAAATAAAAGATCTCAACTCCCGGGAAGGCAAATCAGCCTTGCTGCCTAAAATTAAGGTGGAACATGTTCATATGTGCTCGGTAGGAGGTAACACTGCATGATCCCATATCTGAGATGGGTTCCAATGAACAGCTAGCTATACGCAGCTATAACATTTTATTAACTGTTAGTTTGTATAGGAAGTACTCACTTGGAGACAGCAAGCAGAACGTGGGCGTCATGTTCACATTTCTTACACGCATCAACGCTCTTTGACTTGCGCTGTGGTCTTGGCTCCATGAATATTGCCTCAGCCCATAGAATACCTGCTGTAGGACACTCTTGCAGAGCTGCAACAATGAACACATGTACCAGTCGTACTAACGACACACACATGGTGGGATACTGTACTTAGCACAGTGCTACACGGTACAGGGAATATTTCAAGATTTATTCTCAAGACAACTCTTGGCATTTTATGAACATTTTATATTCTTGGATTAACGTATCTTAGATTAATTTGGCAATCCACATAAAGGAAGACCTGACTGGCCAACATAATCATGTAACTTAACCAAACAAAAGTTGTTGATTTATTTTTTGGACACGGACCTAGCCATCATTGCAGCAGAATTGCCACCTAGTGAATGATGGTAAATTCAGAGCACTACAAAATCTTGCACCAAGCTAAACATACATGAACCAATAATAAACAAAAATAAAATATCCATCAATGTCATCAAAACACCCACTCATAAGTGGGATTATCAATATGAACAGAAAGCTGAAGGGTCTATTCACACAGGAATAACGTTGGATGCTCTGGCATATGTGTGATAGATGCTATGTCCATTTGTCATATCGATATCACATAACACCGACATGTTAATCAACTTGCAACAAGTCAATTACCTTTAGCCATGAGACTCTGAGCAACATTCTTGAGTCCAGCTCTGTTCTCAACCCGCACAGCTTCAAGCCACAGCTCGGCTGTGCCGGGGTTGCATTGACGAGCTTTTTCCAGCAACGATCTCGCCTTGATTAGATGTCCCGCCTTCTCCTCCACACGAGCGGACAGGATCCACAGACTTGTCGACGTCGGACAGTGTGCTCGCTGTAGAATAATAAGAATAATAATGACAGCCAGTCAGCATTTCCCCTAAGACATACCCGTTATGGACAGACAGACAGAGAGACAGACAGACACATCGTGCCACAGACAATTATAGCATATATGTTGCAGGTGAACTTGGTATAGATGCCTTTTACTCCATCGAGCCAAGAAAGAGATTGGGCTAATCCTAGGTAAAACAGTTCTGCTCAAAATCTGCAAAATTAAGAAAAACTGTGAGCCTGTGGGTCCTGACATGCTGCATGTAAGTCAAATATTCCAATTACTTCAGCAGCTGACTGACCACTAACATGAGCACCAGTAAAGTCCACTGACACAAAATGCCTGCAATAGCATCATTTTAAGCTATCTGCAATATTTCAACATATTTCTTGGAAGAGCAGCCTCAACATTAATTTGTAGTTTTGAGCTGAACACGTACTCACCAAGTCAATAAACTCTACTAGCTTATTTATCAAATTCATGTAAAAAAACTGTTCAGTTTATATACAGTGTAAGGGTGACATCGTGGTTATAGATATAAAACAGCACAAATCACACTGTAAGAATTCAAACTTTACCATTACACAGTCAGCAAAGTTCTTCTGACATTGTGTAATGGTGATGTTTGAATTTCGACATTGTGATTTGTGCTGTTTTATATCTACAACCAAGATGTCACCCTTACATGTATATAAACTGAACAGTTTTTTACATATATATTTGCAGTTTTATTGCCATTGGAAGTAATCTGGAGCTGAATAAAATCTGGCAGTAGAATAACCACTACAACTAGCCTACTACCACAACTAGTGCTACTCCTATTTCTGCTTCGACTATAAGTAACCCTTACTTTTCCTACTACCATACTCTACCCATACCATAACTTACCTTACGCCTATTGCTACCATAACCCTACGCCTACACTACCACTATACTATCCCTATCTCTACTACTACTACTACGTATACTATGACGGAAGTCACATTTTTGACAAACCACAATAATAATTTAAATTGACCCAACTCTAGCACCAACGTTGTCTGCTGGCATCATCATGGATACTATCAACTTACGCTAAATATAACAACTCAAAATCCAAACTCTACTTTTTGCCAGTATTTTATTTATTTTATTGTGCAAAAAGTAAATTTAAAATTGGGTTTATTTCGTAATACGGGCTACTTCGCTTAGTTCTATGGGTTTACTATCAATTTATGTTCAAAGCGGACAGGTATCCTATCTCGCTTCAAGCAGCTCTCGAATTAGAAGATTCTGTCGTTAACTTTTAGAATGTCATACTAATCTAATGTCTGATTAGTTAATTATAGCAATGTTAGAAAATGTATTAATGTTTTTTGTTGGTAGATAATAATGATCTTTCGTATATTTAACATATGATTTTTGCGGGGGTGCGTATGTGCGCTTTCGAATAACTGCGAAAACACTCCATCTGACGCAAAGATCTTCGATAAACCTCTTATGTAAGCCGAGTTATAACCCATTATGTCCCAAATTTCGTTGTCATGTCAACGAGAGTCGCTCGGTCCCCGAAAACCCCCTATTGATGCAAAAATCTTGCAGATATTTCTTACACAGACCGAGTTGTAGTCAGTTTTGTTCCAAAATTTGTTGCCATGCCAACGGGGGTCAGCAGGGGAAAAATTTAAATAACACCATTGAATAGCCCGGGTCCAAAAATAGGGGTAGGTGCAAACAGCATGCAATTATCTTTTAAGTGGGCTGAGTTATGGCCCATTTTGTCCCAAATTTCGTTGCCATGGCAACGGTGGTCAATCAGGGGTAAATATATATTATTTTCCCCACAAACACCATTGTAATTTTTCATATTTTTTGGGTAAAATAGTTTAAAATATTAAAGTTAAATTTTGTAACCCCCAAAAGGCACTTCCTTGCATGCAACTGTGTCACACGAGCCATCATGCGTTAAAATTGGTTCAGTCGTTTTTGCTGTAGGGGATGGCAAGAAAAAACAGGAAAGGGAAGGAAAGGAAAGGAAAGGCACAAAAAGTCACGCAAGCGTTATATTTCACCTATTCGTGGGGAAGCCCCCCGTGAACGAATTTTCACCAAATTTTGCACATCGGGAGATATGCTGGACGTAATCATCTGTGCAAGTTTTGATGTGGAAAAATTAAGGAGTTTTGGAAATACGAGGTGTCAATTTTGGAGTCTCCCATTGAAATGGCTGGTCACCCTTAAAACAGTGCTGCGCTACTGAGGCTAAGAGAAAATACACTGTGGGCCATAAAAAACGTGGCACTCTACTTTTGTCTATATCTTCGCTAATTATTGACGACTTTCAAAATTCTTTCACTGGCGCACACTGAAGAAAATTTGCAATAATGTAATTATTATATATATCCCACCAAACGGTAAATGTATCTCTGCACTACCTTGTGAAATATAAATGTAAGCAAAAACTAATAATAATGACAAAAATTTAGGTAAATGAAAAAACACTTCAGACCACCATTGCGATAAATAATCCATATGACACCAAACTGTGTTAGACCTACACAGTTTAGTGTCATACAGATCATTCACTGCAATGTTGGTCTGAAGTGTTTTAAAAAAAATTTACCAAAAAGTTTGTTTGTTATCATCGTCATATATGCACATTTCAGTGATATTTCACAAAGTAGTGTAGAGACACATTCACTGTGTGGTGGGATATATAATAATCATATTATTGCAAATATTCTGCAGAGTGTGCAGTGAAGAAATTTTGAAAATCGATCAATAATTGGTAAAGATATGGACAAAAGTAAAGTGCCATGTTTTTTTGGCCCACCCTGTAGTTACTTATTAGTTTGCAATAAAATCATTTAGTGATGGAAAAAGAAAGCGTTTACCCCATTCTTGTAAGCTTCACGAACAGTGTCAATGTCATCACCATGCTGCTCTTCAATCTGACCTTTCATTAACCACAACTACAAAACAACAAAAATGCTACAAACAATAAGAAACTATCACAAAATTGAGCTAAAAATACTTTAAACTGCAAAGAAGATGCAGGACAAGACCATAACAAAACTGAATTGCAGTAAGGACCGATCACAGAACTTAAAATATACAACACGGTATGCAACAATTAAAACGGTATTCCACATATTTCCTTCATTTTCCTAGCTGAAATTGACAAACACCAAAAAAATCTAGTTCTCTATACGTTCAGTTTAGTGACTAAGAGTGGGTTTCTGGATCTTAACTGGCCGGTCAAGTTAGCGTTAACTGGCAGATTTGCATAACTCCCATTTCCCATTGCACAGTTGGCTAACCGTCGATCGTGGTTATCGTACTTAACACAACTTTTGTACCATTTTGCAAGCAGTTAATTGAAAAATGTGATACTATAAAACGATTTTTACCATACAGCAATGTCTTCAAAATGCACGAGGAGACGTTTGCTGCTACAAAATTTACTACAAAATCCATTCATGAATTTACAAAATGGCTGTCCGCAATTGCTTGGCTGGCTGGTGGGCTAGCTGACGAGCGCTTGCACTCATTAATATTCATGACGCCCACCTGCACTAGTCGGAAGTGATAAGTGTCGTGTGCATCGTTGCTAAGCAACTATAGTTTGCCACTCAGTTAGCTGACAGCCAGTCAGGTTTTGTTCAGAAATGTGCACAAACTTAACTAGCAAGCTACAATTAACAGACGGTTCACTAACTGATCAGTTAACTAAAAGATCCAGAAACCGGCCCTAAATATACAGCAACATTTTATGATTGGTACTTTAATGTAAAGCACATCGTTGGCTAATCTATTACTGTACTGGGCACTTAAATTACCGAAAAAATGGGTCCAAGCAGCTAAGTAGTGACATATTGAAAGACTGAACCTTTGCAAAGTTGGGATAATGTTTGACGGATTCGTTGAGTAAATCTCGTGCCTTCTTGATGTCCCCAAGACACCATTCTAACTTCACCGACTTCATAAACACCTGTGCAACAAAACAAACAAAACATCTTCATATACACACCAAAAAAATTAACAAAAAATGTACGCTGCAATTACCTTGTTGGTTAAACAATATTTCACATAAATAAACAGGATTCCACATAAATAGTCGATGACAGAAAAAATTACGTTTCGATGGTATCATGAGCACAAAAGAACCATCCAAAAGTGTCAGCTGCTTAAAATGCTGAAATCAACTGAGTTATGTACGTACCACAGGGTTCCCACTTAAATGACAGAATCAAAATTTAGTACTTTTTCCGGACTTTTTCAGCACCATAAAACAAGAAAACCCATCGACGCACTTAGCTAAACTACAAGCACCTGAGTTATTTCAGTGAGAAAACATAATACACAGACAGCAGGTAGTATATGAAAATAAAAGTAAGTAATTTAGTTTATGTGAAGCGCATAAGCAATTCCAGTAATTAAGCACAAATGTTAGTGGAAAAAATTACGGATTCAGTATCATGGTTTTTCATGATAACACTAGCAAAAATCAAGACTTTTTCATGACTTTTTCAGCCTCCAATTTCAGGACTTTTCAGGTCGTGAAAAATAAAACGTCAAATGTCAGGACTTTTTAGAACCAATGGGAACCTGTTACCAGAAAAATCGCAAGCACTGCAATAGCTAACTGCAAAGGTTGGTTGTAGTGGTCAACCAAGTTTTCCCAGGCTGGGCTCAGTTAGTACTAAAATGGGCAACTGTACATGGGCAGGCAAACAATCTTGGCCTATAACCAACCACCTAGGTCAACTCAGCCTTCCATCTTTTCGAATGAGCAAAAAATACAGTGATTAATGAACTTTGACACATCTCACAACTGACTAGAACACAGTTACATTATTGGAGTGATAGTATGAAGCTGGGAACACAGTGTATGATGGCGGCACTGACATAACAAAGATCATCTAATATGTCACGTTAATTCAATTACACAAAGCCACTGCCACTAAGTGATAACAGTACATACACGTGCGGTGGGGGCGCTGGCTCGGGCGCGGTGCAACAGTCTACGCGCTCGTTCATATTCATTGTTCTCCGACTCCAGTTTAACGGCAGCCAACCAGATGTCTTCACTGTTTGGATTCGCTTGAAAAGCCAACGCCAGGATACTCCGAGCATTTACTACATCTCCCTACATAACAAGTAATACATTTATACAAGGTGGGCCAAAAATGTGCCACTACTTTTGTCCATATCTTTGCCAATTATTGGCCGATTTTCAAAATTCTTTCACTGGCACACTCTACAGACAATTTGCGATAATATGACTATTATAGATCCCACCACACCGTAAATGCGTCTCTACACTACCTTGTAAAATATCAATGAAATATGCATACATAACAATAATAACAAAGATTTTGGTAGAATTGAAAAAAAAACACTTCCGACCAACATTGCAGTGAATGTGCGACGGTCTGCAGACACGTAAACCATCTCAGTATATATCTGACAACTCAGGTCAATTCAGCCTTTCATAAGTAAGTAAATCGGGTAGTGCCACCATCGTACCATCATCATCATCATATATTCGTTTAATGTAAAGTTGACAAGCGCAACTTTCAACAACGCAAAGCACAAGATATATAATAA